>Ga0126314_10000558_pt1 | contig 17812 bp, 14 predicted proteins | sample Plot105B_FD_92535 | JGI IMG/M metagenome (GOLD analysis project Ga0126314, IMG submission 92535) | Serpentine soil microbial communities from UC McLaughlin Reserve, CA, USA - Plot105B | ecosystem: Environmental > Terrestrial > Soil > Grasslands | place: USA: UC McLaughlin Reserve, Lake County...
ACAAATGTTGTAGGTAAAGGCCCCCAGCAAAATCAAACCGTAAAGAAATGGAATCACTATGTGATTGGTGGTTTAGCCCCTGTAGGCCTGTCTGACGCCACAAAAATGGCTGGCGGCGCTACTGACTATTCGGTAAACGTTCAGCATTCATTTGTAAATATGCTGATCAGCGCAGTAACGTTTGGAATTTACACACCAACAACCACTACAGTTACAAAATAATTATTCTATGGGGCAGCAAGCTGCGCTGTCCCATTCTAATCCTTCGGCGCTTTTTTTACGGAATGCACCGGTTGTTCCCCTTCTTCCCTTTCCTTCGCCGGATTTTTAAAATGAGGTTCATCACCGTTGTAAACCTCATCTTCAACTTTTTTTACCGCTTTGTCTCCTGCCGGAACTTTCCCTTTAGGGATTTCTTCCTTGAAATTGCTGCTGGGTTTTGGATTCTTTCTTTTCGGTTCACTGTTCATGATAATTGTTTTTTTACCCTGAATTCATTTCAGGATCGAGCAGTCCGCGTCTTTTCTAGGGAGGTAATGAAACACTTAGATAGCACCTATCTGCTTTGATTATGGATACAACAAGTACTTTTCGCGCATTGTTTTATAATTGCTCAAACCGGGTTCCCAGCTGGCTCTGATCTCCTGCTCAGACTTACCGGCAATTACCTGATTTCTGAACGTTCCAACACCGACCAGTCTTTCAATCGTGCCCATTTCCTTACTCAGTTTAGTGTTGAAAAAATCAGCCTTGTTCGGAGACGCATTGTATAACTCAATGATCCAGCTGAGGTTAATCTGTTTGGTTTTCCTGAAAATAGCAGTATCATACTTTCTGAGATCCAGTCCGTAGCAGACCTGGTTCATGAACAACGGCGTCTCAGACATGCCCTTAATGCTTACCGGGGTGTAAGAAAAACTGTATTTGCCCTTCAAAGCTGGGGCTCCAACAACAGTGAATGGAAACTGCGTACCCCGGCCATGGTTCAGGTAAGTGCCCTCAAATAAACAGGTTGAAGGATATAATAATATCGACTGTGCTGTATTCAGGTTGGGCGAAGGCTTTACGGGAAGCTCATAAGGTTTATCGTGCGTATAATTCGCCACTTTAATGATTTTGATCTGGCACTCTAGTTTATTGTCCAGCCAGCCCTCACCATTCAGCATCTGCGCGTATTCACCAACGGTCAGTCCATGCACTATCGGGATCGGCTTCAGCCCGATGCCAGATTTAAACTGCGGGTCGAGAATAGGCCCGTCAATATAAAATCCATTAGGATTTGGTCTATCCAGGATCAGCAGTTCTTTTTTATGTGCCGCGCAGGCCTCCATAACATGCTGTAATGTATTGATATACGTATAGAAGCGCACGCCAACATCCTGTATGTCAAAGATCATGACATCAACGTCAGCCAGATCCTCCTTTGTGGGAGTAGCATGCTTGCCATACAAAGAAATCGCTTTAATGCCGGTTTTAGCATCTACATCATCAGCTACATGTACACCAGCGCTGGCATTGCCTCTGAAGCCATGTTCCGGCCCGAAAATTTTAACAATGTTTACGCCTATTTTCAACAAGCTGTCTACCGTAGTTTCATTGCCGATAACAGAAGTAGGATTAACCACCATACCCACCCGTTTTCCTTTCAGATAAGGTACATACAAGTCGGTCTGTTCCGCACCGGTAAGCAACTTTGCTTTTGGTTTATCAATATTTTCTGCCTTTACCTTATAAGGATCAGGCACTCCCGAATTGAAGGTGATCTTGTTGGGGCCGGCACAAGCCTGCAATGATAAAACCAGCAACAATGTGTTTACAAAGGGTATAATAGAAGATGTCATGTAAACAAAGATAAAATTTTCTAAAGAAGTTTATTATATTGCTTACACAAAACCAAATGATAACCATGAGAACCAAATTAATTGCAATTTCTGCCGTACTGGCTGTAATTTCAGGCTATACTCCAAACCAAAAGAATGAACTGAAGCTGGAAAACAAATATTTTTCAGACGAAACCCAGCTTTTCATTCCTGATGACCTGGAAGCCACATTATGGGCAGAATCTCCCAAATTCTATAATCCGACCAATATGGATGTAGACATCAAAGGCCGGATCTGGGTAACAGAAGCAGTTAATTATAGAAAATACAACAACAAGGCACCTCATTTTAAGGACAGGGAAGCAGGAGACCGGGTGGTGATCCTGGAAGATAAAGACGGCGATGGCGTAGCCGAAACAAGCAAGGTGTTTGTACAGGACAAAGACCTTGTCGCTCCTCTTGGGATTTCTGTTTTGGGCAACAAGGTGATTGTTTCCTGCGCACCCTCGCTGATCGTATATACAGATGAAAACGGCGATGATAAGCCAGATAAAAAAGAAGTTTTCCTAACAGGATTTGGCGGGCTGGATCACGACCATAGCCTGCACGCATTGTTTGCCGGTCCCGATGGCAAGTATTACTTCAACGCCGGTAATGCCGGGCCGCACATCGTAACCGATAAAGCAGGGTGGCACCTGCGCTCCGGAAGTAACTACAACGGAGGCTCACCGTACAACAACAGCAATAAAGGCGCAATGGTAAGTGACGACGGAAAGATGTGGGTCGGAGGTATCGCCATGCGCGTAGATGCCGACGGCAAAGGACTTAAGGTGATGGGCCATAACTTCCGTAACTCCTATGAATTTACCATGGATTCTTTCGGAAACATGTGGCAGAACGACAATGACGACGACGGAAACAAGGGCGTACGCGTATCCTACCTGATGGAAGGAGCAAACATGGGCTATGCCAGTGCAGACGGCACCAGGAGATGGGAGGCAGACCGCCGTCCGAACCAGGCCACTCCGCTTGCACACTGGCACCAGGAAGACCCGGGTGTATTGCCTTTCGGAGACAATACAGGCGCAGGATCACCAACGGGCGTAGCCTTCAATGAAAGTGATTTGCTGGGAGAAAAATACCGGGGTATGCTTTTGGCTTGTGATGCCGGACGCAACGTGGTATTTGCTTACAAACCTGCAACCAATGGCGCCGGTTACGACCTCAACCGTCAGAACCTGATCACCTCACTTCCCGATAAGGACGTTGCAGTAGCCCAAAGTTCTGCCGGAGAGAATGAAAAAACAAAGTGGTTCCGCCCGAGCGATGTCATGATCGGCACAGACGGTGCCATTTACGTAGCCGACTGGTACGACAGCATGGTGGGTGGCCACAGAATGAACGATACCACAGGTACAGGACGAATCTATCGCATTGCGCCTAAAGGCAAAAAGCTGAGCAGCCCAAAATTGAACCTGAAAAATACCAAAGGCCAGATCGAGGCCCTGCTGAACCCGGCTATCAATGTCAGGAATGCGGGTTTTGTATTGCTTGCCGCACAGGGAAGCAAAGCCGTAAAGAGCGTAAAAGAGCTATTAAAGGCAACCAACCCATACCACAGGGCCAGAGCCATCTGGCTGCTTTCCAATATGGGCCCTACAGGTGTAGCCGAAGTAGAAAGCCTTTTGAAGGATAACGATCCAAATCTGCGCATTGCGGCCTACAGGGCATTGCGTCAGGCCAAACCCGATTTCATCGGCTATGCGGCACAGTTGAGTAACGACCCTTCATCTGCGGTGCGCGGTGAGGTAGCCGTATCGCTAAGAGACCTGCCATTGAACAGCACCCGCGAAATTCTGGTAACGCTGGCTGGTCAGTACGACGGTAAAGACCGTTTCTATCTGGAAGCACTCGGTTCAGGTGCCGAAGGTAAGGAAGAGCAATTGTACGCTGCCCTTGATACCAAAATGGGACTGGAACCCCTGAAATGGAGCTCAGCATTTGCAGACATTGTATGGAGATTGCACCCTAAGGCAGCACTCAGCTCCCTAAAGCAAAGAGCAGGCTCAGCGCAGCTTTCGGCAGACCAGCGCAAACAAGCCATTGTGGCCATCGGCTTTATTAAAGACCAGGCTGCGGCAGATGCGATGCAGGAACTGATGGCAAACAGCAATGCAGACGTTAAAGAACAAGCACTTTGGTGGCTTCGTTACCGTCAGGGCAACGAATGGAGCGAATTCAAAATCGAGCTGCCCGCAGCAGAATCCGGGATAGACGCAGCGCAGCAAAAAAAGATGCTCGCTCAGAAACTTAAGATCGAGAACAATACCAGCTCCCTGAAAGACAAGATAGCAGCAGCCACAATCATGGCAAAAGACAAGACCGGCGGAGAGATGCTGATCGGACTGGCCGTAGATAAAAAACTTTCAAAAGACCTCACCGATGAGATCAGTAAGGTAATTTTCAGCAATCCGGATCAGACCGTACGTGTGCTGGCCAGCGATTACTTTAAGAAACCCGGAGTATCTACGGTGTTGTCCATCCCTAAAATTGCAAAGTTACCGGGCGACGCCAAAGCTGGCCGTCTTGTTTTTCAGGGCAAATGCACAACCTGCCACCGCATCGGTAATGAAGGTGCAAGCATCGGCCCCGATCTCAGTCTGATCAGCAAGAAGTTTGAAAAGAACGGTCTTCTTGATGCCATCATCAATCCAAGTGCCGGTATGGCTTTCGGCTACGAATCCTGGCTCATCACCAAAAAAGACGGAACAACTGTTTCAGGCTTCCTTCAGGCAGATGGCCAGACCGTGGTGCTCAAAGGCATGGCCGGAGAAAAATACAATGTAAAAGCATCAGAGATAGCCACCCGCAAGCAATTTGCCACCTCGATCATGCCCGAGCCTTCCGGACTGGCACTGAACGAGAAGGATCTCGCCAATGTGGTAGAATATCTGCTGACCTTAAAGCAATAAATCAAATTAATTTGCCATTTTTGCGCTGTTACCCATACAGCGCAAAAATTGAATACAGAATATTTCATTGCAGGGCGAATAGCCCTCAGGTCAGAACGTACCTTTTCCAAACTGATAGTTAGAATAGCTATAGCAGGGGTAATGCTCAGTCTGGCCGTAATGATGCTTTCTGTAGCGATCATTAAAGGCTTTAAGACCGAGATCCAGGAAAAGGTACGCGGCTATATTGGCGACATCAGGGTCTTTAAGTTTGACCTCAACAATTCCTTCGAGCTGACTCCCTTTGTACCTGCAGCCAAAACCATCAGCGACCTGCGGAAAAATCCTGAAGTAGCATATTTTCAGCCCTATGCTACAAAACCGGCTATCATTTCGGCCAACGATGAAGTCGAAGGCATCAACTTTAAAGGCATCGACAAGACCTTCAACTGGGATTATATCCGCAAACACCTGGTAAGCGGTACGGTGATCAATTTTGCCGACAGCGCAAAGGCGATGCAGCAAATCATGATCTCGCAATTTACAGCCGGCAGACTGAAGCTAAAAACCGGAGACGATTTCATTATGCACTTTGTGCAGGATCCGCCGCGCAAGCGCAAGTTTAAGATAGTCGGTATTTACAACATCGGCGTAGAAGAGATCGACAAGGGCTTTGTACTGGGCGATCTAAACCTGATCCGCCGGCTGAACAACTGGGCACCAAACCAGATCGGCGGCATAGAGATCAGAATTAAAGACTTCTCCAGGCTCAGGTCCACATCAACCGACATTTACAGTAACCTGGAAACCAATCTTAAGTCAGAATCGGTACAGGAATACTTTCCCGCAATATTTACCTGGCTTTCACTGCTCGATGTCAATACAAAAGTATTGCTGGTATTGATGATGGTTGTCGGGGTCATCAACATGATCACAGCGTTGCTGATCATGATCCTCGAGCGGACAAATATGATCGGCCTGCTTAAATCCATGGGCATGACCGACGTAAGCATCATGAAGATCTTCCTGTACAATGCCATTTACCTGGTCGGTATAGGGCTCTTGCTGGGCAACATCCTGGGTCTGGGCATAGGCTTCATACAACAATATACCCATATATTTAAACTCGATCAATCGTCCTATTATCTTTCCTACGTGCCGATAGAGATCCACTTTACAGACGTGTTACTCCTGAACATATGCACCGTGCTGATCTGTTTCATCGTACTCATCGTGCCTTCCATGCTGGTCAGCAAGATCAGCCCGCTGAAAGCCATCAGGTTTAAGTAAAACTAGGGGATCAGCGCTGCATACAGGATGGCCGAAGGGTTCAGTTGTTTGCTGTTCAGAAAAAATGGCCCCGCGAAGGTCTGCGTAAAATACTGAAGCGAAAAGGCAACCACACACAATTTGCCCGGCTGTACCATAAATTCAAAACTGTGTTCGGGCATAACACTAGTGGGAAAAACGTATGGAATGTCCATAAACTGCGGCGTACAGATCTCAGCATTGAATGAAGCGAGGTCTATCATTGTCGCGTTGATCAGTAACCTGCACCAGCCTTCCGAAACTTTGGCCTGATTCGGAAACTTGAGTTGCTCAGGAACGCTCATTTCCGGAAAGTTTACCTGGAGTACATTTCCATCGACAATCATTTTAGGGACAGCGTAAAAATAATTACGCATTACCGAATCTGCGTTAAATTCGAAGCCCATCAGGTTTTTAAAGCTATCTCCGGTGTAGTGGTAAGTTTGATCGGCCGCATTTTTAGCCAGATTTAGTGTACTTAATACATCCGTATTCAGTCTGTATACCATTGTGCCATCATAATTTGGGGTGATAATATTAGCCAGACTGAGCCTTACAGATGCCGCGAGCGAACTCGCTTTCCCAAATGTCTTTGAAGACTTTTTACTGCCCTCGGTCATGTGCTCCATCATAAAATGAGGCATGATGCTAAGCACTTGCTTGCCCCGGTATTTTTTCATTACGGTATTACCAACCGACCCTCTAAAGAATTTACCTTTTAAAGTTGCCATAGTTTTTTTATTGAAATGACGTAAAGTTAAGTTGGTACCAATCTAGTCAATTAAAATTGAATCAACCTAAAAATCAAATAAATGCCAGCTTTTAGCGCTAATAGCTGGACTATAGTTGGAGTATAGTTGGACTATAGTTGGACTTTGATACTTGGATGGAGTATTGAATTAGCTGAATTCCTATCCCACATCAAACCCTGTCGCTGGGTGGAAATTGGTATAGAAGACCAGAATAAGAAATTATTAATATTTTAAAACCTTTATTTGGACTTATTCCAAATAATCATATATTTGCTGAGGATAAAAAATGCCACACGGTTCGCACCCGTGTGGCTAATTCCGGGAATCCCGGTTCACCTTTAATCGAAGTTAAAAGTAATGCAAATTAAGAAATTTTTGCTATTAGGTATATTATGTACCTACGTATTTTTTGCAAAGGCCCAAACTCAGGTAGCAGGCATTAGCGGAAAGCTAAAAAACAGTGCAGGAGCACCCATTCCTGCCGCAACCGTAAGAGTTCAAAACACATCTTACGGATCTGTTTCCGATGTCAACGGAAATTATAACATTACTAACGTAAAGCCCGGCAATTATATTGTAACGGTAAGTGCGATCGGGTTCAAAGCCGAAAAGAAAACTATCAAACTGGATGCTGGTCAGCAGCAAACTTTAAATTTCAGCCTGGAAGAAGATGCCAGGGATATGGAAACTGTCAATGTGATTGGCAGAACCAAGGCACAGGAGGTTAACAGGCAAGCCTTTAACGTTACTGCCATTGATGCGACGAAACTGTATAATACTACTTTAGATATTGCTGGCGCGCTTGACCGCGTGGCAGGTGTGCGTGTGAGGGAATCCGGTGGTGTCGGATCTAACTTTAACGTTTCTTTAAATGGGTTTTCAGGACGGCATATCCGTTATTTTATTGACGGGATCCCGATGGATAATTTTGGTTCATCCTTTCAGGTGAACAACATTCCAATCAATGTAGCGGAGCGTGTCGAGGTCTATAAAGGTGTGGTACCCATGTGGCTGGGATCTGATGCTCTGGGTGGAGCAATCAATATTGTAACTGGAAATAGGCATCGGAACTATGTGGATGCTTCTTATTCTTACGGTTCGTTCAACACGCATCGTAGTGTGGTCAACGCTGCTGCAACTTCTAAGAGCGGATTAACTGTACAGTTGAGTGCCTTCCAGAATTATTCGGATAATAATTTCAGAACCGACCTACCTATGAGGTTACAGAATAAGATGGTTGCTGAAAAAAGGGCACCCTGGGTAAACAGATTCCACGATGTATACCACAATGAAACTGTGATTGGGAACGTGGGTGTTGTTGGAAAGTCTTGGGCAGACAATTTTTTAATAGGAATGACATTGGGTCAGAATTACAAGGAAATGCAGACGGCAGCCAGACCTGATGCAGTTTACGGTCAGCTACACAGGCGCGGAAATATTGTGATGCCCTCTTTAAAATATAAAAAGGCAAATTTAATTCCGGGACTGGATGTAACCATCAACGCCAATTACAACTTGGGATACGAGACCACTGTGGATACCGCTATGGCCACCTACGAGTGGGACGGTATCCGTAGAGGCAAAATCACAATGGGAGAACGTGAGGGTGGAGGTCATATCGAATATAAAAATAACAATGGCTTGGCTACAGCCATGGTCAGTTACCGATTGAGCGAACATCATGCAGTTGCCGTCAATAACGTATTCTCAACTTTTGACAGGAAGCAGGATAACTTATTGTTCCCAGACTTAAACGCTAAGAACGTTCCTAAAAAAATGGATAAGAATGTGCTTGGCTTCGGATATTCTTATGATGTGAATAACAAATGGAGCGTAAATATTTTTGGTAAGCACATCCTCCTGAAAAGTGTAGTAAATAGCACAAATAATAAAAACTCCGACAGTAAACTGGGATACGGTACGGCCCTGGCTTATTACATTAAACCGGACTTGCAGATCCGTGGCTCTTATGAACTGACTAACAGGATGCCGGAAGCCAACGAGATTTTTGGGAACCTGGAGAACGAGGCGGCTAATCCTACACTGAAACCGGAAAAGAGCGACAATTTTAACCTGGGTCTGATCTATGGTTTCAAAATAAATGACGTTAACCGCTTCTCGATCAATGCCAATGCCATTTACAGGTACTCAACGGATTTCATATATAGCAGAATAGTGGGCGGTACTGGTCAGCAGATGGATTTTTCAATTTCTGATAACCGGGATGGGGTACGTACCACCGGGCTTGACGGGGAAGTCAGGTATTCCTATAGAAACTGGTTGAGCGTCGGGGCTACTGTAACTTACCAGAAGCTGGTCAATTTACAAAAGCATGATTATAATCCCTTTACAGGAAAATATTATGAAAAAGAAAGTGATGTCTACCTGGACCGGATGCCTAATATTCCTTACCTGTTCGGTAACGCGGATGTGTCCGGGTCTTTCCGGAATGTGTTTGGGAAGGGGAATAACCTGACTGTTGGTTATAACCTGCTTTATGTAAACGAGTTCTGGTGGGAATGGCCAAGTTTAGGAACTCCGACAAGTGAATATAAAGGTTCAATTCCTTTTCAGCTTACTCATGATGTGAACTTTGTTTACAGCATGAAAAATGGGCGGTATAATGTTTCCCTGGAAGCCAGGAATCTGGCCGATAAACCTGTATTTGACAATTTTGCGCTGCAGAAGCCGGGTCGCGGTTTCTATCTGAATTTCAGGTATTTCATTAACAAGTCACAACAATAGTCATAATTTTTAAAAAGATCAATATGAAAACAACGATTACTAAATCGCTTCTTGTCCTGGCATTTGCCGGTGTTCTAAGTTCTTGCGAAAAGAAAGAAAACAGGGAAGTGATTCCACCAAATCCGGGAAATTATATCATTGCAGTTACTCCAACTGCAATCGCTAATAAAGCGGATTACCTGGTTACGGCAAGCACTCTGGAAAGTGGTGCGGTATCTATTATCGGGAATGGTGCTGAACAGGATGGTACTTACAGGTATTATGTAACTGCCAATAACAAATTCTTCAGTATGCTGTATGGTCAGGGCAGTCCTGGTGCAGTGACGGTTTATGGTGTCACGGATGGTAAGTTGAAAAAACTGAATGACTACGTTTCAGCAACTGTGCATGCTTTTGCACCCGTAAATGATGATATTTTGACGATCAGGGTACCGAGAAGACTGGCAGCCGCGGGCACGCCAACCGTTTATGAATGGTACCGGGTAAGTACAGTTACTAACCAAGAAGTTGGGAAAGGTACTGCTGATGCCATCACTCCAAGTGGTAATGGCGAGATCGCACACTTAAGCTGGATCAAGCAGGTAGGGAATAAAGTGTTTGCTCCATATTTCAGCATTTATAATAGCTTCTTCACTAAGTTTCCTGATGAGGCTGGAATCGCTGTATTTTCTTATCCTGACATGACTTATGAAAAAACCATCAGGGATACCAGGACAAGTTTTATCGGAAGATACTTTACAGATGGTTTGGGTGTTGTTGAAAACGGCGATTGTTATGCATTTTCGTCATCGGTTGCCGCAGATGACGATCCTGCTACAGCAGTTGTCGATGCTAAAATGACCTCAACCAAGCCTTCTGCTATCACCCGCATTAAAGCAAATACTACAGAGTTTGACCAAAGCTATTTCTTCAATTTTGAAGAAGCTTCTAACGGATATGTGATTACCAACTGGCTAAATATTGGTGGTAATAAATTCATTGCGAACATTGAGCCTAAAGCGACCAAAGGACAATATGTTACGGGCAAACGTTTGGCGATTGTCGACGTGGTGGCCAAAACAGTAAAGGCTGTTACAGGTTTTCCTGAAGTAGCTCAAATTTCAAATGTCACGACAACCAACTACAGCCCTAAGGATGGCAAAACCGGTTATATTGGTGTTAATTTGGTAAGCGGAGAAACTTATGTATATAAGATAGATGCTACTACTGCAACCGCGATCCGAGGTATCAAAGTGGAAGGTGGCCTGATCACTGCAATTCAGCACCTAGATTAATAAATCACCACACACCGTAGACACATTATTATACACCTAACACATCAGAACAATGATTACCGGAAATAAAACCTCAAACCCGAAAAAGAAGAACAAGGATTCTCTCTTTAACAGGATCAATAAATGGCTGCATTTGTGGCTGGGCCTTGTTTCGGGTGTCATCGTTCTGATTGTTTGTCTTACCGGTTGCATCTGGGTATTCAACGAAGAGATTACCGGCTTAATGGAGCCTGAAACGAAAGTGGAATGGCAGAACAAGCCGGTGCTTACGCCTTCGCAGCTCACTGATGTTGCAGCAAAACTGTATGCCGACAAGGTTCCCTCATACGCCAATTATCATCAGGGCGAGGTAATTAACCTGAGCCTGAGAAATAAGGTAGAGAAAGGCGGACGTGGCGGTGGCGGCGGAAGACGTGGTGGTGGTGTGCTGCTGAAGGTTAACCCTTATACCGGGGAGGTGGTCAGCAAGGAAGTGCGCAAACCCGGTGAGACGGATTTTTTCAGGTTCATTCTGAATGGTCACCGCTTTTTGTGGTTGCCCTACGAAATAGGGCGGCCGATTGTTAATTACGGTACCCTGGTATTCGTAGTTCTGCTGATCACCGGGCTGATCTGGTGGTATCCGAAGAAGTGGAACAAATCTACTACCGATAAAAGCTTCAAGATCAAATGGGGTGCTTCTTTTAAACGCGTGAACCTGGATCTGCACAATGTACTTGGATTTTATTCTTTACTGTTCTTATTGGCCATAGCGCTTACGGGAATGGTATACGGAATCAAATGGTATAGTGAAGGGCTTTACTGGGTTACTACTGCGGGCGAAAAGCTACCGGAATACAGAAGAATGGAATCTGATTCACTGCAGGCTGGTAAATTCTATACTCCGGTGCAGGCGATGGATGCTGCCTGGGCGAAGGTAATCGGCAAGCACCCCAGGTCTACGGGTTTTTATTACAGTTTCCCGGATGCCAAGCGCGCCAAAGCAACCATTGACATCACTGTTTACCCTACAGCAGGACAGTTTTACAATAGCCAGGGATATTCTTTTGACCAGCATACACTCAGGGAGCTGAAGCGAAAGGACCCGTATTCGGTTCCTTATGATGAAGCTACAGTGGGGCAGAAGATCCGCAAGATGAACTACGACATCCATGTGGGCAGTATTCTTGGTTTTCCGGGTAAAGTTCTGGCATTTCTGGCTTCCCTGATCGGTGCGAGTCTGCCGGTTACGGGTTTCCTGATCTGGTATGGCCGCAAGTTCAAGAAAAAGAAAGGCAAGAGCGATAAGGGCGCGGGGACAGATGCTGCGGAGAAGTCTGCTGCTAAACCTGTGCTTCGGCCTAAACTGAAAGTAATAGAAAAGGAACAGGAGCCGGTAATGGCGAGCAATGCGCCCCTTGAGCCGCAATAAAGAATTTTAAATTATCCCTTATTGATAACGGATGGCTCTTCACGGAGGTCATCAGGAAAAACAAAAATTATGAAAAAGATAACATTTTTAGCGCTGACTTTATTGCTCAGCTTTGTGACCACCAGCATTTTCGCACATGCCTTGTGGATTGAAACCGCTTCAACCGGTAAAGTTGGCCAGAAGCAGACTGTAAAGGTTTTCTATGGTGAATATGTAGCCAATGAGCGCGACAGTGTAACCAAATGGTATTCAGATGTAAAGGAGTTTTCGCTTTGGCTGGTTGGTCCGGATCAAAAGAAAACGCAACTGACCCTTACTCCAGGTGTAAACTACTTTGAGGGCAGCTTTACGCCGGAAAAAAATGGTGCCTATACTGTGGCAGTGAGCCATGAAGCGAAGGAACTTGGTGGTACCACAAAATATCACTTTCTTTCGAGTGCGGATGTTACTGTAGGAAAAGTTCTACCTGCTGCGACACAAAATCCGAATGTGCTTAAGCTGCATGTGGATGATGTTTCGGCCGCGAAGGTGAACAAATCAGTAAAGTTGAAAGCGTTTTTAAAGGATGCGGCAGCTAAAGGTAAAACCGTATCGGTATTCTCTCCTAACGGCTGGTCTAAAGAGCTGATTGCTGATGAAAATGGTATTGTTGAATTTACACCGCTTTGGGCAGGAAGGTATGTACTTGAAGTGAGTGATATGGATAAAACTCCGGGTCAGCATCACGGAAAAGACTTTAAAGCAACCTGGAAGGGTGCTACTTACAGTTTTGAAATCAAATAATTAGAACGCCTCGGTTAATAATTTAATGTGAAAGAGCCGGATGTAATGTCCGGATTTTTTATGCCCTGACTGGTACATGGTCATTCTCGCAAAGGAAGATAGGTGGCTTTCAGTTCTTCGCCTGCGGGGTGAATCAGTACTGCTTTGCATTTCAGGTCTGTGCCTATTTCGAAGGCGATACCTGAGCTGCTGTCGTAAATTTCCGTTTTATGCTTCTCGTCTGTGTAGCCGGCTAGTTTCTTAACGGTATATTCCTCCTGGATATCTGCGAGGGCAGAATTAACCCCGATCCCGCTGCCAGTCTTGAATTCGGGAGATGTAGTCCGGATCTGTTTAACTCTTGCTACAGGGTTGTCACCGGTATCACGCACACTAAATACCGCTGTAGCGTCAGATTTGGGATCGTGGTTTTTGTACCAGATCGCTACTGCCTTTTGCATGGCAGCATCTCCGGCATCGGGTTTGCCCATGTTGGTGTAAACCGGCGCTGCATCTTCATTTATTTTGATGTTCCCTGCGGATACACCCGGAAGGAGCAGGGTCTCGCGGTTTGTGGTATCGTTCTCTATCGCTACATTGGATACGATTACTGAGTCGTGCGTACTGCTGTCCTGTTCACTGCTGCAACCAGCGATCGCTAAAACTGCTGCGGATATAAAGATGCTCATCTTGCGCATAGATCGTTTTTTATGTACCATAACGATTTAGCAGCCGGAAATGTTTTCCTCTATTCCGCTGAAGTAAATTGCAGATCGTGTTGGTTAAGCAAACCTAATGGTCAACAGAAATATAGATTTCCACTTCGGCATCTTCAGGGTTTTGTGCCTTTTCTCCGTAAATTTCGAAATCTGTAGTGTAGCTTCTGGGTAAGTCTGTACTCCAGATCTTCAGCCATTCTTCGAAAACAATGTTGTCGCTCAGCTTGCCTTTGGCCACAAAGGGTGCGTAAGATCCGCCAGCTATGGTTATTCCCTTGAAGCCTTCGGGTATCTGTGACAGATTTTCCACCCGGCATCCCAAAACTGTTGTATATGGTTTTGTATGATCCAGCTCGTATTCGGTATATATGCAGTAAAGATTGTCGCCTAGCTTATTTGGAATCTGCACGCTGATGTTTTCTGTGAAAAACCTGGCCCAAAGTGCAGGAATGTCTGTAGAGGATTGCCCGTTTTCATTAGTGGTTCTTATTGCAATGCCTATCACATAGGCTTGTGGTATTGTTGTCATCTGATAAAATTTTTTCGCAAATTTAATGTTGCGACTGACAACCCTATGGCAGTTCGAAAAAAAAAGTATTTTTGTTTAAATCTTCTTTGCTATGAAAACGCTCCTGTATCTTTTGTCTTTTATCCTTATCGTATGTGCATCCTGTAAAAAACATAAAAAGGAGGAGGTGGCACCTGTAAAGTTTCATGCAGACGGAGAGGTCAGCAAGCTTTATTATAACGGTGAAAATTCGGTGAATATCGTTGTTCTGGGTGATGGGTTTACAAAAGAAGATTTACAGCAAGGCGGTAGTTTTGACAAGCAAAGCAAGGAACTGATCGACTACCTTTTTACCGTTCCTCCCTTCAGCCAGAACAAAAAGTACTTCAATACCTATGTGGTGTATGCTGAATCTAAAAATCGCGGGGCTTCGATGGGTTATGATCCTTCGGGCAGAACAAAGTTCAGCTCACATTTTTCATTGCAGACAGAAAGATTGCTGATGGCGGGTAATATGGACAGTTGTGATAAATACATTGAAAAAGCGCTGCCATTGTATAGGGTACACCTGGCGGTGATGATTGTTAACGACGCCACCTATGGTGGCTCTGGTGGGCGTATCGCGGTGGTTTCTGCGAATTCCCTTTCTAAATACATTTTTGTTCATGAGACCGGTCATACCTTTGCAGGTTTAGCAGATGAATATGTAGATGAGGCCATTGCTGACAATTATAGCATGAATTATATTTATTTTCTGCCTAATGTAGATGTTACCCCTGATCTGGACAGAATAAAGTGGCAGCATATATTGAAGAGACCGGCTTATCAAAACGAAGTCGGCGCTTTTGAAGGGGCATACTATAGAGCGAGTGGTGTGTTCAGGCCGGAGATGGGCAGTACGATGAGTGAACTTCGTTATCTCAATTTCAACGCACCAAGCCGGGAAGCCATCGTAAAAAGGATAAGGGAAATTACCGGTTTGCCTTTTAATGCAGAAGCGTTCTTTAATGAAGACGCTTTTAATATAAAGCCGGTAATAGCGCCTTCTCTGAGTGGTGTTTCGCTGCCAGCGAACGATTTTATTGGGATAAAGGCCCACATTCAGCGACTGAAAACGGGAAAGAGGTAGTTGAGGCTTATGGCTTGAGGTCGAGCAGATCATCAATTTGCCTGGCCAATTGCCGGTCTTTGTCTGTTACGATGTCTCCGGCATCGTGTGTGCTGAGCCAGATTTCTACCTTATTCCATTCGTTCGTCCATTTCGGGTGATGGTTGCTTTTTTCTGCTGCGAAGGCTACGCGGACCATAAATGCGAAGGCTTCCTGAAAATCCTTAAAGATCAATACTTTATAGAGTTTTCTGTCTATTTCCTGCCACTGTTTCTGAACTACGTTTTCCATTTTTAACTATTAGGTTACCACAGAATTGCGGCTATAACATCAAACAAAATGCAGATGAATAGGTTTTAAATTTGACCGGCAGCCTTTCGGATGTCTTCAACTATTCCTTCATTGAGCACAATATACATGCCCAGGCGTTCTTTTGATATACCGCTGGCCAACTGATAGGTAAATACCGGTTTATGATCCTGAAAAAATGTCTCCAGGTATTTGAAGGTGATGTTGTCGTATTTTTTCAGTTCAGCGGCCAGTTCGACGATATGGGTGGATATGAAGAAGGCGCTGTTTTTGATATTTGATAATTCGGAAATGATGAGAAACGAGGCGTCAAATGCATCTTTTACATTGGTGCCTCTGAACAGTTCGTCGAATATGACAAACATCCTTTCGTTGTTGATGAGCATTTGAGCGACTTGTTTTACTCTTTTTACCTCGCTGTAATAATGGCTCAGCCCATCGCTGATGTCGTCTGGCAGATTGATGGTGCTGACCAGGCCATTGAATATGCTTGTCTGCATTTCAGTCGCCGGGACTGGAAACCCGAGGTGGGCCAGGTAAACGGCGAGTCCGATGGATTTTAACAGGGAGGATTTTCCTGCCATATTAGAACCGGTGAGGAACACGATATTTTCTTCTTTGCTGAATATAACATCATTTTTTACCGGATTTTTGATGCCAGGATGAAAAAGACCTTTCATGCTGACTTTCATTTCCTCACCGTTTTCGTATTGTGGGAAACAGAAGTTTTTTTCTGACGCCACATAGGCTACACATTCGAATACATCGAGTTCGTAAACGAATTGCAGGAGTTCATGTATATTTCTTTTTTCGGTTCCACGGAACGCTTTGTCGAGCTGGTTAACCTGGTAGAATTTGAGTGCGGTTTCATTTAACAGTATGGCTTTGCCAAGCATCCCCTGATCAATTATTTCCCCGATCCGTTCGAGGATGGCACTGATGTATTCCGGGCTGCCTTCCGACTGGTGTTCTTTTATAAGGTTGTTCAGGTAACGCGCCAGTCTGATGAGGTATTTAAGGCCGGTTGTGACAATGTAATAATCGTTGCTCGAGTTTCTTGTGATAAAGTCTGCAACAGCGTCGATGAGGTTTGCCTTCGATTTTCTTCCGTCTGACTTCAGGTAAAATTCAATCAGGTCGAGTTCTTCATTTCTGATGTCGAGGGTGATCTTATGGTCATAAAAATATCTGATCGCATCCCTTCTGGTTTTGATGAGCTGCAGGTTAGCTGATGGTGCCGCCATCATTGTTCTCATTCGCTCGCGACCACCAATGGTACGGGTGCCTTTAAATATATTGAATACCGGCCCGGAGTTCGGCGGCCCGGTAAATATATTCAGGTCCTGAAGGGTCTGCGCATCAATGTTGAAGTTTTCCACTAATCAGCGCGCTCGCAGATGAGGAGATTAGACTGCCCCAACCGCTGGCTGCCGCGGCTCGCCGGTACGGCAACATCGCCTGCAGGAAGAAATTTTATGGTGCCTGCTGTTTTGGGTACATAGATAACTACTTCGGTTTTCGAATAGGAGTGCGGAATGTATTTGATGTAATAACCGTCGGGATGTAAGCCCCAGGTACCTCCGGGAAATTCGGTGTTTGCCGGAGCAGCGCCGGAGCGCATTGCCAGGCTCTCGATCTGGTCGTAAGAGGCATTGGCCTGGTACATCAACCCTCTGATTTTATTTTCTATTTCTACGATTGTTTTCGCTGGTTCCGGCAGATTATTGGTCAGTTTGGTCATGGCTTCGCCAGACAGGTAATCTACAACGCTACTGCCCAGAGATGAAAGATCATCTTTCTTCAACAGTTTGGCGGCTATCAATTGCAGGTCGGGAGAGAGTTTGCTAAAATTTGTTTTAGCGACGATGGCCCATAAAAGTAGCTGAACACTGCGCTGCTCTATTTCAGGGTGCTGCTCCCAATTGCTGATCAGTGTGTGTGCGATCTTTTCTTTTGGGCCTGCCAGAGGGGCAAACAAGTAGCCGTTACCTTTATCCGGGCCGTACGTGCCTGCTTGCAGGCAGAAGCTTTTAAAGGTGCCGGTATAGAATCCCGGCTTTAATACGAAACCTTCAGTAAAATTGTAATCTGCCTTCAACGCGCAAAATTCTTTTCTTAAAGAGTCTTTGCCAAAGTCGGGCGGA
>Ga0126314_10000559_pt1 | contig 17797 bp, 20 predicted proteins | sample Plot105B_FD_92535 | JGI IMG/M metagenome (GOLD analysis project Ga0126314, IMG submission 92535) | Serpentine soil microbial communities from UC McLaughlin Reserve, CA, USA - Plot105B | ecosystem: Environmental > Terrestrial > Soil > Grasslands | place: USA: UC McLaughlin Reserve, Lake County...
GTCAGCAATCTGCACAGCGTGTGGGGCGGCCCTCCTCGCTGCTTCGGCGTACTCTCCGCCTCGATCTCGGCTCACCACTTCCACCCCTGGATGCTTACCGAGCCAGTGGGCGAAGCCGTCCGCGCTCCTGTCCGGCAGGACGTCTACCAGCGCGCGACGCTCGAGATCCACCAGTACCGTCCCGTAGCGGGTTCCCCTGCGGAAAGCGAAGTCGTCCACGCTCAAGACCCTCGGCGTTCGGTGGGCTCGGAGCCGTAACGAACGGATGTGGTTGAGCAAGGTATCCCCGGAGATTACGACCCCGAGATCTTTGAGAAGGCGAGACCCCGCTTCTCCTCCGAGGGCGAAGGATACGTGCGTGAACCACTCATCCAAACGCTCGGTTCGCCGCCCGTAGTATGCGGCGACGCCGGGCAAGCGTTCCGCGAAGATGATTCGATTGCAGGCCTCCTCGTCGCAGAAGTACCTTCTCACGTGCAGGCGGACGGTTACGGGGATACCCTGCCAGGGCAGGTCAGAGAGCGTCCTCGTATAACGAGAATGGACCCTGGTGGATCGCTGCCCGCACACCGGACAAAGCGCCACCCGGGACGAGGGCCTCGCTACGAGAGTGATAGCGTTTTATAGCGGCACAAACACTGATTAGGTTCAGCACCTTGGGGGCGGGCAAGACGGTGCGGGAATCTGACATGGGCAACCTCGATGACCTACCGGTTCTTCTAGGCTGCCAGCTTGCCGCACCTTTTCACCAAATGCTAGGAAGAACCACCGAATCGGGGTAAGTCCAGTCGCTTTTTCGTTGCCTTGCGCACGACGCTACGAGTAGGAGGCGGGTTGAGCAGTACTACAGCAGGGCTGCCTATATTGGCGCTGGTAGCACGCTGCGGCCTGCGGGTTGGGTGCGGCTCGAGCAACGCCACGAAAGACGTGGGAGACAGCGGTAGGGCCGAAGGTAGGCCGGCCAACACGCCCGCTGCGGCGACCAACAACAAGCCAGTGGAGGTTGCCGTCAAACCGGTGGGCGACTCCAACGTGAGTGACAGCGCTACCTTCGAACAGATCGCGGAAGGGATCCAGGTAGTGCTCGAGGCCTCAAACCTCCTCAAGCCCGGCAAGGATTACTACGCACAGATCCACGAAGTCATGTGCTCTGCGCCGCTGGAGAGTCCCAGCCACGACAACGAGGAGAACGGGCAAGTACACTAGCGCGACAACGCAAATCCCACCATGATCCCGGTACGCTTCGAACAACTCTTGCCAAAGGGCAAGGAGTACGCCCATGGCGGTCGCAGGGGACCGGCCGCCAATGAGCTTCCCGGAAACATAGATATCCCATGGCGGCCGTAAGCTCCGCCGATGGCACTGCGGCGGTAACCACTCTGCTCGAGGGCGTCACCATGGATGAGGTTTTCTCCAAAGAGGACCGGTACCTCGACCTGCACGGCGCGGAGGGCGGAGAATTACCTCCTTTGGCGTGTGCCACCCTTGACCGAAGGTGACCCCGGCTCTCTGAGATATCGTATCTCCCGAGCGGCGGCACTTACGCAGGTCTGCCCTTAGGCGTACAGGCTTACAGATCCGACCTAGGGCGGAGCTTTACGCTCCGATATGTCTCTGAGATAATTCCCCACGACTAGCAGGTCATCTACGAGAGGTAAGGGCACGTTGCTCTATACTTGGAAAGTCAAGGTACTCAAGACTCCGCGCGGGAGCCTGCTATGGCGTTATTGGCGCGCTTGGCGCGGTGACGATGTCGGCCACTACGACCGGCTGCCGCAATACGTCCGTGATCACGCCCCAGGGCGAAGCTTCGTGGACATCGGGTGCATGTGGGGTGTCAACGGCGAGTACGCGTTCATCGCCGAGGAAGCGGGTGCAACGGTCGTCAAGGGCGTCGACGTGTTCGGCCCGACGCCGGAGTTCGCGGCCAAGAAGCGAGCCCGCAACTCGGCGGTAGAGTTTATCCTCGGCGATGCCACTCGTACTGAGACGATCGCTGCGGTAGGCGTCGTCGATGTCGTGTTTTGCGCCGGCGTCTTGTACCATCATCCCAGTCCTTTTGACCTGCTGGTTGCTTTGCGCAGGATGTGCCGCCAGACCCTCATCCTGCGCACGTCGACGATTCCCGAGGTCAACGCCTTCGGCAACGCCGCTGTGTACTTCCCGATGCTTCCGCCCGAGGCTCGACGCCTCTGGGATCTGAGAACGTTGGGCATAGACAAGCAGGTTGGTATCACAGACGGCTTCGAGGCCGAGGAGGGGTATGGCAACTGGTTCTGGGGCCTCACTCCTAGTTGTTTGGCTTCGCTGTTGGAAACGGCGGGTTTTCGTGTCGATCACCGTGCCCCCGAGCCCTTCGCGCAGACTTTCCTCTGTAGCCCGGTGGCCGTGCCCTTCGAGCATCGCTTGCCAGGGGAGTCGGAGGCCCGCAAGATGGGGCGCCAAGTCTCCGCCGCGAACGTTGCTCGCCCGAGTTAGCAGCGTCACCCAAGCTCTACGCCTGGCTTGGGTTGAGTTTCCGGGGTCCACCACGCCTGAAGGAAAGCGGTGAATACGAAGCCGGTGGCGTCCAGCGTGTTGGCTAACGCGGCGAAGGTAGCCAGGAAGCACAGGATCGTGCTATTCGCCGTCTTGTCGCTCGCTGCGCTGCTGAGGTTCCACGACCTCGGCGAGGAATCGCTGTGGGTTGACGAACTCTACAGCCTCTCGTTCGTGAGCGCCGAGAACGTATCCCAGGTCGTGGCCCTGACTGCCGCCGAAGACTATCATCCGCCCGGGTACCACCTCATACTCTACTACTGGCGCGCCCTTGCGGGTGAGTCCGAGGTAGCCCTGAGGTTTCCCTCGGCCGTCGCTGGGGTGCTCGCGGTGCTGGCTATCTACCTGCTCGGCCGCAGACTCTACTCGGAACGTGAGGGGATCGCGGCAGCCCTGTTCATGACCGTCTTACGATGGCCGGTGTTCTACTCTCAGGAGGCTCGCAGTTACTCGCTGGTTCTCCTTTTCTCGTCGCTGAGCGCGTATTTCTGGTGGGGCTGCCTTAAGGGTCTGCGGAACTCGGGACGCCTCCCAATCTGGGAAGCAGTAGGTTATGCGGCAAGTGCTCTTGCGTTGTCCTACCTGCACTACTTCGGCCTCTACCTTGTCGGCCTCCAAGCCGTGGCGCTTCTCCTCCTGGCACCACGAGCGGTGCTGCGGAGCCTCTTGCTCTACGCGCCGGTCGCCGTTGCTTACCTGCCATGGGCCCCCGCGATGCTGTGGCAACTTGGCGGCGGAGCTCGAGAAGCGTGGCTCGGCCCTCCGACGTTCGATTATGCCCTGTGGTTCTTGAGAGATATCTTCAACTATTCGGCGGTGCCGGCGATCACGGCATACACGGTGCTCGCTTTAGGCGCCGCCCTAGCCGTCTACGATCTGCGCGGACGCAAGCCCTCCCTCGATGCTTTGCTCGCAGACGGGCTTCTCGTGGTCTGGTTTGTCGTGCCCCCGGCTCTCATCTACGTCTTCTCGCTCGTTGCGACTCCGCTCTTCTTCCCACGATACCTCGTGATCTGCTTACCCGCCGCATACCTCCTCCTCGCTCGCGCCATGTTCCGCTTGTTCGGGCGGCATCTTGCGGGGGCAGCAGCCGTAGCCGCGCTAGCGGCGCTGTTCCTCGGTTATCTGCTCTTTTGGTACGATTACTACGCCGCCCCGGAGAAGGAACAGTACCGGGAGGCGACGGCCTATGCTGTCTCGCAAGCCACTCCCCATACCGTAGTAGCCCAATGTGGTTGGGGAGGTTGGTGGCTCTCCGAGGATTTCCCCGACCGTTACGATTACTACTTCGAGCAGGCGGGTTCGATTGAGGGGCCGGGACCGCAGATCTGTGAACTGGAAGAATTGGAGGCGTTCCTAGCACGCCTACGCTCCGGTAGCTACGATCGGTTTATCTACCTGCGAATGCACGTTCCCGGTACAGAACCGGTTCAACGCGCTCTGGGCGACCGATTCGGTTCGCCTCACCGCAAAGCCGTGATTGGCGGTGAGGTGTGGGTGTACGATGTTGAGAGACAAGAGGCAACGGGTAACGAGCCGCGAGGTAGATGAGAGGAATATTGGAGCCCCAGGCGGCAACAGGCTGCTCACTCGAGTTCCGCCCTCTAGACTGCGAGCAAGATGGAACTGTGCCGCACAGCTGTGCGGGAGGAACTGATAGGGAGACCGCTTGCTGAACCGCTCTCGCTGCGGGCACGGCTGGCGTCTGCTCGGGATACGAGATCGACGGTAGAGGATCTTGATCCAACCGCCATCAAAGGATTCTCGCTCGAGTATGCGTTCATGCGCCCATGATGTCCGATGGGTCATCTACCCTGCAACCCGCTGTAGTCAGAGGTGCGCACGAGGCGGATGGCTTCGCGGCGGAACTCTCGTGGATAGGGTGGTCTAGTGCTAGGCACTTCCTCTATCCTCTGCTGCTGGGATCTCTATTGCCAAGTCTCTACCAGTCCACCCAACCGTAGCAAGTCAGCATCTACGGCGGTAGACCCCGCCAGGCGGGGGATGAAGCGGGAGGGTTGGGGGGTGTACGGGCAGGCCCTCGTACCGGCGGCCCGGAGAAGACGTTATAGTCGAGTTTTTGGAGAATAGGCGCGCGTTCTCTCACTAGCGGTCCACATCCCGGAGAGGGGCAAAGGTATCTCACGAGAGACCTGTCGGATTGAGATTCGTACGTGTAGAGCACAAACGCTGCCTGCTCTCTGTACGCTTTGACCGCCTCACCTGCCTGGACCCCTTCTACGTAGGAGATAGGCACGCTCAGTATCAGACATCCGGACAAAACGCCGACCAAAAGGGTGGGGAGGTGTGATCTTCTCTCGAGGGCTAGCTTCACCAGCATCGCATATAAGCTGATAACCATCAGGAGAGTGAATGATGTATACCTCGAAATAGGCGCCCAGGTAACCCCAGCTTCAGAACGCCCTATAATGATGGAAGCAGCTATCAATAGAGAGAAGGAGAGGAGTGCTATCCAGAACGAGTTTTCGCCCAGTTTTGCATCCCTGTAAACCAGGAGCAGCGTTGCCACGACAAGACAGCTCAGCAACAAGCCACCCGCAGCGGCAAGGCTATGGTACCAGAACAGAGAGCTTCCCAGTAGAGTAAGGGAATAGTCTGCTGCTGCTATGGGATGCTTGAACGCAAAGGCTAAAGAGAATTGATCAGGTTGCGTGTAGCCGATAAAGTAGAGAATCCACTCCCCAACACCTATCAAGATCCAGATCCCGACCAGAAGTTTCTTTGGTGGTCTCTCTAATGGGCTAATGAATAGTTGAATGAGTCCCGCTGGCCACACGAGGAGACCCTGCGCAGAGGAAAAGGATGCAACTGTAGCGCTCACCAGAGCGGCCAAAAAAGCTATAGTGTGCAACCTCTTGGACCCCAGAAGCCAGAGAAAGTAAAAGGTGAGTACGGCGGAGGCGCGCACGATAGCGAACCCTATCTGGAATCCCCACAACATGTTCTCGAATTGTCTAGGGCTGAACATTAGGAACGATACAGGGACAAACATTAGAAGCGTTGTATTGACACTACCCTTGAAAGCGAGCAGAAGAACGATCAACGTAACAAGGAATAGACCCAGTATAAAGTACATCTCAGCCACATTGTTGTAGCCTGTAACGCTCCCCAACAGCAGCATCGCGACTCGGGGGAAGAAAATCCTATGTTCATTGGCTTGGGACCAAAGATCTGACATATGAAGACTACCAGCGTTCAGCTTCTCAAACAGGGTGACTATCCACCACTGATCCCAGTAAGGAACGTTGACACCGAATAAGCGAACATAGAGAAACGCCAGAGCGCCGGGTAACACCATCAGTAGATAGGAGGTAATTTGAGTAACCAGGCCGAACGGCTTCTGCCTACTCGTTTGCTTAATCACTCCTGCCTCCGGGTGGCGTCAGGGGATGCGGAATCCATAAACCGTCGAGTCTTCGCGAAGCTTCAGGCTCCCTTGAACCGTTCGACCATTCTGGTGTGGATCTGCTCCAGCATATCGCGCACGTCATATCTGAAGTCCCAACTAGGGTAATGGGATTTGAACTTGCTCACGTCACTGATCCACCAGATGTGGTCGCCACTTCGGTTCGACTCAGAGTAAGTCCAGTCCAGCCGCTTACCGGCTATGTCCTCGCACATCTGAATGGCTTCGAGCATCGAGCAATTGCTGAACCGGCTGCCTCCCATGTTATAGACCTCGCCGACGCGAGGCTCCTGATAGAAATGGTAGAAAGCGTTAACCAAGTCGTAGCTGTGGATGTTGTCTCGAACCTGCTTACCTTTGTAGCCGAGTACGGTGTAGGGCTCTCCCGTTACAGTGCATTTCATCAGGTACGACAAGAAGCCGTGCAGTTGCGCGCCAGAGTGGTTGGGTCCGGTCAGGCACCCTCCTCGGAAACAGGCGGTCATCATCCCGAAGTAACGACCATACTCCTGCACAAGTATGTCAGCTGACACCTTGGATGCGCCAAAGAGCGAGTGCTTGGATTGGTCGATCGACATCGTCTCGTCGATGCCGTCCCGATAGGCGTGGCTAGGGTCTATTTCCCACCGGGTTTCCCGTTCGACCAAAGGAAGATAATTGGGGATGTCACCGTAGACTTTGTTGGTGGAAGTAAAGATAAAAACCGCCTCCGGACAGAACGTACGGGCGCATTCTAGGAGTACCAGAGTACCGTTGGCGTTCACGGTAAAGTCGGTGAACGGTTCGGTGGCTGCCCAGTCGTGTGAGGGTTGAGCTGCAGCGTGGATGATGAGTACGATGTCCGAGCCGTACTCCCTAAATATGTCGGTCGCTGCTCGTTCGTCTCGGATGTCCACATTCCGGTGGCTATAGTTGTCGAACCTGTCCAACAGCTCATCCCGGTTCCAGAGGGTCGAAGCATCCTTCCCAAAGAAGTACCGGCGCATGTCGTTGTCGACCCCTACTACGTGAAAGCCTGAACGTGCGAAGAACCGCACAGCTTCGGAACCAATCAAACCGGCGGATCCGGTGATAAGGACCACGCTCACGACTTGACCCCGATCATGAACGTTTGCTTGCCGAACATTCTCCAGAGAAGCGGCATCTTTAGGTACAGACGGAGTAACCTCGTGGATCTTAGAGCGCTCATCTTAACCGAAAAGGGTAGAAAGCGGGGGATGCACTCCTCGATCTCAAAACCACTGGCTAGCAAAGCCTCACCCAAGCTGTTCTCGGTCAGGGGTATATGGTGGTCTATGAAGTCCCAATACTCTCGCGGAGCGTACTTGATGTTTGGTTGTATGATCAACAATCTACCCCCTTTTCTGAGCACACGTCTAATCTCCGTGAGAACCTCGAACAGACGCTGCTTGGAGGGAAGATGCTCGAAGAAGTTGCTTGCGAAGGCGATGTCTAAGCTACCGTCAGACAGGCCAATCATCTTAGTTGCGTCGTACACAAGGATCTCCACGTCGGGATCCGCGTGAATCTTCACGTCCGGGTTCAGGTCGACTACGTACTTTTGCCGGCATCGGATATTGTTTATGAACTCGCAATACCCGCCACCTATATCCGCAACTGAGGAGTTCGTCGGTACGTAGCTTTGCAGAAACTCTTCTACCAGGACCTTCCACAGTTCTCCCTTCGCAGCAATCGTAGTGGGGTTGAACCGAGCCCTGTAAATCTTGCCTATCATAGGGCCTACTTTACATCGATCCGAGCAGATAGCACCATTTACCGCGTCAGTGTGCCCCGGACCAGAGCTTCGTGATCGACAATCCACTTGTAAACATCTGTCAGTACCTGCTTGGCGTCCCTAGAAGGTTGCCAACCGCAGAAGTCGGTTATCTTGCTATGATCGGTAATATACAGCGGAATGTCCGCCACCCGTGTTGCCGGTTGGCCGTGGATAGTGACCCGATGGCCAGTAATCTGTTCGCATAGAGTGGTGGTTTCCAGCAAGGAAAGACTGCGCTCGAGTCCCCCGCCCACGTTGAAGATCTGACCATCGAAACGATCCAGCTCCCGGGTTTGGATATCGATCAACTCAAAGAGGTCATCGATGTGCAAGAAGTCCCGCACTTGCTTACCCGTGCCTCCGTACCCGATATAGTGTAGTTCGCCTCCGAAGTAATGGCTGGCCAGCCACAACGCGAATACTCCTTGGTCCGTCTTGCCCATTTGCCAAGGTCCGGTGATCACCCCACAACGGTCGATAACCGTCCTGATATGAAATGCCGATCTGTATTCTTCCACGAACAGCTCTGACGCCAGCTTGGTCGCTCCATAGAGAGAACGCGCCCCTTGAAGGGGAAAAGTCTCTGCAATCCCTAGACCCGAGACTCCCGGATGAGGTTGGTCCTCGTCGAGTACAAAGCGTGTCTCGGTTTCGGAGTAATTTAGGGTCCTGAGGGCCTGCAGCGGATACACGCGGCTGGTAGACAGGAAAACAAAATCCGCTTGGTGTCTGCGAGCCAGCTCCAAGCAGTTGAGGGTGCCGACCAAGTTTGTGTTGATCAGGTAGTCTGGGGACCCACGGTAGCCGGCCAGCACTGAAGGTTCCGCAGAACACTCCAATACCAGATCTATCTCTCGCTCTGGGAAATCTTCCCTGTTACGTATGTCGCCGTGGATAAACTCGATCCCAGCCTCCCGGAGCCGGGAAATGTTCAGTTCGGAGCCACGGCGTCTGAGATTATCGAGTACACTGACCTGTGACCCGGGGTAGCGATTCTTGTATCTGATCGCGAGATTAGAGCCGACAAAACCGGCTCCTCCGATAACCAGGACCGACTGGTGGCTCACTTCTGCCTTTGAAGGGCAAGGACCTCGTGTTCGTCCGTAGTAACTACGGGTCGTCGGTAGTCTCCTCTAGACAAGTATTTCTCTAGAAAGAGGTACAAGACTATGAATAGGTAGCGGCTACCCATCTCGCGAATCTGCAGTTTAGAGATACCGGTCTGGCGATTGGACCAGCTTATGGGTATTACCGCATAGCTGTACCCACGTATTATCGCTTTGAGTGGCAACTCGACGGTCAGGTTGAAATGTTTGGAGATGAGAGGTTGGGCGCCCTCAAGCACTTCGCGACGATAACACTTAAAAGCATTCGTTACGTCATTGTAGTCTAGAGAAAAGAGGCTTCTGATGAAGAAATTTGCCAAGCGATTGAGCAAGAGTTTATGAGGCGGATAGTCGATGACCCGGCCGCCTTCAATAAAGCGAGACCCGAATACGCACTCGTAACCTTCTCGCAGTTTGCGGAAGCATCGCACCACGTCCTGCGGACTGTCGGAGCCATCAGCCATCACTATTGCCACCGCCTCGCCGGTGGCATGATCTAAGCCTGTGCGAACAGCGAGCCCAAAGCCGTTGGGCGGGTCGTTATTCGTATAGTGCAGGGTCGGGTAGGTGGTTTGGAGGTCCTGGAGGATCGTCTCTGTGGCGTCTGCGCTATTATCATTCACGACCAAGACCTCATGGTCGATCCCTTCCGTGATCAGTGTTTCGATTAACGACTCAACGGTTTCGGCGATCGACCCTTCCTCATTCTGCGCTGGAATGACGGCAGACAGTTTCAAAGGCTATCCTCGCTTGGAAGGTTCCTAAACACATAACGGTCGGTCAACATGTAGTTGACGCTTGCTCCGGCCAAGATGCCTATAGCGATATTCGGCAAGTAATGCAGTCCAATGTATTGCAGCAAAGGGAAGAACAAAAACGTCCGACTTAGCAGACCAGCTCCGGCTGATAGGTGGTACAGAGGTATCTGCCGGAACACGACCCGACTTGTCGAAGAGACCTTATCCTTCCACACAAACGCTCGGTAGACAAAGAAGCTATAAACTAGAGAGGTCTCCATTGCCGCGAAGTTGACGTAGTTCTGCTGCAGCTCGGAACGGAAACCTAACAGATCCACCCCGATATAAGCCAGGAGCAGGTTGAGCGTCGCGGCGGAAGCGCCACCGATCAAGAACCGGAAAACCCGGTGTAGATGAGGCGAAGCGTAGGCAAGCTTCAAATCAGCCTTTTCATTGGCACTGGCCGGTATTTCGAGAACATCTTGGCCCCCCTGTACCCGCTTCGAGCGATTACTGCCTACGGTCGAGACATCCGGCATGGCCTTACGATGGGTCATTGTGTTCCTGCGTGCACCAGTGGTGCACGCAGGAACAGGTTCGGTCGCGGCCAAGTCTCTTCATCTCGGCCCTCATGGTAGGCTAAGGTCTAGCCTCGTACATCGGTCATCTGGCACATTTCCGACGCTCGCCTACTTGGCGAACGGCCTTTCACCAGCGGAGCCACATGCTACCCAGACAGCTCGAGGATTGTCTGCTCGAGTGCCTTGACCCGCCGGCTTGCGTGTGGTCAGAAACCCGGAGCTTGATGATTACGTTCTCTACGTGACTATTGACGGTGCCCGGGCTTTCAGAGAGCCCTCGGCGAGAACGTCCCGTTCCCGGGACGCAACGGTTCGGTGTGTCGATGGTGCCTTCGAGCGATGCTTCGTGGCTGGACGTCGATCTCCGTAGCTAGCCGCCTCAGCAGTCGGTCCGAGAGCGGCGGGCCCGTGTTGGACCCGCCGCTGCGCACCCGCCGCGCACCGACGATAACCTCGTGTCACGGCGCGTCCTTGAGTTCAAGATTTTTCCCTAGCCAATCCTTGCCGCTGCGACTTGAGGTGGAGGGTATCGAATTTACCCTTGTAAGGAGCAAGTATCGGCTCCACTCGGTTATCCAGATTTTGATCAACGACTATCAGCTCGAAGCCCCTGTATGTCTGCGCGTCGAGTGCCGCTAGGCATTCCGCTAGTTCGGCCGTTCTCCTAACGGTTCTCAATATGTGTGAGAATCGCATGGGCTCAAATCGGGCTGGCAACGGTATCATGTCTGGACGTGTTGTCAAGCAACAGCGAGAAGGGTTGGGCCTTGCCGGGAACCGCTTCGACCGGTCCGTCTTTAACATGCCCCAACTGCGTTCTCTCGCGCCGAAGGAGCCCTACCAAGCATCGAGCCTCGAGGTTAGTGGGCATAGCCTGATCTCCTGGCTGTCGGCAAAGCATCCGAAGAAATAGCCGCTCTTGTCTTGCTGGTTGTTATTTAGCCAGACCACAGTTGCTGCTTTCGGTCGATCACCTCGCGCCCGGAAGCCGGTGGGGCGCTGCGTCCTTCGCGTTGCACCCGCCGACGTGCGCGCCACAACCCCGCTGGTCCCGCTACGTGACCCTTGATCTCCTCTAAGATGATGCCTAAAGGCCAATGGTACCTGCCGCCGAGGACGCGCCATCTGGCGTACCTGGCAAGCTGTATGAGGTGCCACCGCGGCAGCCGTATGGCCAGGTCGTTGAGCGCGCGCACATCTTGATCGCGCAGCAGGGTCGTCAGGTGGTAGGCCACGTGGCCCTTGCTGTAATTGTAGATCTGACTGTGCAAACTGCTCAGCTCGCACCTATGTTTGTGCCACACGAAAGCCGTCTGCTCGTATGCGATCGTGTAACCTACCTTCAATACCTTGTAGAAGAGGTAGGTGTCCTCGCTACAGCCTGCTGGTGTGCCCGCCCCTAGCGCTTCGTCCAAGAGCCCTATGTCGGGATGAGAGAAAATGCTGGCTCGAAAAGCGGCGTTGGCGGTTGCCCCCAGCTCCCAGGTGGGTACGGCCCGCCTCCGGAACGAATCGAACCACGCCCCGTCGGCCTCCTTGGGAGCGAAACCCTTTCCCAGACCGCCGTATCTCTCGAAGAGGCGCTGCGCGTCGCTCTCTAGCTCGAACGGAAGGGTGTTGCCGGTCACGACCATCACATCAGGACGTGCGAAAGGCGCGACGAGTTTCTCCAGCCAATCGGTCGGTGCCAGCACGTCGTCGTCCGTGGCGATGACGATTTCACCGCGGCTCACGGCGAAGCCTTTGTTGCGCGCGTATGACAGTCCTTGGCGCGGCTCGGCAACCAGCATCACCCCCGGAAACTCGGCTACCACGGGTGGGGTCAGCCCGGAGGCAGGATGGTTGTCTACGACCACGATTTCGATCTGTCTAGCAGACTCCTGCCTTGTCAAACAGCGCAGGCAATCACGGAGGTCACCCGGGCGATCGTAGGTCGCCACGACGATCGACACTGGAACGTCGTCGGCGAGCTGGGCCCGCACACCCGATGGCGCACCGCGATCCGACAAGTAGTGCTGACGCAGGGCGACTTCCGCAAGCTCCCGAACGGTTTTATAGGTGTAGGTGGGATATTCCCTCAGTAACTTGAGGTCGAGCTGATTGACGATAGCATCTCGCAGCCGCGCTGCGCTTAGCGGCTGGTGGTGGTTCGGTATCTCCACATACCCTATGGGGCGGCCCGCGAGTTCTACGTAGACGCGTACCGCGGCGTGAGCATTAACGTCCTCAAGCCCTCGCAGAGGGTTACAGAGATCGACCGTGCGCACGCCCACGCTCCATTGTTTCGTCGCCACCTCTTGTGCCGGCGCAGACAGGTGCGGCCAAGTCGGCATCTCGTCCTTGTAGGACAGGGCGATGCGAGCCGCGTGTCGCCGGGCTTTCGGATAGCGCACCAGGCCTCTCAGGGACCCCCAGAACTCTGCCAGTATCAGATCTCGGGGAAAGCGTGGTCTACGGACCGGTGAAGCCACAGGGCGGTTGAGAGGTACAAAGGATGTGACCAAACGACTCATGTTGTGCCGCCAGAACCACCACACCGCGAACTTGGTCGCGTCGGCACGCGTGTCGGGATACGCCATGGCGTTGCAGACGAGGTGGGAGTAGAAACCTATGCCGTTGTTGGCCAATTGCGTGTGCAAACGCGCGTAATCGCGACGATGACGATGTCGCACTATGGCGTTCGGCTCGTAGGCCAAAAGGCAGCCATGCTTCAAGACACGGAAGAACATCTCCAGGTCGCCACCCCCGTTGGTGACGGTACCCACGTCGAGCGCGGGATCAAAGGGGCCGATGCGTTCGAAGAGGCTGCGGCGGTAAGCCATGTTGGCTCCGGTGCCGTACTTCCCGGCGCCGAGATAAGGGAACGGACCTTCGCCGCCTTCCCGATCCATCCTCCAGTAGAGGCGTTGGAAGCCCCGACCGAAACCGCCGTACTGCTCGAAAAGAATCTGTGGCTCGGTCTCGAACTCGTAAGGCACAACCAGCCCGGTGACAGCCATAACCCGGGGATCTTCAAATGCCCTCGCGAGGGCGGTGGCCCATCCTGTATCGACGATCACGTCGTCGTCTGTGTAGGCTATGATCTCACCACGCGCCTCCGCAATCGCTCTGTTGCGCGCCCAGTCGAGCCCTGGTCTTGGCTCTCGGACGTAGCGCACTTGCGGATAGGACTTCCTCAACAAGCGTGCCGTAGAGTCGTCGCTCGGTGCGTTGTCGATCACCAGAATATCTAGGTGCGGATAGTCCAAGCGAGCCAGGGCGTCGAGGCATAATCTCAGGTCTTCTGTACGATCTCTGGTGCACACGGCGATGGTCATTAACGGCAGCGCAGCGTGGGAGGACGGGTGCGCTACGTCCAGCAGCTCCTCGAGACTTATCCCGTCTGGCGGGAGTGGCCGCTCCAGTATGTCCCTCAAATGGTGCCGTATGATCGGCCGGGCAAGGCGGCGGACGATGATTCTCTTTAGGCTTTCCTCGGTGAGGTCTGTGCCTACCACGGGTACTTCCACGTATCCGACAGGAGTTCCATGCAGGCGTACCAGCGCCCTGAGTCCCTGGTATCCATCCATGTCGCCAAGGGGCTGGGCGGGAGCATCGAGCTCTACGTCGATCACCTTTATCCGACCGCTCACGACCCTCCCAGCAAGAATAAGTTTGTTGCCGGCTCGTGCAAACGTGTGCGCTTGGCGATGTGCATCGTGCTGGCACTCACGTTCTTATCTGAATGTGGCTTTGAGCTCTCGTGGCTCATGGCGTCTCTGTATCCACAAGGTCCGTACTCCAGTTCAACATGGGGCGGATCACACCGGTCCACTTCCCGTGCCAGCCGTGCCTCATCTCTACGGCGTCTTGCACGTCGAAGACGAGGATGTCGTCCTGCTGCAAGATGGTTCTTTGATTCTTGTCGACGTACAACGCTATCTGGTACATCCCATCGTTCAACAAGTCTCCCGGCACCTGGCAAACGTATCGGTAAAGCCCCGCAGGGTGGTGGCGCTCCCGGCCTCCGGGGTCGAACTCCGGACCGCTCGTGAAGACGACGATTCCCTGTTCGTTGTACAGCGCCACGCTCGGGGAAAGGTACACATTGGGCCGAAGGCTCCAGTACTCGATCTCGATCACAAAAGGCGTGTGTACGGTGATCGAATCTCTCGGAGAACCGTCCGCGGGCCGCACGCAGGCCCGGTGCAGCCTTACCTCATCGGTGCCCGGCGCGGTGGACGGATCTTTCCAAACTCTCTCGGTGTCCGTCGAGAAAGTCTCCTGCAGATAGTTGGAAACTATGTCTTTAGGCTGCCCCTCGTCCGCGATGCGCCCGTCCTTTAGCCAGATTACGCGGTCGCAGAGATCTTCCACTGCTAGCATGTTGTGGCTGACGAACAGCACCGTGCGACCGGTCTCCGCTACGTTCCCCATCTTGCCAAGACACTTCTTCTGGAAGCTGGCATCCCCGACCGCGAGCACCTCGTCGACGACAAGGATGTCGGGCTCCAGGTGGGCCGCTATCGCGAAAGCGAGCCGCATGTACATGCCGCTCGAGTAGCGCTTGACGGGCGTGTCGATAAACCTGCGGACCTCGGAGAATTCGACGATCTCGTCGAAGCGGCGCCGGATCTCGCTCCTCTTCATCCCGAGAATTGCGCCGTTCAGGTAAACGTTCTCGCGGCCGGTGAGTTCGGGGTCGAAACCGGCTCCTACTTCCAGGAGCGAACCCAACCTTCCGCGTATTTCGATGCGTCCGCTGGTGGGCTCGGTGATGCGCGAGAGTATCTTGAGCAGGGTGCTCTTGCCGGCTCCGTTGGCCCCGATGATCCCGACCACCTCACCGTGGCGTACGTCAAAAGAGACATCGCGCAACGCCCATAGCTGTCCGTCGCCGTGAGGCTGTGACAGCTCGTCATGCTTTGTGGACCGACCGGGCTTGGAAGGGCCGCGTCGGCGAAATGGCACCGATATCATTTCTCCTAGCAGGTCCCGAAGAGTATCGTGCCCTCTACCCTGACCCAGATGGTAGAGTTTGCCTACCCCTTGCGCCTGGACGGCTAAATCGTGCATCACTTACACCACATCGGCGAAGATCCGCTCCATTCGTCGAAAATAGTACAAGCCTCCGACCAATAGGCATACGACAATGAGCACGGAAACCGCCAGTGACGGACCAGGGGGCTTCGCCGGTTCGAGTAGAGCCCAGCGAAAACCCTCTACGACCCCGGTCATCGGGTTGAGCGCTTGGTAGAATATACGCCACCCTTCGGGCACCAAACTGCTCGGATATATGATGGGGGTGGCGAAGAACCATAGCTGGATAAGCACGTTCACCAAGAGCCGCACATCTCTGTATTGCACGTTGAGCGCTGAGAGCCAAAGGGAGACTGCGAGCGCAGTTATCACCGTCAACAAGAGGAACAAAGGCAGCGCCCACACAGCAGCTGTAGGCGTGAAGCCGTAGAACACGACCAGCCCAACGAGAACCACAAAGGCGAAAAAGAAGTCCACCAAGCCCGCTACAACACTAGCCAACGGGATGAGCAATCTCGGGAAATACACCTTGGTGATCAGGCTTTCGTAGCTTATCAAGCTGTTGCTCGATACGTTCAAGGCATTGGAGAAGTAGGTCCACACCACCAGGCCTGTGTAGGTGAAGATCGGGTACGGAATCTCACCTGTCGGCACCCTTACCACTATGCCGAAGAACACGGTGAAGACCACCATGATCGCGATGGGCTGTATGATCGCCCAGGATGCGCCGAGTATGGTCTGTTTATAACGAACCTTGAGCTGGCTCCAGATCAGGAAATAGAGCAACTCGCGAGACTCAAACAACTCTTTGAGCTTGACGGGGGCCCAACCTTGGGTAGGTCGGATGATCATCGTGGGCAAGGACTCAACCGGTGGATGTGGTCTTTCTAGGCTGGCAGAGGGATATTGCTCTCTTAATTGCTTTTCGGTGCTCACCTGACTGCCTTTATGAGTCTACCGCCATCATCAACGGCTACTTTACCATCGATTCGATGCATCAATGTCCCAGCAGCTTGCTGTACCCGCCTCGGAGCGTCACCAGGTTAGCGTCGAGGTGCCAGCTGCGCGCACTCTACATTTCTGATTCATAACATGCTCCAGTTCGTCATCGTAAAGCTGACCATCTCAGGATTCACGGTACTCGCAAGAGCAGCTCGCTCATCGGCCAAGCGACGCTTTTGCGGTCGCACGCCTACCCCTACCTGCGTGGCGCTGCGTACCACGGCCACGCTACTCAGACAGCTCAAGTAGCCCCAGCTCCAAGGCCCTGACCACGGCCTGCGTACGGTCGGAGACGCCCAGCTTGGCGATAATGTGCTCGACGTGGTTCTTGGCAGTCCCGAGGCTTATCACGAGTTCCTCGGCGATCCCGGGGTTGGTGTATCCCAGCTTCATCAGCCCCAATACCTCCGTCTCGCGGGACGTAAGCGGCTGGACGTGCGGGTCCCTCTTGCCCGCTGGAGCCGACCGCTCGATACCCTCGGCGGCCAGGCGCCTGAGCAGCCGGGTCGCTAGGTCCGGATCCAACGGCGACTCGCCCTCTCTTACCTGCCGCACGGCCCTGACGACCTGGTCTTGGGACGCGTCTTTGAGAACGTAGCCGGCTGCGCCCCCCCTGAGCGCTTCAAGGAGGTAGTCTGGATTGTCGTGCATGGTGACCATCAACACGCTAGTTTTGGGATACTTTCGCTTGATTTCTATGGTTGATCTGAGTCCATCCATCTCCGGCATGCGCACGTCCATCAAGACTACCTCGGGACGCAGTCGGGAGCAGAGCAGGAGCGCCTCCCGTCCGTTGGCCGCCTCGCCAACCACCTCGATGTCAGCTTCGTCGGCCAGCATGTCTCGGAGACCTTCTCGAGCGAGTTCGTGGTCATCCACTATGGCGACTCGCACTGGCTTAAGCTCTGTTTCCTGCAATGCCCTCGCCTCCGTAAGATTGCTGTACGATCCTTTGACTCCAGCGTACGCGTAAATAGCAGATCTTCGCATCCCCCAAATGAGTGATTTTTTGCTGCTGTGCGACTGGATGGGTAACCACGTTAGCTGTGGCCGTCCCATAGGGCTTCTCGGCCTGAAGTCGTCAAAATACTCGCCTCAAAGGTATGGTCACCACGATTGACGTACCAGCACCCGGGTGGCTGTCAATCTTGAGCTCGCCCCCGAGCATGCCAACTCGCTCCCGCATCCCAGCGAGGCCAACCCTTTCGCCGGGTCCGTGTCCGGTGGATGTCAGGGCCGGATCGAATCCACGGCCGTAGTCCTGGATCTCGAGGCGCGCCTCGTCTCCGACGCGCAGTAGTTGTATACGCACCCGCCGTGTGTGCGCGTATTTGCGTATGTTGGTCAGCGCCTCTTGCGCGCTGCGGAAAAGAGCGATCTCCACCGGGTCCGGTAGACGTTCGTCGCCGAGATTCTCATCGTAGTCGACTTGGTAGTCGTCGTCGCGGAGGTGGTCGACCTCCAAGGAAATTGTGGCCGCCAGCCCTAGATCGTCCAGAATCGTCGGCCTCAGGTTGGCGATGATCCGGCGCGCGTCCGATACCGTCGCCCGCACAAGCCCTACGATCCGGTCCAGATCCTGTTGCCCTTTCTCCGTAGCTGGAGTGTGA
>Ga0126314_10000560_pt1 | contig 17784 bp, 16 predicted proteins | sample Plot105B_FD_92535 | JGI IMG/M metagenome (GOLD analysis project Ga0126314, IMG submission 92535) | Serpentine soil microbial communities from UC McLaughlin Reserve, CA, USA - Plot105B | ecosystem: Environmental > Terrestrial > Soil > Grasslands | place: USA: UC McLaughlin Reserve, Lake County...
AGGCGAAAGATGAATTTCTATTTAAGCTGAAGCATCTGGGCATTCGCAGACTCGAAAAAGGATCGTCATACCCTTGCCCAGCATCGTGTGGGAGAAATATCGTAGTCGACGACGAATTCTTTATTGGACGGTGGGGATATGAAATTGCGAACAAATATTATTTTTATGACGTCACTAAACACATTTATTGAGAATAATCAATTCAATTTTGATTTATTCAGTGACTGTCGACGGCGTGGATTATGCTAGTTTTAATTGAATCCTCAAATGCCCGAGGGTAAGCATGGACGTCCCTCATTTCGCCGTTGACATATTTTTCAACACGTGCTCCCGCTGCTCCTGGATGTTCTCGGCGATACTTTGCAGCCACTTCTTTACCAATAGCTGATTTTTGTTTGGTCGTCATCCTTAATCCCATTTCCGTAACAACTTGATCTACTGTCACCAACGTGGACGATTCGAGCTGACTGCTTTCATTAGATCGGATTTGTCGTTGCGAGAGTTGCGGATTGATACCGGAAAGCACTTGATTGACCACCTCGTTTTGGACGTGTTCTTTAACACGAGGGTCAGATATATATGTCAGTGCATACGTCGCGTATTTCTGAAGGACGTCCAATTTGAGAGCTTTAGTCTCCTCTTCAAAGCGCACTAATTGTGCACGTCGCTCTTCCAACGCCAATGTACTCGTCGGGCTTTCGATCGAGGTTGTGGTGCTGTTGGTGACATTCACTGCCATAAAGGCCTGGGCTGAGTTTGGGTCATTAACAGCGAGTTCTCGATTACGCCGAATTTCCTCGACCAGCGTCTCGTCTCCTCCTATATGGCGAACCAGAGTTTCCGCCGATTCCGCGACGAACTGACGAGCTCGTTTTCCCGGGAGCAAAAACAACAGCCGAACCAGCCCTTGGCCGCTTACGACAGGCGTGTCTCTCTGTCCGCGTCCGGGGAACTTGAAACTCTTCACCAAAGGGCGGGGATTTTGGGGGTCTGAAGTTACCCCTGTTGTTACCCCCGATGGGGGTAACTTGGATTTCAGTTCGCTCCACGTAGTTGGAGCGTCCCGACCCACCCCAGCAACTTTCATGACGTCGTAGATACTGGCGTAACCATCTTCGGTCGTTCGAATAGTCTCTCCAGCAAACGAACCGGCGTGAAATGTCAGTTGATTCATGTCGGTTTAAGTGTAGTGTGTAAGTGGTTGTGTAAAGCGCGTTTGAAGTCACGTTTCTAAACGCGATCCAGAAAAAATATCCAATTTCAACTGGACCCCCCGTTTGAAAATCACCCGTTAAGGAAATTTAAATATAATATTTAGAAATCTTCATCGTCTACGATAAGTAGTTCAGTATTGAATACATCTTCGATATATTCTAAATATTCCGCCAAATGCGTAGAACAGAACCATTCCCCCGCTTGTCGATATGGTGAAAAGAATGCATGGATGTCTTGTTCAGCGCTAAACGAAGTCAGGCACTTCGACTGCATATATACGCATTTGATAAAAAGGGGTCCGATAGCGCTCGCGGAGATCCTCCAGCGTACGACGAGTGTGGCCTATCTTGACACGCGTGGGTACGCATTTAATTTGGAGAATGTAGAGATATCCACTGCTGTCTTTCACTATTGGCGATGTCCATATCGACTTGACGAGGATGCTTCCCATGAATGCCTGTGTCGAGTTTGGATAGCAAAGAGCTATTTCACGGTTACGTCGTATCTCCTCCACTAGAGTCTCATCTCCACTGAGAAAGCGGATAAGGGTCTCAGCGCTCTCGGATACGAATGCTCTGGCTCGTTGACCTGGTAATATGAATAGTAGTCGTACCAGCCCTGGTCCGTTGATGGTCGGGGTATCCCGTTGACCGCGCCCGGGGAACTTGACTATTCGGTCGGTAACCTCGTCTTTAGGTCTTTCCAGGCGGTTATGACATTACTTCCAACCCCAGCAACTTTCATGACGTCGTAGATACTGGCATATCCATCAGAAGTTGTGCGGATTGTTTTTCCGACGAAGGTGCCTTCGTTAAAAGTAAGTTGATTCATTGTCGTATTTTGAAATCGTGTAGGTGTTTGTGTTTAAAAAGGAAGCGCGTCGCTTTTATCGCCAGTACAAGTCACGTGACTTTTCGCTTTACAGTTTGTTTATATTTTCCTTTCTTCGGTTGTCAGTTTAAGGTGCAAAATGTATAAAAGGCACCCAAGATCCTTCCATCGCATTTCCTCTATTCATCTCACACCGACGACATGAGAGTTCCCCAGGAAATCTACGACCACATTATCAGCTTCACGGATCTTAAGACTGCCATCAAAATGCGCCACAGCGGAGCCATCGCACAATTATACGACGAGGAAATTCATACATGGATGTGGGCCGTTAAAGGAGGACACCTCGACGTGCTAAAATGGCTGCACAAAAACAATAACGATCAAGAACTCCATGAACACGACTTCTCTGCGTGTGATATATTCTCATGTGCTGCAGACGAAGGAAATCTTAAAGTCGTTAAGTGGTTGTACAAAAACCGGCCGGAGATGGAGGCTGGCTTCTTGTATCACGCACACGAAGTAGCGAACGAATTAGGGCATTTTGAATTAGAGGCCTGGGTAGTTAGGCAAATCAAGAAGGAGGAACGATAGACCAGACGGCGTATGTTGGAAAAAAACCCGTGGAAATATATAGCGCTTCTTTTTCCTTTTATTTACATCAAGACTAGACTAGTCTATTTCATCTACGTACATTTCTTCGTCTTCTACGGGTATAACTTCATTTTGTGGCCGCAACAAATTCTCATAGTTTTCTTCTTCGACGGTATCGTGCAAAATCAGACGAATAACTTGTATACTGTTTTTCTGTGAAATATGCTGCACATGTGCCAGTACCATTTGTTCGAGGGAGTTTTTCACGTCGATGCTGTCGTAATAGTTTTCCAGGAATACGACCGTTGTACACCCGGTTAAAGAAACACCCAGGCACATATGATCGGGTGACAATAAAAAGACATTACACGAGCTTTCTGGATTCGTGAATGAAGAAATAGCTCGACACCGTTCCGTTTCTGTACCATAGCAGCGCACGTGCCTGATATGTAGGTCATTCAATACGCCGTGAACTCGACGTAATGAGGCTTCTGTTCTTAAAAATACGATAATTTTTTCGTTTCGATGACGTTCAATAACATCGATAAAATGTGCCATTTTCGTCCCCAGTGTGGTTATGTTATCCAGCAGTTTCTGTGTTTCGCCGGCTGTTCCTGTGCTTGGTGGTTTGATCCGTACAAGACTACCCTGTCTTGTATTGGCTCTGCACTCTGCACACGTGTTTCCTTGGACCGCCCAAGCAACGGCACATACCCAACAGAATATATGTCCACAAGGAGTCATGCACAGTTCCGTATTAGTCGAGTCGATATTGCATATGCAAATACTGCAAATCGGTGCGAACGTTTCCGTGGTGGTCTTGTTAAGATCCGACAGATATAAAGACAGCCTTCGCGTGTCCTCTAATTGATCCACAGTATCCTCAAGTTTAGAATTGATTTCGTCACTTTGCATAGATCCTTCTTCTTGGAATCTGGATCGAAGGTCGTCTGCATATTGGGTTAGAATAGATTCAGACTCCTTGTACTCGGCCTGTAACATGGATATGGCTTCTTGTTTACTTGAGACTGTGCGAACGTCTATTGGTTCCGTTGGGTTTAAACACAAGGCCATCAGCGATTCATCGTCGTCTATGTTATACTTGAGCTTAATGTTATATGCGACGCGCTCGTCGTTATTAAGATCTAGCCAGATAATCTGTTCAGTGGGTGTGGGTATTTCAATTTCATCCCGCACAGTCTCCTTCGTATCACGGGTGCAGATCCGTTTTCTTATTTGTTGGATGGATTCTGCCCTGTATGGAGGCTCGAATTCCTCGATTTCAACAACGACGTTTATCATATCGAAAAATAAAACAAGTTGTAGATGGGTTGCGATGTCTTCGACCGGCGTACCGGTAACGAGCCAAATGAAATCTGTCTTGAGGTTTTTTACGAAACAGTGAGTTTCCGTTGGGAGATGCAGCCTCTGTGCCTCGTCAACAATTGTCCTTCTCCAGTGGTGTGCGTGAAATGGAAGGTTGGCGTGGAGATTTCCACCCTCGACAAAAGACTGTTCCGAAATTATAGAACAGTACGATTCGTCCAATTCACCAATATGTCGCGGGTGTATTGCCCCCCAATCTTCAAAAAATCGTCCACTCTTGTCCCATTTCGTGTACGACTCTGAAATGATGACGTAGTTGGCAGATAGCATTAGTTTTGCCATCAACGTGAACGACTTTTTATTGGTTATAACAACGGCGACTGCAGAGGGGTCGAAACGCTTTATCTCGGCCTTCCAGTTATGACAAGTTTCGCTTGGACATATTATCAGAGTTCCGGCGACGGGTGATTTACTTGTCGTTCTATCTTGTAAACATCGTGATATTATAGATGCCGTTTTTCCAAGTCCCGGTTCGTCTAAAATGCATCCACCGCGGAGCTTGCGGATTGAAGTTTTCGCGACACAGTCTTCACTTCTGACGAACCGCCTTTTCTCAAGATCTGCTACGACTGTCGGCGATAGGTTGATAATACGTTCGATAGTTGGTTCGGACAACTCAATAAACCCCCCTCCGCTGACTATTTCGTTTTCAAGTTTGCTCATCCAAGCCACTTTTCGTTTCTGAAAATTGAAGAGTTGAATTTGCGACGAGTTGTGTCCAAATTCAAGTGTGGTGTTATCGCCTGGCGCAGGTGTTGCTCCTCTAAAGAGTTTATCGAGTTCGTAATTCAAGGCAAGTCTTTTCTCATCGGGCATTCGATATGTCTCGTCGAGGCACTGGAATAGATACAGACGGGATGGTATCGCGTCTCCTCGTCGCAAGACGTCATACAATTTGTCGACGTCAAGGTATAACCTTACAACTACATATTCGCGCACATCGGGAATTGTTGTTATATTGTATACATATATCGGGGACATCGCCCGAGACAAACTCAAAATCGTTTCTGGGTGACGGGCGTGTTGTATAATCGTCCGACTTCCAGTCACAGACGATGAATCACGGATAACAATTTCGTTGTAGTGTCGGCACGCCCGAAGGGTAATCCGTTTATGGTATTCCTCTGTGCCACGAAATATTTCATCAGCGAGTATGCCATTTGTGTAAGTTATTTCTTTAAGAGAATCTGGAAGGGGTTCTTCAGTGCAATCGATATACATTTCTTGCAGCAAATACATGTTTATGAAAGTATACTTTACATGGGATAATATTTTCGATCAACAAACGCGTGCGACCGTTTCAGTATTTTTACAAAAGTGGGAATACTTTAAACGTATTAAATATTTTTCCTTACGTTTACTAGACTATACAGCTGAGACATTTCCTAGATTATACATATAATGCAAGTTCTACTTACTATACCGGGAATAGTAGCTCTAATATCCCTTGCGTTTTTCCTTTCAGTTTATTATTTAGACGATGATCTGGATGTTACCGAATCCAACATTCTGCGCAATACGGCGATAGTAGCTACGTGTTCGCTGCTGGTCTTATACGGTCGTAGATATATACTCACACATGAAAAATCGTTGACAATTGTTCCAAACACGACGGTCTCAGGCAATCCACTGGAGGCATTTGACATAAAAGTCACGGATAAAACCTTGGGTATACCTAGCTTCTAGTTGAAGTTGATTGATACGGGGATTTTCTTGGTAACGATTATTGCGCATAATGTCGAGTTCATTATAGAGCGGATCAAGACTAGGATTTTCGAATCTTCAACCCGAAAAATGTGCGGTGGTATTGAGAATGAAATGGTTGTTGCGATAACAAATAATATAAATTGTTTCCACGTGATATTTTTGGAATCCGTGGTGTCGCATTTTTTGTCGTGTGCGAATGTTACCCTTTTTTTAGCTGCGGCTAATTCAGTGAGTGGCGTAAATTGAGGTGGCGTTCGTTTCGATTCATCTCTTTGTCGCTTCATTCAAAATAAAATGTTTTATTCACAGTTCTTTTCTTTGTATGTAAATAAAAAACGGCACAAATACAGTCGACGTTTACAGCCAATTTTGAAAAACAACATCACTCTCGTCTCAACACCCAACAACTCCATCTACCAAGAGTTAATTTTCCAACCTCGCGCGACTGCATTTTACATGGCAATGTCAAACCCATAAGGCGCTGTTTGGAATAAATTATCATCCTTTGAAATCCCCGCTGCCTTTTCAAGACGTATACGATGGCGAGTCTTGAACATCGCGTCTTTAAACGCGGGTCCTGGTACGATTCTCTCTGGTGACTTGTATGCAACTGCATCGTTTCGCGTGTCAAAATGTTCCCAAAATCCCCTATGTTGTGCCGCATTTAACGTCGCAAATATACCAACAGCAAGCGCCAATGAAATTGTGGGTTTTCTATTTGATAATGTCAAAACGAAAGCGAGTGCGGCTATTGTCGCAGGCGTCGACGCCATAAATGCAACGACCTCTTTTGGAAGTTGAAGTGCGAATGTGCTACTGTATAAAATAATCACGGCGAGTACAATTCCCTCTAATGAATCATTGAAGGGTATTTTTCGGAAGAAATCATACACCTGTACGTCTAGATTATTCAACGTTGACGCCATTTTGTTCTGAAAGGACATTATTGATCAAATTTTAACTTCTCTATGTCTAATATGATCTGGCAATAAAAAAAGATCACGCATGATTAGTTTGTGACAAGACATTCTAATATCCAAAATCGGGAGTACCGTCGTCGATTGGATCACACTGGCGGCTGGATATCATCTGCTGGCTCGTTACAGACTCGTTAAGTCTTGATCTTTGGTCGTCTGCTTGTTTCCGCATAGCCTCCAGTTGTTTTAGCCTGTCTTTCAGATTCATTGTGTCGTTTGATTCTCTGGTCGAAATCGGTGGCTCAAATGAGGCATCGTCTGTGAGATTAGCGGAACTGTCGTCCATCGCTGCTGCACCAATGGAATGATCTGGGGTTCGCCGCGCATCTGAACGCCCTTTACTGATGTTTGGTAAAAGTATTTTAAACACATCCTGGCCTTCGCTGTGTTTCTCGTTATTGATTACCAATGTAGGGACTCCGCGTATGTCAAACGCTTCCATAAGTGCCTTTGTTTTTTTTGTATTGTCGTCGACTTTTATTACAGTGATGCTGATATCTGGATGGAATCGTTCGTACTCTTTCAGTAACGCCGTCGAATATTCGCAGAATTCAGAGATGAAAAGGAAGCCGGGCACGGGTGGTGACATTAGATGTTTGTGTATGTAATACTTTCAAAAACTATTTTGCAAATTGGAAACGAACGCCGTCTAGTTTTGATGCAAGTACAACAGAAAATAATGCGAAAATTATCATTACTGTTTGCATGTGAAATAATGTTTTACCAGGGCCTAAGCCAATCGGAACGGGCCTTCCGTCTAATTCAAAAACCAATCGTGGCTGATATATCAAAAGAAGACAGGTAAGCGCGGTATAGATGGTGATGATTCGACTATCTGACATTATAAATTTACTTCTCTTTACGTAACCAAATACAATCAAGAGTTAATAAAGGTCCAGTACAAAAATATATCACGCCATGGCCAAAGATAGCGATCCGTGTATCTTGTTCGTTCCGCATTTCGAAACAAACGGAGAATCCGACGAGGCCATCTCGACCGAATTGTCCCCCGCGGAAGATTCTGGTTGTCGTACAGAACCGGCTCGTTACGCCAACATCACGCGTTGTAATCACTACATACCCTCGTTTGACAAAGCATCAACGACGACGGACGCGGCGGATCAGATCATTAACACGCTAATCGACAAGGGATGGCAGGACGAAAAAACCGTGTACCAAATTCTACCAAAAATGTCCAGTAAAAGCATCCCGTGGCCTGTTTCAACGGACGTCCATTGCTGGTGGTGTTGTTTCCCATTCACTACCCGCCCCATTCCACTTGCAACAAATTACAGCAAAGGGAATTTCAAAGTATTGGGCAACTTCTGTAGCTTCAATTGCGCAAAGACGTACCTTCTAAAAACATACAAAGATATCAATTTGATATCGCTCAATGTTTTCCTCTACCGTCAAATGACGGGACGTAAAGAATACACGGAAATAATACCAGCGCCTCCGCGGGAATCGCTCAAGATATTCGGCGGGCCGCTCACTATCGACGACTTCCGCAAAGCCTCGCTTGATTTGAAAGAATACAAAACATATCCGTTCAATTGCATCTCCGTTAATGAGCACATAGAAGAGTCGGTTAGATTGGTTGTGCGATCGGTGGCAGACGATGTGGCAACGTCGAAATCAGCCAAACGTAAGCACACCGAATCCACTGAGATATCTTCCACGAAGGATTTAGATTTACGTGCAAGGATGGAGGATGCAAAGGCCCGTTTAGATACCCGCAATCCGACAAAGAAGCGATGCGTTAATGTCCGAAAAACAAAAACAAGAACACATGCAACGGCCACTCCAGATGATTCTGCAGTCGCAAGCGAGTCTCTCGGTGATACCCGGACCGCTGCGGCTGTGATAAACAATTCTGAACCCACAGTTGGGGATGCTGCGAAAATCCCCGGCGCATCTGAATATATTCTGAAGGGAATGATGGGTTTGAAGATAGTTAGACGGGAAAAAAAAAGAAATAAACAAGGGTGATTTTATTTGTTGGCCATACAACTATACTACTTTTTCAGTTCTACGCGTGGTGAAATGACATCAGTGCAAAAGCAAATGGACATACGAAAATTCCCTTTGGAAAATATAAAACCTGGTAGTTTGATAGCAAACGTGGGAAAACGCGGTTCTGGAAAAAGCTTCCTGACCAGAAATTTTCTCTATAAAATGCGCGACAAAGTCCCTTTGATAGTGATATTTTCGTCAACTGAGAACGTCAATGCATTCTACAAGGATTTCGTGCCGGATTCATTCATACACACCGAGCTCAATGAAGATAGAATAAAGGCCATCTACAACGGACAGAAGGACTTCATCACGAAAAACCGCGCGGAAGCAAAAAGGAAGGGTCGTAAATACAAGGAACACACATTCAACGATAATCTTTTAATTATTGTCGACGACTTCATGCATAAAAAATCGATGTTCAATCATGAAGTTTTGAAGGATATATTTTTTAACGGTAGACACAGTAACATTACGTTTCTTCTAAATATCCAGTACACAATGCTACTCCCAACGGAATATCGTTCACAGATCGATATCGCGTTTCTATACCACGAACCCATCCACGCAAACAAGAAGCGCCTCTATGAATATTACGCCGGGATGTTTTCGACATTCCGAGAATTCGAGAACGTGTTCAAAAAGTTGACTGAAAACTGGGAATGTATGGTGATAAAGATGACAAATACAGACGCAGAATGTGCGAGTGGTGGTGTCGAAAACATGGTATTTTGGTACAAGGCAGAACAAACGCCAAAGTTCAAAATTGGACACAAGATCTTATGGAACCACCACAAAACGTGGAATGTTGAAAAAAAAGCGATCAATGTAGAGGAGGCTCGCGAAAAAAAGAACTCAAAGTCAAGAACTATAAGGATTGTTTAATTTTTTTTTCGTAATAAATGGTAACATCAGCGCTTTACAGAACATGTGTGATCGAGGAACGATGGAAACGGGAAATCGCCCAAATTTATTTTGTAGATCTTCAAACTCTTCCTGACTGGTTCATGCCCGTCTACCAAAATTGGTGCTTTTTTTTAATTAGTTAATGTATCATTAATTATTGGCCAAGCACTTATGGATACTTCGTTTGTAGTTGCAGCAAGAGAGGAACTGTTGAGTAGGATACAGTATTTGTTTTTCCAACCAATCTACAAGTGCTTTGCCAGTATATGGTACGAAAGCCAACAGCTTGCTATTCGACAAACACGGCACCAATCTCCACCGAGCGGAGTGGTCCGTGATATATTCTTAACGCGCCTAGATGCTGTCAAAAATTGGACAACGACGCAAATCAACGAAGAGTATTCCAATGTGACGCAGAGTAGAGAAGGGTTGTTTGAACTGTTAGTGAACCGTATATTCACATTGTGCTCGCGCATTCTTGTCGTTGCGGTGGATGTGCCCCCAGACTACTTGACGATTAGTATACCGGACAATCGTCGGTTTGTTCACGCCGTATATATCAACGCAGCCAGGGCGTTTTACCGCAACCCTTGGTTGTTTCTGTATTCCCATAATGGTATCGTTCCACCATATCAACAGATCATCGCACTCGAACAAACTGTGAACGAAACCGTACAGCGGACAATCCGGGAGCTAATGAATATTGATAATATTTTCCACCCGTTGACTGGGGCTCCGTTGGTACCCGTAACTGCCCAGCCAGCACAGATCCAATTCCAACCGGATCCACTTGATCGCGAAGATGAGCCACCGCCAGTCATGTCTTCTTTACTTGGAAATTCTACCAACGACGACGCCGGGTTCCCCATTAGTGACGATGATGATGACACTAATGGCAATGTTGAAGCTGAAGTTAGAAAGGTATAAATAGCTGAACGTAGACCTCTTTACGGAACAGCTTAGACATAGTTTTAATCGAGGCCAAGCGTAATACAGAATGAATTCAACCATGAACGACGGCTGTCAAAATCCCATCCCGGCAAGAGCCAAAGACGCTGGAATAAAATCTACGAACATAAACGAAGAATGGCGATTTGTTTTCGACGAGATGGATGTACACATTGCCGCGTTGTGTGTGGCAAACGACACTCTTCCCTTACCGCCGAATCTTGTCCGCGAGGCACGTACGTCTGTAAAACTACAGACCGGTGATCTGGTACGGTCTTTCCGCGATCGTGTGTTGGAAGTCATTCGAAGGCTTTTATACTTGGCGGATAAGGTTGTTCCAGAGTGCCTCAAAGAAGAGCCGAAGCACACTACCTTCGTTCTCGAAGAATGGGTCGAATATGACTGTGCTCAGTCATGGGACCGTCAGATGGACGCGTTTCATGAAGCGGGTGGGTATGTTGGACTCGCGGAGTCTGTGATATACGTCGAATGGATGGAGGATATTCTGTCGACACAACGGCGATGGAAGATTATTCTACAAACGCTAAAACGGCACCTTGAATCCGAGAGTACCTTCCCAGAAAAGATAGTATTGGCGGACGAGCCTCCTCTAACAAGACGCACTCGAACGAGAGAGCTGGAAAGAAGGCTCAAGCTTCGTGGTCTTGAATTGCGACCAGATTCGAAAATATGTGAAAAGTACATACGATACGGCGGTGACTTGGACAATACCGTGGACGTTACAAACGAAATGCATTTTCTGTTCACATGTACCGACTATCGAGCGAGAATCAACGCACTCCATCGACTACTCCAGAACAGCAATACGCAGCCTTCTTTGGAAAGAAGGCGAGAAGAAAGCAAATTGCAGGCGACTGACAATTTCATGAAAATAAACCCAGACCGTTTAGATTTAGTCCCTTCGACACTATTTCACCGATTGAGCAGGTATACACGAATTAAACACAAATAAAATGTATTTTTGCGTGAGTGAACTTTTGTGTGTGAGTGTGGTACAGCGCTCACGTGATTTTTACGCGTATATGTGTCTGGTCCTCTCCAAACTTGGCTTTCTTTTGTCTCAGAAACCACAATCCCTCCCACACTTCAAGAAGCATGTCGCCTCTTTCACGACAATACGAATTAAAAAATCAGACGAGTGTGCATCGCTGGTGTCCAATGGCTCACGAACAATTTCACCGTAGGAAATTACCAGACTACGCACAGGCGTTAGATAAGGTACAGTACGTCTTTCAACCTCGCTAGTCACAATGCCACCCCAACTAACAACTAGGTTCAGGCAACACGACGCGCGGAAAAGCGACCGAGAAGGCCAAAATTTCCATCCATCTCACCTGTACGCGGTCCTATGGGATGGTACATGTGCCAGAACTGCATCGTGAACAGCAAAGTGAGAACACAATTCGGCTTACTTTTTCATTCACGAAAACGTCACTAACGTCTCGTCTTGATACGATTAGCTGAACTACCTTGACTTGACGACGGCTGATAGCATCGTAGACTCGTGGGAGGATTACAAGTCGCGCTACAATGCAATTGCGGCCAAAAACAAACGCCCGCAAATTCCCAAAGATTCGTCGTTGTGTGGAGTAAACGAAACGGACCCGACGATCATAAACGAAATATACTGCGACGACGAAACAATATTAAAACACGTGGGTAGGTACTGTATTTTTGATAAGCGGATATATACGCGACTGCTTATGAGCATCACTTCTCTGTAGAACGACAACGAATTATTCCACACAGGAAAAGGACTTATTTAACAGTGGCGCCGCTTTGTATCGCCCACCAACACCCAATATGATAGTCGAACCCTAAATAAACAGACTGTCCGCTTCGATCAAAAACGAGTTGTTTCGACCCTGTTGTCCCGTCGGCAGACGACATATTCAATATTAATGTAAAGGTTGTTCCTTGTTCCAAGCGCACGTATATTATTCTTGTTATACCATCTTCAGCAGCACCCCCGAACGTCCCGTATGCGCATGTTTGCGGCGACCCCGGAGAACTGACGACGTTTACGTAAGTGATGTTGTACATAACCGATATCTCGGTCGTGCTACCCGCGATCAACGAAACGCGGATTGATGGGAGGGTGAACGTCGGCAGTGGGATTGCTGTCAACTTCCCCGTGGGGTCGTTGTTTATACGGCCTATCATACACCCCATTGGAATTGCGAGCGGTTCGACTTCGTTTGCGGAATTAGCAACCAGAATGGAATAGTTTTTACTGTAATCCGTTGTATACACGGCATTTGTCGTCGTTGCGGCGTTTCCGCTAATGTCACATGCAGCCATCCCGGTACCGATTTTCGATCCGGGAATTTGACCAGTCGAGAGCGACAAAGTTTTACTGGACACATCGACGTTAGTGACAAGCGTCCCAGTACTCGGGTTAAAATAGAAGCCTGGCGACGTCGCGAGTGTTTTATCGCTTGCGATATATGGAATCCCGTTGGGTGTAAGTGTGTTGAATCCTACGTTCCCGCATTGTATCACTTTGTCGGCACCCGCGTTCCAATTCGCAGTTAACGGCTGGCTTCCATTAGCCAGTACGAAATCAGCGGGTTGTAACCCACGCACCCTATCGGCGTTGAGATTTAGAATAACAGACGTCGTATCCGTCGTCCAATTATTTATTGAGATGTTTGTAAATGAACCGCCGGTGGAAATGAAATTTGATCCAGATACGAGCCGTGACCCAGCATACAATGGACCGGATAAAGAGAATCCCGATACGGTCTCAACGAAAAGCGAACGAATCTGCAAATCGCCGTACGACCCCACCTGGAATGCGGACGACGTGATCGTGCCGGTGGCAGCTAATATAAACCGCCCAGACGAGTGCTGCAATCCCATGAACGCTGTCGAATTGTAATAATTTATCTGCAATCCACTGTCCTTTCCGGGATCTGTCTTCCATACTGTCGTCAGGTCTCCGCTATTTCCAGTCACGGTAAGAGAGGAAAAAGTGGTCGCAACGTCGATCGTTTGATTGTCGATTACCGCGTAGACGGTATAAATTCCATCGATATCTGGTTGGCAGTTCGACATGGAAATGGTAACAGAATCCCCTGCCGCCAATCCATGTGGTGCTACTACTTGTACGCGCACGTGTCCATTGTTTGCGTTCACTATCGAAGAGATCGATGTACTCGAGCCGCCTCCTATCGCAATTACCGCCGGATCTAAAAAAATGCTCGGTGAGCTGGTAAAAATGGTCTTTCCTTGCATAATGACATTCCCGTCAAAGTGGATATAAGGGGCCTGAATGTATATGATGTCGCTGTCTTGCATGAAAAATCCCGAGCTAGTCGAGGAAATTCGACGAGTGTTGGTGAATTCTAAGGACGAGACGTCATCTAAACTGATTTTCGCGGTTTTAAAACATAGATCTGGACCGTCGTTTACAATCTGTGGTGCACTCGCACCGACAGTCCAAGTCACCGCACAGCCGTCATTCAACAAGACGTTCCGGTTGCTGTTTAGATTGATATCACCCGCACTGTTGATGTTGACTGTGTGTGTTGCAGGGGTCAGCGAAAGACTCTCTGATGGATATCCCGACCAAGAATATACGTTTTGAGGCAGTGCTAAATTAATGGTATTGTTTACTATTAAAGCGTCGCCTGTATTCCCCGTACATATACCGTATGGTGCTCGAAGAAGTATGCAACCGGAAGCGGAGATGTTGATATCCCCATATACAGGATTAAATATCGACAAAGTGCGTTGGATGGTTTCTGTCTGCGACGAGATGTGTATAGGCGAAGACATCCACGCACGTCCCAAGACCCGAAGATCTACAGCTATTGGAATCGAATCTGCGGACGGAGCGGGCCCGATTTGCACAGTCTTTGATGACGTGAATACATGAATCATCCCCCCGACCGAAAACAAACCGACGCCATTATCAACCACACTCGGGCCGATAGCGTGACTCGAGTACAATGTGCCATCTAAACGAAGTGTTTTTGTGAGCGAATCCCATGCCAACGCAGACGTTTCTGCAAAACCCCCTGCACCAACGCTCGTGTCAAGGTACGGGATACTTCCATTTGTCCATGACGTTTTGTTGGTACCCCCAGCTGCCAACGCAATTGGATCCCCTGACCATTTTCCCTGTCGGATTTCCCCGTAAATATACAAGCCGTTGCCGTTCAGTTGTATCTGCAGGGGCACCGTCGTATTTAATGTTGTGTTTAATGTATTTGACACTAGTGACGCAGTGGTCCCCATTTTGAAAACCGACGACGGCGGGATTGCAAACGACACCATGTTACTAAACACAAGCGACCCCCCGTTGATTGCATCCGGGACGACGGAAATTATAGGGTCGTTTGTTAATCCAAAATGTATCTCATTGCTTTTGATGCGCAAAACACCATCTGCGGTTCCGACCAGTGAAGGTCCGCTGTTGGTTAGACGCAGTGTACCCGAAGATATCAGAACGGTTTCTGACGAGAGGGTAAGAATAGCCGGTAACGTTTGCGATGATATATAACTGGCACGACTGGATCCAAAATATAATGAACTCGATTGGTCTAATGTCACACCCAAGGGGCTATTCAGTCGAACGTAACCCGTTTTTGCGCCGAGAATCAAGTCCGGATCCCCCGACATACTTCCAACGGCAAGATCGCCGATCTCCATGCTCCCAACCGGACCTGTAAACACGTCGTTGGAACTTGTTGTACACTCGGGGATGAATGTAAACCTTCCGGTCGTCTGCTTGAACCCAAAAAACCCGATTTTGTTGAGCCCATAAAGAAAACACACACCCCGGTCCTTTACATCTAGGACATTAAGATATGTACCGATCTGGATAACAGGATCTGTGATGGTTTTGACGGTGGATTTAATTTCGGTATGTTGACCCATGACTGTAAAGTCTCCTGTGACTATCGTAATTGGCGCGTCGAGCATGAGCGTCGGTGTAACCCCGTTCATGGTTTGTGCGGGTAGCACTTTCATTTTAAATATACTGTTGGCAGCGTCCGAGCGTATCTCGCCCCCGAATTGCAAGGGTGTCTGTGCTCCGAATACCAATGGCGAATTGTCGATCATTTGGATTTTAGAGCTGGACATATATATAGGCTGGTTTGTGCACGAAATGTTGAAACAATGCACATTCTCGTCGTACATCATCGTCGCAGGGAAAGGAACTGATTTTGATCCAAGAACGAGCGGTGTATTTGATGGAACGCGCACATTACCACCTGCTGTAAGCGTGATATTACCCAACTGTGCGCCAATTTCAATATCAGTTTTAGCCCGAACGTATACTTGACCCGCGCTCGAATTTATCGTCAAGTTACTGTTCCCTATAATATACTCGGTGGCTTGTCCGAAGATTAACGCCTTTCCACTCGGCATAACCACCGATGTTCCAGGTGTCAGATGGATTATTCCATTTACGCATAAATCGAGATCCGATCCAGATGAAATAATATACTGGTTGTCGGTTCCGAACGACAGGGGGATGTTCGTTGGAATGTTAATAGAACCCGTTTCGGTTACCAGTCGCATACCACTTTGACCGTGTATCGATAGCACATTATCCACCGAATTGACGATGAAGGTTTTCCCACAATCGCCATCAAAACACAAAGGTTTTGTGTTCGGGATAGTAACCGACTTACTCACTTGCAACACCACTCGACCTCCTATCGGACTTGTCTTTTTGAATCGGCATAACGCTGACGACGAACTCGTTGAACTGTGGACTGGTAACACTCCATCCCACGTGATTTGAAAAACACCCGTTCTGGCATTCACATTAGAGACTGTATATACACCATTAAGTTCGGGTAACGTGTCGGTCGAAGAAAGCTCGACCTGGTCTCCGTCGTATACACCTTCTAGAGCATATAAACCGGGGGTGGTGTTTAATTGTAGTCGGGGAATGGCCCCTGTAACAATTGCCGCGGACGTGACGTCAAAGGTGGGAGCCTCTGCGGCGTTTAGGTATATGTCGTCGTATTTTGATTTGAGCCAAGTTTTACCCGCGCTCTTCAGACCTATTCCGGTCGCTGACGTTACAGACACGCCGTGTGGATATTCTCGCGTATGCGAATGGAACGACACGCTCCCGGACGTATTTTGTTGAGATATTGGGCCTGATAGATGTAGATATCCCGGCTTCAGGATTGAATCCAAAAGACCCTGTCCCGGAACAGAAAGCTGTATTATACCAGCCGTGCCGAGCAGGGTGTTTTGGTTGACCGATATATTCCCCAGAGTTACACTACCTTGAATCGCCACTTTGCCATTAACCGTTAGCTGTGAATCTATACCGCTCCATTTCATATACTCGCCGCTATTCTTTCCGTAATACACGACGTTAAATTCACCAGCACCATCCTTGCCGGAAGTGATGTCCGTAAACGATGCAGGGGCTTGGGTCGTCATGCCAATAGCAACCGCATCCATCACCCCGCCAAGTACGACCACGTCATTTAGCTGCCCTTCTGACATGAAAGGTGAATTTATCGAATTAAAAGTCCCTTTGCCAATGAACAGCTCCTCGACATACAAAGTCCCAAAGCTGCGGTTTTCCAACGAGGCCATATTCCGCAACGTCTTGCTCGATGTAACTGTGGCCATGTTTTGTTTTTAACTGCTTCTAGTGTACAGATAGTTTGAAGTGTCGAAAAAAACAGACGATTGGTGTACGGATGCAGATTAAATTGGATTTTAACGACAGTCCATCGATATACGCCTCCTTTCACTCTAGTACTCGTCCATTTGCGGCCGTCGTTGCCTACACGAATCTTTCCACGACATGCTGGTGTATTTGCAGCGTACGGCGGGCTTGGTCGGGTTGTGTACTTTTTCGTTGTTTGTTTTCTGCAGCTCATGATGTACTAAATTACATGATACAAAATAAATCAGAGCGCGTCTGCTGGAAATTTCCGCGTGTTATTTTTTATGGCTACTAGTATATATTTATAATCATTTACACGCACGGAAGATGGACAAGGCTATGCGAAAACATATTACAAATATTACAAATTGTCCGCTTCACAAAACCGAGATGTGGAAAATATCCAACGGAATGCGGATGGATTCTAACTAATCAGACATAATCAACTATAATCAAATATAATCAAAATATGACTTCCTGCTTAGTCTGCTAGGGCTAAGGCTCCATCAAGCAAAGCCCGGAGCAAAATGCCCCGAG
>Ga0126314_10000561_pt1 | contig 17728 bp, 17 predicted proteins | sample Plot105B_FD_92535 | JGI IMG/M metagenome (GOLD analysis project Ga0126314, IMG submission 92535) | Serpentine soil microbial communities from UC McLaughlin Reserve, CA, USA - Plot105B | ecosystem: Environmental > Terrestrial > Soil > Grasslands | place: USA: UC McLaughlin Reserve, Lake County...
CCGTCGATCTTCAGACTCACGATCCGTGGGACACCGGTGGCGGCAAGCGCCTCGGCCGCGGCATGGTGGAATTTGCGGCCGACCGGCGAGGCAAAGCCTGACCCGTCGGGTCGACCGTTCCAGCGGAGATCGTGCAGCTCGAACGCTTCTTCGAGCGCCTCGTCCAGCTCTGGGGCCGTGCGGGCGACAGCGACCTCCATCCGGCCCAGGTTTGCGAGCTGCCGGCGGCGGCGCTGGTGATGGTTGCGGCGCTTCGACGTGAGCCGCGTGCGATAGATCTCGTCCCAGCCCGGCGTCAGGTCGAGCACGGGCGCCTCAGAGCGCTCGATCAGTGTCAGCCCGGAGCCGTTGAGCGCCCCGACGAGCCGGCTGCCTGCGGGCAGGCCTGCCAGGTCGGCGAAGTCCTGACGCGAGGAGGCGGCGCGCTCGGCGAGTGCCTGCGCGACCTCGGGCGGCTCCCCCTCGGCGACGAGCAGGTCGGCGAGCGCGGTGTCGCCGCCGAGGAACGACAGCACCCGGAAGCCATGAGTCGTGCGCAGGTAGAACGGCAGCGCTGCGACGAGCCGACCGTCGCGGAACGCCACGTGCACTGCGAGCTCGCAGCCGTCGCCGTAGTGGCGCCACCACTCGAGGAGCCAGGCGTGGAGAAGGAAAGGGCTTGGTCGCGGGCGCGAGCGGACGAGGTCGTCCCAGTGGTCGCGGAGGTCCGCGAGGGCGGTCTCGTTCGAGATCGTCGCAAGCGTCAGCTCGGCGGGAGCAATCTGGGCGCCCACATCTAGAAGGTTCCCCGCGCCTGGCCCGGCGAGTCCAAGCTCCGCAGCAGCGCTCTCTCATCGCCGGAGCGCCGCAGGACGAAGACCCGCCGGCCGTCGCCGTTGCGCTCGAGCTCGGCGAGCAGCTCGCCCCGAACCCTCGTTCGGTAGCGCCACTGGTTGCGCAGGAACTTCAGGAGCGAGCGGTGGAGCGCGCCCGGCTCCGTCCCCGCCGGGATGCCGACACCCTCCTGCCGATTCAGCCGGCGGCGGCCCACGCGCCAGAGACACCGGACGGCCGAGGCGTCGACGAAGACGACGGTGTCCGCCGCTTCGAGCCAGTCGGGGAGCATGTCGTCGAACTGCGCGTCCGCGACCCACGAACCCTCCGCGAGCTCGCGGCGCTGTAGCGCGTCCCACTCCTCCGGCGGCGTCGCGACCCAGCCGGGCTTCCAGAACAGCGCGTCGAGGTGGAGCACGCGGATCCCTAGGCGCTCGCCGAGCTTCTCGGCGAGCTGCGACTTCCCGGCGCCCGTGGGGCCTGTGACGAGCACGCGCTTGACCTTCACGCCCTACAGGATTCACTTTTTTGGACTCGCCGAGTCCTGGCTGGGGAAGCTTCTAGGTGTGGAGAACCAGGCGAACTGGTCTGCGGCCCAGCCTGCTCCGACTGCAAAGGTGGCCGACGCGAAGTGGGTGACCAGCGCGGGCCGCGTCCTGCTCGTCTGGGTGCCGTGCTACACACTCATGGGCTATCGCTTCGGGCCGTCGGGCATGGCGCTCGCCGCGTCATCGCTCCTCGCGGCCGTCTGGCTGATCTCGCTGCGAAGCGCGTTCGCGGCCGTCCACTTCACCCTCGGCCCGGCGGTGCGGTGTGCCGTCGGAACGCTGACCGGAATGATCGGCGTCTCGGCGCTGGTGCTCTGGGTTCCCGGGCTCGGGATGTCGTTGCCGACGATCCTCGCCCTGACCCTGTCGGTCTTCACGTTGACGACGATCTGGGAGTCAGTCGCCCAGCGGGTCGTCGGGAAGCGCCGCGTCCTCGTCGTCGGCACGTCGACCTGCGCCGACGCCGTCGCCGACGCCATCTCGTTCGAGGGAAGCGCGCCCTTCACCGTCGTCGGCGCCGTCGACGACGAGCCCGAGGACCTGGCGCGCCTCGGCTCCGTCGCCGAGCTCTCGCGGGTGATCGACGAGCAGCGTCCGGACCTGATCGTGCTGACCGACGGGGAAAGCTCGACCCGCGCGCTCGACCGCCTCCTCGATGCTCCGTCAGGGGGGCTGAGGGTCGTCGGCCACGCGCACTTCTTCGACCATGCGTTCGGGCGGATCCCGCTCGACGACCTCAAGCCGACGTGGTTCATGAGCATCTTCCACCTCTGGCAGCGGCCGTACACGCGCTTCGCGAAGCGCACGTTCGACATCGTCTGCGCGACGCTCCTGCTCGTGCTGAGCGCACCGCTGCTGCTCGTGATCGCCGGCCTCGTCCGGCTCAGCTCGGGGCCGGTGATCTTCCGCCAGACGCGGGTGGGCGAGGGCGGCAAGCTCTTCACGATTTTCAAGTTCCGGACGATGCGCCGGGACGCCGAGGAGCCCGGGCGCCCCGCGTTCGCGGCGCTGGACGACCCGCGTGTGACGCGAATCGGACGCGTGCTCCGCCGCACCCACCTCGACGAGCTGCCGCAGCTTTGGGACGTGCTCAAGGGCGACATGTCGATCGTCGGCCCCCGGCCGGAGCGGCCGGAGTTCATCCCGATGCTCCAGGAGGCGGTCCCGTTCTTCACGCGGCGCCTGCTCGTGAAGCCGGGGATCACCGGTTGGGCGCAGCTTCGCCGCGACTACGCATCCGACGCCGACGGCGCCGCCGAAAAGCTCTCGTACGACCTCTGGTACGTCCGCCACCGGAACCTCGTCGTCGACCTCGCGATCTGCGCGAAGACGTTGTCGTCGGTCCTGCTGAGGCCGGGCCGGTGACGCAGCCCGTCTCCAAACGCGGGCGGCGGGTCTCCTTCCGCATCGAGGAAGTCGAGATCTCGTGGCTCCCGGTCAACGAGTCGGCGTTTCTCCTCTGGGTCCTCGTCCTCTTGCTCGGCGTCTGGTTCGGCCTCGGCGCCGTGCTCGGGCTCGCATGGTGACGCTGACCGAGCGCGCGCTGCGGGTCGAGACGATCTCGTCGGAGTCGGAGCTCGCGGGGCTCGCGGGGTCGTGGGACGAGCTGGTCCGCGCGATGCCGCGGCCGAGCCCGTTCCTGCTCCACACCTGGCTGCTCGAGTGGTGGCGTCACTACGGCGACGGCGACGAGCTCGCCGTCCACGTCGCGTACCGGGGGGACCAGCTGGTCGGCGCGCTCCCTCTGTGCACCCGACGCCGACTCGGCCTCCGCGTGAGCGAGTTCGTGGGCGGGACCTGGGCTCTGCTGGCCGACGTGCTCGTGGCGCCCGACGCCGAGCGCTCAGTCCGCACCGCTCTCGTCGACCACGCCTTCTCCGGCGAGTACGACTTCGCGAACCTGTTCGGGTTGCCGGGGTCGAGCAGGCTCCTGGCGGAGCTGCCGTCCGAGGCGCTTCGTCTGGTCGAGCGGCTCGAGGCGCCGGTCCTCGATCTCGATGCCGGCTGGGATGCCGCCTACCGGAGGAAGTTCTCGTCGAAGGCCCGCAGCGAGCGGGCTCGGCGGAGGCGCCAGCTCGAGGCGCTCGGACGAATCGACGTAGCCGCCGCGCGCACGCGTGAGGAGCTCGCGGCCGCGCTCGAGGACGCCTTCCACGTGTACGCGTTGCGGTGGCAGGGCCGCCGCGATGCGTCGGGCTTCGTCACGCCGACGGGGTTGCGCTTCCACCGCGCGGCGCTCACGCGCCTCGCCGACGAGGACGTCTCGCGGGTGCTCACGATCCGCGTTGACGACCGCCCGATCGCGTTCGCGCTCTACCTGCAGCTGTGCGGGCGGGCGTACGGGGTCACGACCGCATTCGACCCCGCGTACGCGCGCTATGCCCCCGGGACCGAAGCGAAGCTACTGTCCCTCGAGGCCGCCGCCGCGGAGGGCGTGACGCGGGCGGAGATTCTCGGCGCTGCAGCGGAGCACAAGCAGCGGCTCACGGACCGCTACGAGCCGATCTACCAGGGCATCGGGCTGGGGCGGACGCTTCGCGGCCGGGTCGCAGCCGAAGCGCTCCTCGGCGGGATTCAGCTCCGCCGGCGGCTGAAGCGGTCGACGACGGCGAAGAGGCTGTACTACCGCATGCCCCACCTCGGCCGGGGCTAGCGCCGACATAGCGCCGCTGCGCTCTGAGCCGGCTGCTGACGCGGCGGCCCCTGCGGTGCGTGCACGCGCCGTGGCGACGAGCGGCTAACGCCCGTACAGGGCCTTGATCCTCGGCGCTGCGAACCGCCGCAGCCTCCGCAGAGCGCGGACGTTGTGCGTCGCCTGGTGGAGGCGGTAGTAGAGCGCAGGAGGGATGCGGGGAAGCAGCGGCGAGCGGCGCTCGTGCATCAACGCGAAGAGGCAAACCGGGTCGAGCTCCGCATAGCGGGCAACGTTCTCGAACCACAGCGAACTGAAGTGCGCGTCGGTCTGCCTCGGCCGCAGCGCGGCTTTCCGCTCTCGCTCGTACGCCTCGAGCGCCGGCTCGAGCGCCTTGCTGCTGTGCAGCTCCTGCGCGAGTCCGATCGCATCCTCGAGCGCCAGCTTCGTCCCCGAGCCGATCGTGAAGTGCGTCGTGTGGGCAGCGTCACCCATCAGCACGATGTTCTCGTGGTGCCAGCTCTCATTCGTGAGCGTCCGGAAGTTGAGCCAGTGCGCGGCGCCCTTCGCCGCCAGCGGCCGACCATCGAGGTGTGACGCGAACAGTCCCTCGAGCAGGCTGAGGCCTTCGGTCTCGCCGAGCCGATCGAAGCCGAGGCCCATCCAGGTTTCGGGGGAGCATTCGACGATGAAGGTGCTCGTTTCCTCGTCGAAGGCGTAGGCGTGACACCAGATCCACCCTGCCGGTGTGCGGACGAAGGCGAACGTGAACACGTCGAAGACCTTGCTCGTGCCCAGCCAGATGTACTTGTTCCTTCCGACCTGCACCTCCGGGACGAAGCGGTCGGACAGGACGTGCCTCAAACGGCTGTTCACGCCGTCGCAGGCGACGATCAGATCGGCGGCGGGCAGCTGGGCGGGTTGCTCGAGCTCCTCCTCGAACCGCACCTGCACGCCGAGACCCACTGCCCGCTGGTGGAGAACATCGAGCAGGCGTTGACGGCCGATCCCATAGCCCTGCCCGTGCATGTAGACGGGCTCTTCTTCTGCGAGAACCAGCTGCTCGCCGTTCCAGCGGAAGGCGTGCGCCGCGAGCTCACGGGCCGTCACGGGATCGCTCGAGCGGACTTGCTCGACCAGGTCGTCCCAGAAGACAACTCCCCACCCGTATGTCTTCCCTGCAGGGCTCCGCTCGAGCACGGTGATCTCGTGGGCCGGGTCTCGCTCCTTCATCAGGATCGAGAAGTAGAGGCCCGCGGGCCCTCCGCCGACGCATGTGACCCTCACGGTCGAAAGATCCCCGCAAAGCGGGGGGACGAGTCCGACAGAGCGCCGCTGTACTCTGAGCCGGATGGCTGACGCGGCGGCCCCTGCTGTGCGAGCTCGGGCCGTAACGCCCGATCTCGGCTCGCTCGCGGTCGGCGTCGTGGCTGCGCTCGGAATGGTGGCGTTGGCCGCGGCCGACGGAGGCTACTTCCCGTCGAGCTGGGGCTGGACGGCGCTCGTCGCCCTGTGGGTCGCGGCGGCATGGCTCCTCCTCGGGCGCGTCGAGCTCGAGAGCGGCATGCTCGGCATCGCCTTCCTCGGCGCCGTCACGGGCCTCGCCGCCTGGACGTGGCTGTCGCTGCTCTGGACGGAGAACACGGTCCAGACGGCGCTCGAGGGCTTCCGCCTGATCGCGTACCTCGGCGTCGCCGCGGCGATCTTCCTCGTCGTGCGCCGCGCGACGACGCCGGCGCTCCTGCGCGGCACGCTCGCGGCGATCACGGTCGTCTGCGCCTACGGCCTCGCGACGCGACTGTTCCCGGACCGGCTCGGGACGTACGACCCGATCGCGACGTACCGCCTTTCGGAGCCGATCGGGTACTGGAATGGCCTCGGCGCATTCGCGGCGATGGGCGCGCTGCTCGCGCTCGGGATCCTCGCGCGCGACGGGAGCCTCTTGGCGAGATGCCTCGCGGCGGCGGCCTTCCCGTTCCTTCTCCTGACGATGTTCTTCACGTTCAGCCGCGGGGCGTGGGTCGCGCTCGCCGTCGGCTTCGTCGCCTGCTTCGCGATCGATCCGCACCGCCTGCAGCTCGCGGTCGCCGCGATCGCCGTCGGCGTCCCCGGCGCGCTCGTGGTCGGGGCGGGGCTGAGCTCGGACGCCCTCACCGAGCGCGACTCGCCGCTCTTCGCCGCCGCCGACCAGGGCCGGGCCGTCGCGCTGATCGCGATCGGGTGCTCGCTGCTCGCCGCGGGCGCAGCGGCCGGTCTCGCCCTCGCCGAGCGGCGCGTACGCCCTGGCCCACCGGTCCGCCTCGCATTCGCCGGCCTGCTCGCGCTGGTCGCGCTGGGCGCCGTCGTCACGGTCTTCGTCGAGTTCGGGGGCCCCGTGACCCTCGTCGAGAAGGGCTACGACGCCTTCAGAGAGCCGGTGACGGAGCCCGAGGCGCTCGAGCAGCGCCTCTTCTCGTTCTCCGGCAGCTACCGCACCGAGCTCTGGGAGGAAGCGTGGGACGAGTACCGCGCCAACCCCATACTCGGGGGCGGACCGGGGACGTACGAGCAGTACTGGAACCAGCACCGCCCGATCGCCCACATCGTCCGCGACGCACACAGCGTCTACCTCGAGACTCTTGCCGAGCTCGGCCTCGTCGGCTTCGTGCTCCTCCTCGTCGTCTTCGGGGCCCCGCTCGTCGCGGCGATCGGCGCGAGGCGCGAGCCCCTCGCCGTGGCGGCGCTCGGGGCGTACGTGGCCTACCTCGCGCACGCCGGCGTCGACTGGGACTGGGAGCTCACAGGGGTCACCGTGCCGGCGCTCGCGTGCGGCATCGCGCTGCTCGCGATGAGGCCGACGGCGTCCGCGCCGCGCCTTCCCGGCTCGGCGCTGCGATATACCGGCGCCGCCGTCGCGATCGCGCTCGCGGGGCTCGCCCTTGTCGGCCTAGCGGGCGCGAGTGCGAACGCAGCGAGCCAGGAGGCGGCGCTGGCGTCTCCGCCCGACTACGACAAGGCCGAGGACGACGCACGCAAGGCACGCCGTTGGGCGCCGTGGTCGTCGGAGCCGTGGCAGAACCTCGGCGCGGCTCAGCTTGGCCGCGGAGATACCGCTGCGGCACGGAAGAGCTTCCGGAAGGCCGTCGAGAAGGAGCGAAGCGACTGGGAACTCTGGTTCGACCTGGCCCAGGCGAGCACGGGCGCCGAGCGCAGCCGAGCCCTGGCTCAGGCCCGCCGCCTGAACCCCCGCAGCCCGGAGCTCGAGGCGTTCCAGCCGTGATGCGCCGCGACCCGCTCGCGAACCCCGAGCCGCTGATCCGCCGCGTGTACTCCTACGTGGCCTATCGCGTCGGTGACGGACCCGACGCGGAGGACCTGACGAGCGAGACGTTCGAGCGCGCTCTGCGCTACCGGAAGAGCTACGACCCCAAGAAGGGCGAGCCCATCGCATGGCTGCTCGGCATCGCGAAACGGTGCATCGACGGCCGCGGCCCTGTGCGCGAGCTCGCCAGCGAGCATGCCGACGAGCCCGTCGAATCCGACCTCGAAGAGGACACCGTCCGCCGCCTCACCGTCGCCCGAGCGGTCGGCGGCCTCGAGGAACGCGACCGCGAGTTGATTGCGCTCCGCTACGGCGCCGACCTCACGGCTCGCCAGATCGCTGAGCTCCTCGGAGCGCGCACGAACGCCATCGAGGTCGCGCTGCACCGCGCACTCGGGCGCCTGCGCGAGACCTTCGGCCCGGACGCCGACTCAGAGCCTGTAAGGAAACGCGAGGCATCTCGGTAGTAGGGGTACGGATGGCAAGCAATGAGGGGGTTCACTGAGATGCGTTACTGGCGGAGACGGCATGAGCCGTTCGATCTCGAAGCCGAGCTGAAGGCCGGCAGGCCCGAGCCGTCGCCTGACTTCGTACGGCGCCTCGAGGCCGAGGTCAGGGACAGCGGGCGCACGCGCGTCGGGGGCAGGCTTCGTGTCGCCTTCGTCGGTGCGGCGACGGCCGTGATGCTGATCGCCCTTTCGGGCGTCGGCGGGGTGGGGTACGCGGCTTCGGCCGGGCACGACGCGGCTGTGAGCGTCAAGCGTGTCGTTACGCCCGGAGACGTCGTGAAGGTGCTCAAGCGGAGCGCCGCGATCGATCAGTACGGGCCGAAGAAGAAGGCCAAGAAGAAGGTCAAGAAGGCCAAGAAGAAGGGCAAGGGCGCGAAGGGCAAGGTCCGGGCCCGGACAAGGCCGCCCTTCACGGGCTAGACCGGCCGAATCGAAGCAATGGTCTGGAGAGGGCGGCCTGAAGGGTCGCCCTCTCTCTGGTAGGAACAGGGGTCTCGGTAGATGCGGGCACGTGCAGGACAGATTGGACGTCGCGCGGCGCTGGTCGCCGCGCTGCTGGCGTGCGGGCTGGTCGGCGCGCACGGCGCGCGCGCGAGCGATGGCGTGTACTGGCAGGGCAGCACCCCCGAGCCGTTGACCGCGTACGCCGCAGGTGTCGGCCGCGAACTCGCGATCAGGCTCGAGGCCTCGGGGCCGATCGGGTCGTCGCCGCAGATCTTCGCCGAGCGGCTCCCGCCCGGCGCCCAACTCGAACGCGTCTCGGACGCGCCGGCAAAGGTGGTCTTTCGCTGGAAACCGACGGCGAAGCAGATCGGTGAGTGGAAACTCGCCTTCGACGCCGTTGCCGGGCAGGCGACGGCGCCGCCGTTGAGCGTGTACGTCCACGTCGGCCGGCGCGCATCGCGAAGCTTTGCCCTCTCCAGCGTCGCCGGCCGCTCGCAGAACGCGACGCTGGTCCGGCACGTCAACGTGCGTGCGCGCCCGACGAACGGATCCCGCATCGTCTTCCGGCTGCGGGCGCTGACGCCCGAGCACGTGCCGCACGTGGTGTACCTCCTAGGCGGCAAGATCGACGGACGCGGGCGGTACTGGCTGCGGGTGAGCCTGCCCGCGCTGCCCAACGGCAGCTCAGGCTGGATTCAGAGAGAGGCCGTCGAAGGCTTCCGTTGGGTCGACACGCACCTCGTGATCGACCGGGCCCGCTTGCGCGCGACGCTGTATAGACGAGGGCGCCCGATCTTCCGCTCGATCGTCGGCGTGGGGCAGCCCCGCTGGCCGACGCCCGCCGGCCGCTTCTACGTCCGCGAGCGCCTCACCGGCTTCACCGACCCGATCTACGGCTCGCTTGCCTTCGGCACGAACGGTCGCTCGGCGGTGCTGACGGACTGGCCCGGGGGCGGCTTCATCGGCATCCATGGAACGAACCACCCGGAGATCCTGCCCGGGCGCGTTTCGCACGGCTGCGTACGCATGCCGAACGCCTCGATCCGCCGCCTCGACCGGCTGATGCGGGTCGGGACGCCGGTCACCATCCGGTAGGGCCGGTTAGTCTTCCCGCGCTCTATGGGGCGACGGCACGCGATTGCGGCCGCCGCGGTGCTTGCTCTGCTAGCGCTGCCCGCGTCGGTGACGGCTGGAGAAGCGGCGACTCCGTCGACGGAGTGGGCGCCGCCCACGCCTGTCGAGGGCAAGCGTTTGACCGCCGTCGTCGGAAAGGAGCTGACGTTCTCGCTGGCCGCGACGGCTCCAGCCGCGCCCGTCCTCGGCGTCGCGGTCTCGGGGACGGGCCTGCCGAGGAACGCGGTCCTGCAGTCAGAACGGGGGAACCCTGCCACGGCGACGGTGAGGTGGGCGCCGACGCGGGCCGAGGCGGGGCACACGTTCGACGCGACGTTCACTGCACAGGCGAGTGTCCCCGGCGTCGGTTCGGCGACGCGGCACGTGACGCTCGTCGTCAGGAAGCCCAGGCGCAAGGAGAAGCGTCAGAGCTTCGTCTTGAGCAGCGCGAAGCAGGAGCTCTACCGGTGGGCGTTCGTGACGCGGCAGACCGTGGTGCGCACCGCGCCGCGGCGCACCGCGTCGCGACTTGCCGCCCTCGGCCGGTGGACACCGGAGGGGACTTCGAACCTCGTCCTGACGCTCGAGGGGCGGCGCATCACCCACGGTGTCTGGATCAAGGTGCGACTCCCGATCCTGCCCGCGAACAGGACGGGCTGGGTGCCGCGGAAGGCCCTCAGCGACTGGAAGGAAGTGCGTACTCGCCTCGTCGTCGACCGGCGGCGGCTGAACGCGACGCTCTTCCGGCGCGGGAAGGTGATCTTCCGCGCGCCGGTCGGTGTCGGGCAGGCGCACTGGCCGACGCCCCGCGGCGAGTTCTTCATCCGCAACCAGCTCTATGGGTTCGGTAACGCTGCCTACGGTCCGATCGCGTTCGGGACGAGCGCGCGCTCACCGGTGCTGACGGACTGGCCCGGTGGCGGCTTCATCGGCATCCACGGGACGAACCAACCGCGGATCCTTCCCGGCCGCGTCTCGCACGGCTGCATCCGGATGAAGAACACGCACATCCTCCGGCTGGCGAGGCTCATGCCAGTTGGCACTCCGTTGACAGTTCGCTAGCCTTTCAAGCGATCGACAGCTGCGGCGCCCGCCATGGGTCAGGCGATGCGCCACATATCGGTTTGGTGCCGCGGTCTTTGTCTCCTTGCGGTTTTTGCGGTTTTCGCGTCCCCGGCAGCCGGTCGGCCGAAGGAAGCCGTCAAGGCTGAGTGGCTGCCGCCGACCCCTGTCGAGGGGAAACGGTTCAGCGTCGACATCGGTGAGCCGCTCCGGTTGTCGCTCGTAGCCACGACGCGCGACGCACGGGAGTCGACGCTCGCGATCGAGGCGTCCGGCGTTCCCGCCGGTGCGACCTTCAGGACGACCGCGGGCAACCCGGCCGGTGCCACCATCACCTGGGTGGCGACGAGGGCACAGGTAGGCCGGCGCTTCTCGCTCACGTTCACCGCCGACCCCCGTTCTCCCGGCATCGACTCCGCAACGCGGCACGTCGTCGTGGAGGTCCGGGCGCTCGCGACGACGTTCACGCTCAGCAGCAAGGCGACGGAGACCTACCGCTACGCGTTCGTCATGCGGCGGGCCGTCGCGCGCAGCGCGCCCGACCGCAGCGCGCCGCCCGTTGCCAGACTCTCGCGGCTCACGCCCGAGCGCACGACGAATCTCGTGCTCGCCCTGGACGGGCGACGGACGCCCGGAGCCGTCTGGATCCGCGTGCGACTTCCGATCCTGCCCAACAACACCGTCGGCTGGGTGCCAAGGCGTTCGCTCAGCGACTGGAAGGTCGTGCGAACCCACCTCGTCGTCGACCGGAAGCGCCTGACCGCCACCCTGTACCGGTTCGGCAGGCGCGTCTTCTTCGCGCGCGTCGGCATCGGCCAGCCGCAGTGGCCGACGCCGCCGGGCGAGTTCTACGTCCGCAACCAGCTCTACGGCTTCGACGACCCCTTCTACGGCCCGATCGCCTACGGAACGAACGCGCGCTCACCGGTGCTGACGGACTGGCCCGGTGGCGGCTTCATCGGCATCCACGGGACGAACGAGCCCCAGCTCATCCCGGGCCAGATCTCGCACGGCTGCGTCCGGCTGAGGAACCGCGACATGCTCCGGCTCGCGAGGCTGATGCCCGTCGGCACGCCGCTGACGGTTCTCTAGCGGCTACGCGGCGAGCTTGCCGAGCCCGTCCGCCTGGTCGAGGCGCCAGAGCTCGACGTAGCCGCCGATCGGCTCGTCGTCGATGAAGATCTGCGGCACCGTCCAGCGGCCCGTCAGGTCGAAGATCGTCTGCCGGAAGGCCGGGTCGTCGTCGAGCGAGATCTCCTCATAGGGGATACCGCGTTGCTCCAGCAGCGCCTTCGCGCGCACGCAGTAGCCGCACCAGCGCGTCGTGTACATCCGGACCCGCGCCATGATGCGCATTTTCCCGGCTGACGCCGCTTCTACACTTGAAGCGTGGCGGGCCGCAGCTACAAGACCGAGGCGGTCGTCCTGCGCTCGCTGCGATTCGGCGAGGCGGACCGCGTGTTGCACCTCTACACGCTCGAGCGGGGGCGGGTTGGGGCCGTTGCGAAAGGGATCCGCCGGACGAAGTCGCGGTTCGGCGCACGTCTCGAGCCGCTGAGCCATGTCGAGCTCGTCCTGCACGAGGGCGCCGGTGAGCTGCAGACCGTGACCGGCGTAGAGCTGGTGCGCGCGCACCGTGGCGCGCGGGAGGACGGGTATCGGCTCAACGTCGGCTTCATCGCGCTCGAGGCGATGCTGCGGCTCTTCCCGGAGCAAGAGGCGAACCCACGTGCGTTCGAAGCCCTGACACGCTTCCTCGACCTCCTCGACGAGGCCGAGCCGCGCGCGGGAGAGCGTGCAGCGACGGACGCCCTCGTGCTCAGCTTCCAGCTCAAGCTCCTCTGGCTCTCGGGCTACCTACCGCACCTGACGAGCTGCGCCGAGTGCGGCGCCGACGTAGGGCTCGTCGGCTACTCGCCGCGCGCGGGCGGCGCGGTGTGCGCAAACTGCCGCGCTGATGCGATCGCGCTGTCGGCTCCGGGGTTGCGCGGGATCGAGACGTTGCTACGGACGCCGCTTGCCGAGGCGGCGCATGCCGGGCTGACCACTCGCGCCGCGCGCGAGGCGCTGGCCGTGATCGCGTCTTCGTACGAGTACCACGGAGGCTTTCGCCTCAAGACCCTGTCAGCCTGAGTCGATAGCCGCTGCCCGCTAGTCCTTGATGTCGTCGGCGACGCGGTCCTTGAACGGCTTCAGCGTCTCGAAGAGCTGATCCGCGGGGACCTTCCGCTTCGGGTCGCCGCCGACGAGCCACGGAGCAGCTTCGATCGCCGCGTCCCACGCCGCCTCCTCGACTTCGCGCTCGACGGCGTCGCCTTCGTCGCCGACCTCCTCTTCGAGCGGCTCGACCGCGTCGAGGTAGACATTCGTGAAGCCGTTCCGTTCCTGCTCGTGGAAGCGGATCCGGGCGGAGCCGCCCTCGGCCTCCACCGCCTTGCGCGCGATGCCCTCGCGGAAGGTCGTGTACTCGTTACCGTTGTCGTCCACGAGGACGTACCGCGTGTTTCCAGAGCGCGTTTGGAGAGCCTTCACCTCGGCGACGCGGACCTCGCGGGTTTCGCCCATATGCAGGCCGTTCCCGGTTGAAAGGAGATCCAACCCCGTCAGTAGGATTGCGCGACTCGTGGCCCTGAACTACCAGGAGATGATCGCCGCGCTCCAGGCGTATTGGGCGGAGCGCGACTGCGTCGTGATGCAGCCGTACCACACCGAGCTCGGCGCCGGGACGTTCAACCCGGCCACGTTCCTTCGCTGCCTCGGGCCCGACCCGTGGCGGACTGTCTACGTCGAGCCCTGCATCCGCCCGAGCGACGGGCGCTACGGCGAGAACCCGTACCGCTTCCAGCACTACTTCCAGCTGCAGGTCGTCCTCAAGCCGGCGCCGGACGACATCCTCGACCAGTACTTCGGCTCGCTCGAAGCTGTCGGCATCGACACGAAGCGCCACGACGTCCGGCTCGTCGAGGACGACTGGGAGGGGCCGACGCTCGGCGCGTGGGGGCTCGGCTGGGAGGTGTGGGTCGACGGGATGGAGGTGACACAGTTCACGTACTTCCAGCAGCTGGGCGGCATGGACGTCGACATCGTCTCCGGCGAGATCACCTACGGGCTCGAGCGGCTCGCGATGTTCCTCCAGGGAAAGCACAGCGCCTTCGAGCTGGAGTGGGTCGGACGGCTCACCTGGGGCGACATCTATCGGGAGAGCGAGCGGCAGTGGTCTGCGTACAACTTCGAAGAGGCGCCGGTCGACGCGCTGATGCGCCGGTTCGAGGAGTACGAGGGCGAGTGTGCGCACCTGTTGGCGAAGAACCTGCCGCTGCCGGCGTACGACCAGGTGCTGAAGGCCTCGCACGCCTTCAACCTGCTCGACGCGCGCGGCGCGATCTCCGTCACCGAGCGCGCGTCGTACATCGGCCGCGTCCGCGACCTCGCCCGCCGCGTCGCGGAGGAATACCTTGCAGCTCCTGTTTGAGATCGGGTGTGAAGAGCTGCCGGCGGCTTCGGTCTACGAGGCCGAGGCCCAGCTTCCCGGGCTCTGCGAGCGCCATCTCCGCCGGGCGCCGGATCAGGTCCTTGTCGGTGCGCGGCGCCTCGCCGTGCTCGTCTCGGGCCTCCACGAGCGGACGGGCGACGAGTGGATCAAGGGCCCTCCGGTCGAGCTGCGCGACCGAGCGGCGGCGGGTTTTGCAAAGCGCCACGGCGTGGCCGTCGAGGACCTCGAGGAGCGGGACGGGTTCCTCGGGGTCGTGTCCCGGGGCCAGGCCCTCGGCCACGTCCTGCCGGGACAGTTGAACGAGATTCTTCGCGGCCTTCGCTTCGGCAAGACGATGCGGTGGGACGAGTCGGGGTTGCGATTCCCGCGCCCGGTTCGCTGGACCTGCGCCCGGCTCGACGATCAGCCCGTGGGCGATCACGGCACGAAGACATACGGTCACCGGTTCACCCACGGCGAGGTGGAGATCCGCGACGCCGAGGCGTATCCAGACATGCTGCGAGCAGCGGGCGTCGAGCCCGCCGCGGCAGAGCGCGAGCGCCTCATCCGTGCCGGCCTCGACGCCGTCGGCGAGTGGCGCGACCCCCTGGGCAAGCTCCGCGAGGTGATCCACCTGGTCGAGGCGCCGCTCGTGCTGGAGGGCAGCTTCGACGAGCGCTTCCTCTCGCTGCCGGAGCGTGTGATCGAAACGGCGATGCAGTCGCACCAGCGGTACTTCCCGCTCGGCGGCAACCGCTTCGCCGTCGTCGCGAACGGCGGAAACGCGGACACTGTCCGCGCCGGCAACGAGACGGTGCTCGAAGGACGCTTGGACGATGCGACCTTCACCTTCGAGCGCGACCTCGCCGGAGGCATCGAGGCACTCGCCGGCCGCCTCGGCTCGATCGTCTACTTCGCCGGCGCCGGGACCTTCGCGGACAAGGCCGAGCGGCTCCGCACCCTCGTCGACCGCCTCGGAGGCGGCGATGCCTCACTCGAGGCGGCACGCTTTGCGAAGGCGGACCAGGCCGCAGAGCTCGTCCGCGAGTTCCCGGAGCTCGAGGGCTACATCGGCGCCGAGTACGCGCGGCTCGCGGGCTTCCCGGAGGCGGTCTGCGCGGCGATCGCCGAGCAGTACCTGCCCGACTCCGCGGGCGGACCGCTCCCCGCGACGGAGCCGGGGCGGGTGCTCGCGGCGGCGGACAGGATCGACACGCTGACGGTCTCGTTCTCGCTCGGCCACAAGCCCACCGGCTCGCGCGACCCGTTCGGGCTCCGGCGCGCGGCGATCGGGCTCTGCCGGCTCGCCACCGAGGGCGGGCTGACGATCCGACGGGAGCTCCTGACCGACGAGGTCGGTGAGTTCGTCGAGGAGCGCTTCGAGGGTCTCCTGCCCGACGTCCCGGTGGAATTCGTCCGCGCCGCACGCGCCGCCGGCGTCCGCGACCTCGGCTCCGTCGCCCGACGGGCGCAGGCCCTCGCGGCGCTGCCTGACGAGCGGCTCGAGCCGATCCACACGGCCTACATCCGTGCCAGCAGGCTCGCGGAAAAGGAGCAAGCGGCGGCGAGGCTCGAAGAGAAGCTGCTGACCGAAGACGCGGAGAAGGAGGTCGCGAAGCAGCTCGGCGAGATGGAGCCCGAGCTCACGGCCGCGCTCGAGACGGAGGACTTCGAGGCCGCCGTGGAGGCAGCCGCCACCCTCGGCCCCGTCCTGCACCGCTTCTTCGAGGAGGTGCTCGTGATGGACGAGGACAAGGCCGTCCGCGAGAACAGACTCCGCCTGCTGCTCGACGTCCGCGACACGCTCGGAGTGCTCGGCGATCTCGCCCAGATTCCTCGTTAACCAGCTTTAACGAAACCGCAACCAGGTTCTCAGGCCCCTCTTAGGCGGCGGTTGTTCCATGCAGCCCATGAGCAAGCAACTGGCAACCATCGCCGCAGCACTCCTGCTCGCGGCCGGCGTCGGAGGCGCGGTCGGAGCCGGCGTCGCGCTCGAGACGAGCGGCGACTCCGCCGCAACCCCCACCGCGTCGGCTCAGCCAATCGCACGCACCACGTCCGCACTCGCTGTCGTCTACCAGCGTGTCAAAACCGGCGTCGTAGAGATCCAGACCGTGACCGGCGCCCAGACCGACCCCTTCGGCAACGAGACGCCCGGCGGCGGCGCGACCGGCAGCGGCTTCGTCATCGACGACGAAGGCCACATCGTCACGAACCAGCACGTCGTCGACGGCGCCCAGTCCGTGACCGTCCGCTTCGCGAACGGCAAGAAGGTCGACGCCGAGATCGTCGGGACCGACCCCTCCACCGACATCGCCGTGCTCGACGTCGACGTGCCGGGCTCCGAGCTCGCGCCGTTGAGCTTCGCGTCCGACACCTCCCTCCAGGTCGGCGATTCCGTGATCGCGATCGGCAGCCCCTTCGGGCTCGAAGGAACACTCACGGCAGGCGTGATCAGCGCTCTCGGCCGTGAGATCGAGTCCCCGAACGGCTTCCAGATCCAGAACGCGGTGCAGACCGACGCCGCCCTCAACCACGGCAATTCCGGCGGCCCGGTGCTCGATACGGCCGGCCACGTCGTCGGAGTCGCGGCGCAGATTCGCAGCGAGTCCGGCGGCAGCGACGGCATCGGCTACGCGATCCCCGGCGAAACGGCTCAGCGTGTCGCGGCGGAGCTGATCAAGAGCGGGAAGGTAGAGCACGCCTACCTCGGCGTCAGCCTCCCCGACGACGGCGCCGCGAAGATCGCCGAGGTCGTCCCCCGCAGCCCCGCCGCTCGTGCAGGCCTCCAGCCCGCCGACGAGGTGACGGCCGTCGACGGCAAGTCGATCTCGAGCGGCGACGAGCTCCGCTCGGCGATCGACGCGAAGAAGCCCGACGACAAGATCACCCTCACGATCAAGCGGAACGGCAAGGAGCGCACCGTGCAGGTAACGCTCGGCCAGCGTCCGGCCACCGCTCAATAACCTCCCTCCCCTCCAACGGCCGTGTCCGGTGCCAGCCACCGGACACGGCTCGCGGCGGCAGGTGGCGATACCCTCAGCCCGTGACCGTCGTGGAGCTGCACATGATCTCCGACGCCACCGGGGCAACGGCGAAGCGCCTCGTTCAGGCGCTCGAGGCGCAGTTCCCGGAGCAGGAGTTCGAAGACATCGTCCACCCGATGGTGGAGAGCGTCGACGACCTCCGCCTGGCCGTCGAACGCGCGAGAGGCCGGCCGGCAGTGATCGTCTACACGATCGTCAAGCCGGAGCTCCGCGATGCCATGCACGACCTCTGTCGCCGCGCCAAGGTCCACTACTGCGACATCCTCCGCCAGCCGATCGAGTCCGTCGCGAAGGTCTCGGGCCAGGTCGCGAAGATGAAGCCGGGCGCGCGGCCGCCGCTCGACTCGAGCTACTTCCGCCGCATGGCCGCGATCGAGTTCGCGGTCAAGTACGACGACGGGGTGGGTGGGGGTCTGGACGACGCCGACATCGTTCTCGTCGGCGTCTCGCGCACGTCGAAGACGCCGCTCTCGATCTACCTCGGGTACCTCGGCTACAAGGCGGCGAACGTCCCTGTGGTGAAGGGGATCGAGCCGCCGGCGAAGCTGTTCGAGATCGACCAGTCGAAGGTCGTCGGGCTGACGATCGACGCCGAGCGGCTCGCCGAGATCCGGTCCGACCGCGCCAAGCGGCTGGGCGGCAACAACCGCCGCTATAAGGACCTCGTCGAGATCTACGACGAGCTGGAGGAGGCGGAGGCGCTCCACCGCCGTCTCGGCTGCCCGGTCATCGAGATCTCCGAGCTCTCGATCGAGGAGACCGCCGCGCGCATCATCGCGATGGTCGA
>Ga0126314_10000562_pt1 | contig 17721 bp, 14 predicted proteins | sample Plot105B_FD_92535 | JGI IMG/M metagenome (GOLD analysis project Ga0126314, IMG submission 92535) | Serpentine soil microbial communities from UC McLaughlin Reserve, CA, USA - Plot105B | ecosystem: Environmental > Terrestrial > Soil > Grasslands | place: USA: UC McLaughlin Reserve, Lake County...
ACCGTCATTCGCTCGTGCTGGCGCAAGTGCTCGCTCCACGAGCCGACCAAGAAGGTCTCGAGCCAGCGCTCGCGGGCCTCGACATCCTGGTAGAGGCTCCATTCGAACGCGCCGTCACGCCGCCGGATGCGGCCGAGCTCGTCCATGGCGCCCACGAAGTCCTGCACGTCGGCGGGGCGGACGCGGTACTCCAGCGTGACGAGTACCGGTCCGTCGTCCGGAGCAGGCTCGACAGAGACGGCCGGTTCGGTCCAGGCTGTGGCCGGCGTTAGGTCCGGGTCCTCGATGCCTGCCAGCGAGGCGCGGCCGCCCGCCGCCAAGCTGACCAGCAGGACGCCTGCAGCCGCGACAAGCGCGGCCTCGAGGCTCACGGCGTCGGTCAGGAGACCCCAGACGAGCGCGCCCGCTGCCAGCCCGCCCTGCATCGAGAACTGGAACGCCGCAAGCGCCCGGCCGCGAACCCAGTTCGGTGCGGCCATCTGCGCAGCGGTGTTGAGCGTCGAGAGCACGGAGAGCCACGCCGCGCCGCCCGCGAAGGTCGCGACTCCGGCGAGCACTGGACTATGTACGAATGCGAGCGCCGCCACGGCAGCCGCCAGGCCGGCGGTGCCCATCGCCACGGTGAGATCGAGCGTCAACTGTCGCCGCACGAGGGGCAGCAGCGTCGCTCCGGAGATCGCACCCACGCCTGCACAACCCACGAGTACGCCCAGCCCAGTCGAGTCCGCGTCGAGCGGCCCGAACGCCACGACCGGAAGCAGCGCCCAGAACGCGCTCGCGCCGGTCACGAACACGAGCGCTCGCGTCAGCACGGCTCGGAGCGCGGGCGAGTAGCGAACGAACCGCGCGCCGGTGCGCACCGCCGCCAGAACTTGCTCCGGCGTCTCGTCGGCACGCGCGGCCGGCGTGCGCAGCGATAACACGAGCGCGATGATCGCCACCACCGCCGCCGCCTCGACGGCGAAGGCGGCGCCGGCGCTCACGGCCGCGATCACCAGACCCGCCAGCGCCGGGCCTACCGCGCGCGCCAAGTTGATCGCGACGCTGTTCAGCGCGACGCCCGCGGCGAGGCGACCCGGTCCCGCGAGCTCGGGCGTCAGCGCCTGGAACGCGGGCAGGCTCGCGGCCATGCCGATGCCGAGCGCGAACGTCAGAAGCAAGATCGCTGCCGGAGTGGCGGCGTGCGCGAGCGTCAGGCCGGCCGCCGTCGCCACCGAGACGAGCATCCACGCCTGCGCGGCCAACAGCAGCCTGCGCCGGTCCACGATGTCGGTCACGGCACCCGCTAGCAGCGCAAACAGTACGGCCGGCAGGCTCGTCGCCGTCTGCACGAGCGCGACGAGCGTGGAGGAGCCGCCGAGCGTCGCGATCACGGTGGCAGCGCCGACCGTGTTCATCCACACGACGAGCTGGGATCCGAAAAAAGCAAGCCAGAGCGCGCGGAACTGCGCGTCGCGCAGGGGAGCCCAGGGTCCGTCCACGGACGTTCGTGGTCGCCACTTGAAGGTGGTGGGGTCGTTCATGCGCCGACTGCAGACGGTTGCATAATGCTCGGCGTGGCCGTCCGCAAGGTGAACGAACGTGGGCGGGTCACGCTCAGGGACGTTGCGAGGACGGCCGGCGTCCATCCGGGTACCGCGTCGCGCGCGCTCAACGAGCAGACTCGCTCGCTGGTCAATGCCGAGACGGCCGAACGCGTGCTGTCGGCGGCGGAAGCGCTCGGATATCAGCCGAACCCGATCGCGCGCGGGCTGAAGACGAGGCGCTCGTACACGATCGGCGTGCTCATCCCGGACATCCTCAACCCGCTGTTCCCGCCGATCATCCGGGGAATCGAGGATCGGCTCGACCAGGCCGGTTACACCTCGGTGATCGCGAACACGGAGAACGATCCCGAGCGCGAGCGGATCGACTTCCGCGCGATGCGCGCCCGGCAGGTCGACGGCTTCATCACAGCCACGGCGCGGCGCGACCACGCGCTACTCGACGAGATCGTCGCGCTTGGCGTTCCGGTGGTCCTCGTGAACCGGCGCTTGGACGATGCCGCGCTCGGTTCGGCGACCGCGGATGATCGCGCGGGAATCAAGCTCGCGGTCGACCACCTGGCGGAGCTCGGCCACCGGCGGATCGCGTTCATCGGCGGGCCCACGAGCCTCTCCACGGGCCTCCAACGCTGCGAGGGCTTCAAAGCAGTCATGCGCGAGCACGGGCTGAGGGTTGAACCCAAACTCACCGTTGTCGGCGAGTCGTTCACGATGCCGGAGGGGGAGCGCCTGTGCCGGCACCTCCTTGACGGTGGGAAGGCCGTCACGGCGATCGTTGCGGGAAACGACCTGATGGCGCTCGGCTGCTACGACGTCCTGGGCGAGCACGGGTGGGTCTGCCCGGACGACGTGTCGGTGGTCGGCTACAACGACATGCCGTTCTCCGACCACTTCAACCCGCCGCTCACCACGATCCGCATTCCCCACTACGAGCTCGGGGTTGCGGCGGCGGACCTCCTGCTCGCCCAGCTCGAGGGGTCCTCGGACGTCGACGGACACGGTCACGTGGTGCTCGAGCCATCGCTCGTCGTGCGCGGGTCCACGGCACCGCCCCCGGACTGAGCCCCGCGGGGCGCCGCGGCCGAAGCGCTCCGTTCGTGTGTTTTTCGGGTGAAGTGGAGTTCGTGCGGGTTGACACTGTCGACGCGCACCTCTACCTTCCAGACCGAACCGCAAACGTTTGCAGCATCGGCGGGTGAAGGAAAGATCCCGGTCGGGGTACGGCCGGGGCGGAATCGGGGGGAGAGCGAATGAGACGACGCAAGGTGGTGCTGCCAGCCGTTATGGCCGTTGTCGCCCTGGTAGCCGCGAGCTGCGGCGGCAGCGGCGGCAGTAGCAGCGGCGGCGACAACAAGACGCCGATCAAGGTCGGTGCGTCGTTGCCGCTCACAGGCGACTTCTCGGAGCCGGGCAAGGCAGCCAAGCAGGGCTATCAGGTCTGGCAGTCGATCGTGAACGAGCACGGCGGCCTCATCGACGGCCGCAAAGTCAAGATGGTGATCAAGGACGACGCGAGCAACCAGAACACGATCGTGGCGGACTACAACGCACTGATCAGCAAGGACAAGGTCAACTTGCTGCTCGGCACGTTCTCGTCGCTGCTCAACCTGCCGGCCTCTTCGGTGGCAGAGCGCAACCGCATGCTCTACGTCGAGCCCGCGGGTGGTTCGCCGGAGATGTTCAGCCGCGGCTTCAAGTATTTGTTCTTCGCGCAACAGGCGACCGCTGATCACCAGGGCGACGTCTTCGCGGACTGGGTGAAGAGCTTGCCGGCGAACGAACGGCCGAAGTCGGTGGCCTATCCCACGCTCGACGATCCGTTTGCGCAGCCCACGTCGCAGGGCATCGAGAAGGTCCTCAACGCCGCTGGGATCAAGACGGCCTACCGCAAGACCTACACAATCGACCAGAAGAACTTCGATTCGATCGCGAACGCAATGAAGGCCAGCGGCGCCGACATGGTCGTCCACGGGGCGACGTTCGAGGACGGCGTGGGCCTCATCCGCGCAATGCTGAAGATCGGCTACACGCCGAAGATGCTCTACCAGACCACAGCGCCGTCGCTCGGTGACCAGTACGCGAAGGCCATCGGGAAGGAGAACACCGAGGGCGTCTTCTACGCAGTGAGCCACAGCGCGAAGGCGAAGACGCCGGGCAACGAGCAGTTCGTGGCGAAGTACCGGCAGATGTTCGGTGGCACCGAGGTGCCCGAGGACGCAGCCGACGCCTATGCGGCGGCGCAGGTTCTGCAGGCGGCGGTCAAGGCTGTCGGCGGCATCGACGACCAGGCAAAGCTGGCCGACTGGGTTCGCAACCACAAGGTGGACACGGTCCTCGGTCCGCTGAACTGGGACGATAAGGGCCGGCCACAGGGCAAGTTCCTCGTCGGCCAGTGGCTGAAGGGCGTGCCGGAGATCGTCCTGCCGAAAGAGGCTGCCACCGCACCCGCCCCCGAGCCGCGCTGGAGCCCGGGTGGGAGCGGAACCTAAGAGGAGCTGAGGGCAGCGCGAGGAACGCCCGCCGCTCCTCGCGCTACGCCTCTCTCAGGCGATGACCGAGTTCGTACAGACACTCATCCTCGGACTACTGGTCGGCGGTGTCTACGCGCTGCTCGCATCCGGGCTCACGCTGATCTTCGGTGTGATGAACGTGATCAACATCGCGCACGGCGCCTTCCTGATTCTGGCTGCGTTCATCACCTACTCGATCTGGTCAGCTACTGGACTCGACCCGCTCGCGGCGATCTTGATCACGACGCCCGCCATGTTCGTATTCGGCTGGATCGTCTACAACGTCACGCTGCGGCGTATCCGCACCGGCCCGGCGGCGGCCACGGTGCTGCTCACTTTCGGTCTCGCGCTCGTCGTCGAAGGCCTGATGGGGATCACCTGGGGCAACACGGCGCACGCCGTCACCGCGCCGTACTTCAACGAGTCGTTCCACCTCGGCTCGCTGTTCCTGCCGAAGGCTCAGGTGTATGGAGGGATCATCGCGATCGCGGTGCTCGCGGTGCTCTGGATCGTGCTCACCCAGACCTGGCTCGGGCGCGCGATCCGCGCCGCGGCGGTGAACCCGCAGGGAGCCGCGCTCGTGGGCGTCAATGTGTCCGGGGTCGCCGCCGCCACCTTCGCGGTCGGGGTCGCCAGCGCCGGCGCGGGCGGGTCGATAGTGAGCGTCCTCTATCCGTTTCTGCCCGGCTCGCACTACGTGTGGATCTCGCGGCTGCTCGGCATCATCGTGCTGGGCGGGATGGGCAGCCTGCCGGGCGCCCTGATCGGATCGCTCATGCTCGGCATCGCCGAGACCATGACCGTCACCTACATCTCCCCGGCATGGGCCACGGCGGTTCCGTACGCGCTCGTGTTCGTCGTCCTGCTCATTCGCCCGAACGGCATCCTCGGGACGCGGCTCCGCGAGGACGTGGTGACGTGATGCGCACGAAGACGATCGCGATGCCGCGCGCGGTCGCGGACTGGGTGCCGCCGGAATGGGTGACCTCGCGCGGTGTTCGCTACGGAATCGTTGGCGTTGCGGCGATCCTGCTGCTCGTCTATCCGCTGCTCTCGGACGACCGCTACTACCAGAACATGATCATCCTGTCGCTGGTCTTCGCGGTCGGCGCGACGGGGCTGAACATCATCACCGGCTACGGCGGCTACGTCTCGCTCGGTCAAGGCGCCTTCATCGGGCTCGGCGGCTACACGGCGGCGATCCTGTCCACCAAGGTCGGCGGCAATCCTTTCGTGTGGGTGCCGGCCGCGGGCGTGGTAGCCGGGCTGTTCGCGGCGCTGCTCGGGATGATCGCGATGCGCGCCCGCGGACACACGTTCGTGATCCTCACGATCGTCTTCCTGTTCCTGCTCCAGATCGTCTCTATCAACTGGCGCGTCCTCACGAACGGCACCGCCGGGCTGACCACGCCGCTCCCCACGTGGAGCGTCGACATCGCGAACTGGCCGTTCTATTACGCGCTGCTCGGGCTGCTCGTGCTCTCGATTGCGATGTCGTGGTGGATCCGGCGCAGCAAGTTCGGCATGGGCCTCGTCGCGATCCGCGAGGACGAGGACAAGGCCGAGACCGTGGGAGTGAACACTCCGGTCTACAAGATCCTCGGGTTCGTCGCCAGCACGGTCTTCGTCGGCATGGCCGGCGCGGTCTACGGGTACTACCTGTCGTTCGTCGACCCGCTCGGGATGTTCAACATCCTGCTCAGCGTCCAGATCATCCTGTCGGTGCTTCTAGGCGGGCGCGGCACGCTCTGGGGCCCGGTCCTCGGCGCCTTCATCGTCGAGCCGCTGAACGAGTTCGCAAACAACTCACTCGGCGGCGGCAACGTGCGCCTGCTCGTCTTCGGCGGGCTGATGGCGCTCGTGGTGCTGTTCATGCCCCGCGGCATCGTGCCCGCCATCACCGAGTTCATCGAGGGCCGGCGCACGCGTGGCCGCGCCGGTCTTGTGGGCGAGCGGCTCGGCGCGGCCATCGAGCTGAAGAAGCGCGACGTGCCTCTCGCGCGTCCCGCCATCTCTGCTCAGATGCTGCTCGAGGTGAAGAACGTGTCGAAGCGCTTCGGCGGCCTCCAGGCCGTTGACGGTGCAAGCTTCGGCGTTCCCCAAGCTTCGATCACCGCGCTGATCGGCCCGAACGGCTCCGGCAAGACGACGCTCTTCAACCTGATCGACGGGACCATGTCGCTCGACCGCGGCGAGGTCTGGTTCGACGGGCGGCAGATCGACCGCATGAAGCCGTGGAACCGAGCCCACGCCGGGATCGGCCGCACGTTCCAGATCACGCGGCTCTTCAGAGAGATGACGGTGCTCGAGAACGTTGTCGCGCCGGTACGGGAATTCAAGCTGAGGCAACTGGGCGCCGACGCGGTCAGCGGGCACGAGGCCGAGCGCGCCGAGCAGCTCCTCGACTTCGTCGGCATGCTGAAGTACCGCGACGCGCGGGCCTCCGCGCTCTCGTACGGCCAGCAGAAGCTCGTGGAGCTCGCTCAGGTGCTGATGCTCGACCCGAAGCTGATCCTGCTCGACGAGCCGGCCGGCGGCATCAACCCCACGCTCATCGAACGGATGGGCGAGGTGATCAAGGAGCTGAACAGCCGCGGCAAGACGTTCCTGATCGTGGAGCACAACATGCCGTTCGTGCTCGGTCTCTGCGATCCGGTGCGAGTGCTCGGGCGCGGCCAGCTGATGGCGCAAGGCACGCCGCTGGAGATCCAGAAGGACCCGCGTGTGCTCGACGCCTACTTGGGCGAGGACTTCGCGGTTGAAGAGGAACCGGTGAAAGCATGAGCGCGATCCTCAGTCTTAAAGGAGTGGTTGCGGGCTACGGCGGCGGCGACGTCCTCCAGGGCGTCGACCTCGAGCTCGAGGAGAACAGCGTGGCCTGCATCGTGGGCCCGAACGGCGCCGGGAAGTCGACGGTGCTGCGCTCGATCAGCGGTCTGCTCGACCCGCGGCTCGGTGCGATCGCGCTCGACGGCCAGCGAATCAACGGCCGGGCCCCGGCGGAGATCCTCGCGATGGGGATCTCGCAGGTGCCGCAGTCCAATGGCCTCTTCCCCAACCTCACGGTCAAGGACAACGTGCTCATGGGCGCCTACATCAGGCGCCGCGACAAGGCGTTCCTACATCGCCGTTATGACGAGCTCGCAGAGTTCTTCGAGGTGCTCGCCGAGCGCGGGCAGGAGAAGGCGGGCAATCTCTCCGGTGGGCAGCGCCGGATGGTCGAGTTCGCTCGCTCGCTCATGATGGAGCCGAAGGTCGTGCTGCTTGACGAGCCGTCGCTCGGCCTCGACCCGAAGGCGCTGAGGATGGTGCACGAGAGCGTGAAGCGCATGGTCGAACGCGGCAGGTCGATCGTGCTTGTCGAGCAGAACGTGCGCTTCGGGCTGAAGCTCGCCGACCACGGGATCGTGATGGAGAGCGGCCGGGTCCTGCTGGACGGCAAGGCGCAAGACGTGCTGAAAAACCCCGAGATGGCGGCCCTCTACTTCGGCGGCACGGTTAAGGAGCAGCTGCCGCAGGTGCCGGCCGTCCCCGCCTGAGGTGACCGGGGCCTTGTGGGCGGCGGCCTCGGGAATCGGGTTCGGTCTCTTCCAGGGAGTGAACCGGCGCGCCGTCCGAGACATCGGTGATCCCTACGCCTCGACGTTCGTCCAACTGGCGATAGCGGCCGTCGTGCTTCTCGGCGTGACGTTCGCCGCTGGGGAGGAGGCGGCTGTCCGCGAAGCGAGTGCCTGGGGGATCACCGCCTTCGCGCTTGCCGGGATCGTGCACTTCCTGGGCGGCTGGACGTTCCTGAACATCAGCCAGGTGCGCATCGGCGCGGCGCGTAGCTCACCGCTGCTCACCACCGCGCCGATCTTCGGCATTGCCTTCGCCGCGCTCGTGTATCAGCAGCTTCCTAGCGCCGTCGCGCTGCTGGCCATGGTGCCGATGATCGTCGGCGCCTACCTCGTGTCCACGCGGTCGCGCGGTGCGCCGGTGGGCTGGCGCGACTCACTTCCAGGTCTCGGGACCGCGCTCATGTGGGGTAGTAGCCCGCTCCTGACACTGGAGGGACTGAAGACGCTGCATTCGCCGCTTGTCGGCGTCTCGATCGGGATGGTCGCGGCCGTGGCCGGCTACGGGGTCGCGCTCGTGTTGCGCGGTAGGGGGTTGCAGCTCAGGGCCATTGCCCGCGACGCGCTGACGCTCAAGGTCGCGGCCGCCGTGCTGGTGGCGGTCGCGACCTGGTGGCGCTGGCTCGCGCTCGATGACGCGCCGGTGGCTGTCGTGCTGGCGCTCCAGCTGCTTTCCGTGCCTGTCGTGCTGTTCGTGGCGCCGCTGCTCGTGGGCAGGCATCTCGAGGATGTCACCCTGCGCGTGTGGTTTGGCTCTGCGCTCGTCGTCGGCGGAGCGCTCGCACTGATCTGGGTGGGCTGAGGCGGTGGTTACGGACATCCACGCGCACGTGATCGTGCCGGAGATCACGCGGGACGCGGCGCCGGACGAGGAGTGGCGCCCGGTCGTGCGCAGCGAGGACGGCGCGCAGGTCGTTGAGGTGGCCGGCCGCGCGGTGCGCTCGATGCTCCGGGAGGTCGTCGACCTCGACGGGATCCTCGCGGCGCAAGACGAGGCCGGCGTCGACCGGGTCATTCTGTGTCCGTTCGTGCCGCTGCTCTACTACGACGCCGAGCCGGAGGAGGGCCTCCGTCGCTGCCGAATCCAGAACGAAGGACTGGCGCGGCTGGTGCGCGCCCAGCCGGACCGGGTGGCGGCGCTCGGGGCCGTGCCGCTACAGGATCCCGAGCTGGCCGCCGGCGAGCTCCGAGCGCTGATGGCCGTCGGGAAGCTGAGCGGCGTTGAGATCGCGGCCAGCGTGCGCGACGACTATCTGGGCGCTGAGCGTTTCGAGCCGTTCTGGACGGCCGCAGCCGAGACGCGTGCCATTGTGCTCGTCCATCCGACTACGCGCGGCTTCGGCGCCGCGGTCTTCGGCGACTACTACCTCTGGAACTCCGTCGGCAATCCGATGGAGACGACGGTAACGGCCGCGCACATCGTCTCGGCCGGCGTGCTCGAGCGCCATCGCGGCCTCCGGTTGGTGCTCGCGCACGGCGGCGGCGCGCTCCTCGCCCTGCGCGGCCGGCTCCGTCACGCGCATGAGGTGCAGGCGTTCGCCCGCGCCCGGTTGCACGAGTCGCCCGAAGCGTCGATCGAGCGCTTCTACTTCGACACCGTCGTACACGACCGGGCGTTGCTGCGCGCGCTCGTGGACTTCGCCGGACCCGAGCACGTGCTGCTCGGGTCGGACTACCCGTTCGACATGGGGGACCCGCGCCCGGCCGAGACGGTGCGTGCCTGCGAGCTGCCCGCGGACGTCGAGGCGGCGATGCTCGGCGGCAACGCTGAGCGGTTGCTGGCCACGGCCGGCGCATCGAGAGAGGAGATCGTGCAATGAGCCAGACGACCGATGGCGTTGTCGCCCGCGACGCGCGCGTGCAGGCAGCTGTTGATCACTGGGCCGCGCGCTTCATCCAGGCGGGGGTCGAGTACGGCGACTTCATCGCCACGATGCAGCGGATCGACACGTGGGATCAGTGGCTGGACGAATGGTGTGCGAATGGCGACATGCATGCCGGGTTGGCGCGCGAGGCCGAGGAGGCCGGGCGCGTGCGCACGGCTGGCGAGGCGTGGACCCGCGCGGCCGTGGGCTACCACTTCGCCAAGTTCGTGTGGGTGCTCGACCGGGCGAAGAGCCGCGCTGCGGCCGACCGGGCGGTGGACGCGCTGCGGCGCGCACACTCGCACCTCGACCCGACGGCCGAGCGCATAGAAGCGCCGCTCGACGGCGGCCGTGTGGTCGCGAACCTGCGGCGGCCGACGGGCAGCGACCAGCCTCCGCTCGTGGTCCTGATTCCCGGGCTTGACTCCACGAAGGAGGAGTTCTTCAAGCTCGAGGCGTTCTTCCTGGACAGGGGGATGGCCACGCTGTCGATGGATGGTCCCGGTCAGGGCGAGTGTGGCTACGACCTGCCAATCCGGCCCGACTACGAGGTCGGGCTGTCCGCGGCTCTCGATGCGGTGGCGGGACGCGACGACCTCGACCTCGAGCGGGTCGGTGCCGCCGGCGTCAGCGTGGGCGGCTACCACGCGCCACGCGCCGCCACCTTCGAATCGCGCGTGAAGGCGGTTGTAGGCCTCAGCGGGCCGTTCTCGTTCGGGGAGATCTGGAAGCAGCTGCCGCAGCTTTCGCGCGAGACGTTCATCGAGAAGTCGGGCGCGGAATCGGAGGACGAGGCGCGCGCGAAGGCGCTCGAGCTCGACCTGGACGGCGTGGTTGAGCAGCTAGACAAGCCGGCGCTGTTCGTCACCGGCCGGCTTGACCGCCTGATCCCCTGGGAGCAGACCGCCAGGCAGGCCGAGCGCGCGCCGCAGGGAACGTTCGTCCTCTGGGACGAGGGCAACCACGGCTGCTCGAACATCCCCTACAAGGCGCGCTCGCTGATGGCGGACTGGCTCGCGGAGCAGCTGGCGAGAGAGAAGGTCGTCCGATGAGCCGGACACCCGACATCGTCGTCGCCGGAGCCGGCCACAACAGCCTGATCACGGCGGCCTACCTCGCCAAGGCAGGCTACGAGTGCCTGGTGCTCGATGCGCGGTCGGTCCCGGGCGGCGGCGCAGCCACCGAGGAGATGCTGCTGCCGGGCTACAAGCTCGACTCCTGCTCCACCGGCCACACGCTGATCCAGGTCAACCCGCTCATGACACAGGACGAGCTGGCGCTGAAGTCGGAGTACGGGCTCGAGTACGTCGAGCCCGACCCGATCGCCCACGTGGCGTTCCCGGACGGCGAGTACCTGACGCACTGGCTGGATATCGACCGCGCCTACGAGGAGTTCGCCCGCTTCTCCAAGCGGGATGCGGACTCGTACCTGCGCTTGATCGCCGAGTACGACGAGATCAAGGACGTCTTCGCGAAAGCGCGCTCAGCGCCCATCGGTTTCGGGCCGTCGCTCGACGAGCTCCTCGCCGAACATCCTCGCGGCCGGATCTGGATGCGCCGGCATGCGATCACGGTCTGGGACATCGTCCGGCGCGAGTTCCAGAGCCGGCACGTGCAGGCCTACCTGCTGTGGCAGGCCTTCCAGACGTTAGTGCCGGTGGACGCCGCCGGATCCGGCACGCTCGCCTACTCGATCGTCTTCGGCCGCCAGCGCCGCAGCTGGACGATCCCAGTCGGCGGCTCGGGCTCGCTCACGAACGCGCTCGTGCGCTGCCTCGAAGACCACGGCGGGACTGTGCTCTGCAATCGACGCGTCGCTCGGCTGATCCTCGAGAACGGCCGCTGCGTCGGTGTCGAGACGGACGACGGCGAGCAGTACCGGGCCCGGCAAGCGGTGGTCTCGAGCATCCATGTCAAGCATCTTGTCGAGATGGCGCCCGCCGAGGCGTGGGGCGAGGAGTTCGGTTACGGCGTCGAGACCTACGACATCGGCATGTCCGGAATGGCGAGCTATTTCGCGACCAGTGAGCCGCCGCTGTTCGAAACCCCGGAGGGCACGCGCAGCGCAGTGTCGGCTGGGACAGTGAGCTGGCCGGAGGACGTTGTGCAGCTGGGCCGCGACATGAAGGACGGGCGCTTCGCGAATGACGTGCGCTGGCTGCTCGTCGCGACGCCGACGCTGGCCGATCCCTCGCGCGCGCCGGAGGGCATGCACACGATGAAGCTGCTCGGCCCCCAGACCTGGCAGACCCCCCAAGGACGCAGCTGGGACGAGCTCAAGGAGGAGGTCGCGGATCGCTGGCTCGAGCACCTGCGCGGGTTCGCGCCGAACCTGACTCGCGACAAGATCGTTGCGCGTCTCGTGAAGAGCCCCGAGGACATCGAGCGGTCGAATCCGCACATGATCCATGGCGCGTTCCACGGCGGAGACCGCAGCTACGCGTTCAGCGGCAAGTTCCGACCGGTTCCGGGCTGGGCGTCCCACCGCATGCCGATCGCTGGGCTCTACCAGACCGGGGCGACCACGAGCGTGGGCGGGTCGATCACGGGCATCCCGGGTCGCCACGCGGCGATCGTGATGCTGCAGGACCTCGGGACGAGCCTGGAGGAGGTGCTAACAGGTGCCGGACGCGTGCGGGCGGGCAGCCGTTGAGCACGAGGCGGACGGGCTAGCGTGACCGGGGTTGCGCTTGTCGGCACCGGGATGTGGGCGCCGCAGCTCGCCGCCGCGGTCGACCGCGCAGGCCTGCGCCTGGTCTGCTGCTTCAGTCGCGACGGGCAGCGCCGCCGCGAGTTCGCGCAGCGTTTCTCGTGCGAGCCAGCGGCCAGCGTCGAGGCCGCCATCACGCATCCCGACGTGGAGGGCGTGATTCTCGCGACGCCCAACGACGTGCACGCCGAGCAGAGCCTCGTCTGTGCCGAGCGAGGGCGACACGTGTTCGTCGAGAAGCCGATCGCGGACACCGTGGAGGCTGCCGAGCGCATGCGCGAGGCGTGCGCTTCCGCCGGGGTAACGCTCATGGTCGGACACGCGTTCCGCCGGCTCGGGGCTGCGCGCCGGGCCAAGGAGTTGGTCGACGACGGGGCGCTTGGCCGCGTGGTGCTCGCGGAGGCGAACTTCTCGCTGCCCGGCAAGCTCGGTCCGGAGGCGTGGCGCTACTACCGGGAACGCAATCCGGGCGGGCCGCTGATGCAGCTGGGCATCCACCATGTCGACACACTCGCGTACCTACTGGGGCCGGCGCGGTCGTCCTCCGGTCGTTTCGCGCACGTGCACACGCAGGCAGAGATCGACGACGTCGGCGTAATGACCATTCAGTTCGCGTCGGGCGCGCTCGCAGCGGTTACCGGCAGTTACGTGTCACCGAAGACTTTTGATATCCGCCTGCTCGGCACCGAGGCGATACTCGAGTACCGAACCGACATGTCGATCTGGCCGGATGCCGGAAGGATGGACGAGGCGACCACCGCGACGCTGTCGGGCCGGCCGGTCGGATTCGACCAGCGCGACATGCTGAGAGACGAGCTCGCGGAGTTCGGGCGCTGCATTAGAGGCGCGGCCGAGCCGGAGACCGGTGCCGACGAGGGCATCGCGGCGCTGCGATGCGTGCTCGACGCGGTCGCTTCGGGTGCGGAGGTTCCCGCATGATGCGTCGCCGCCGCGATGGTGGCGCGATGAGGCTCCGCGACACGTGACAACGGCTGTAGTGCCGCCACGCAGACAGCTCATCGGGCAGTCGCTGCCGCGGCGCGAGGACGAGCGCATCCTGGCCGGGCAGACGACGTACCTCGACGACATCGAGCTGCCCCGCCTCGCGCACGCGGCGTTCGTGCGGAGCCCGCACGCGCACGCGCGTGTGACCGCGGTGCGCGCGCCGGCGAGCGCCCCCGGGCTCCTGGCGGTCATCACCGCGGACGAGCTCCGGGAGCGAACCCAGGCGTTCCCGATCCAGTCAGCGCCGGGCATGCAGATTGCCGACGAGCCGCACCCAGTACTCGCGCACGGCGAGGTTCGCTACGTCGGGCAGGCCGTGGCGCTTGTTGTCGCGGAGACGCGCGCGCTCGCCGAGGACGCAGCCGAGCTGGTTGAGGTCGAGTACGAACCGACCGAGCCGCTCACGGACCTGCGCGCGGGAGGTCCGTGGCTGACGCGCTGGTCGCGTTCGAGCGGAGACGTCGGCGGCGCGTTCGAGCGTGCTGCACACGTGGTGCGGACCAGTCACTCGATCCCCAGGCTGGTCGCCTCGCCGATGGAGACGCGTGGAGTGGTCGCGTCAGCCGATGCGGGCCCGGGCCTCCTCACGATGTGGGTCTCAGCGCAGGATCCGCACCGCCCGCTCTCGCAGCTCGCACATGCGCTCAGGCGGCCACAGGACACGATCCGAGTGATCGTCCCCGACGTTGGTGGCGCGTTCGGGAGCAAGGGCGTCGTCGCGCCCGAGTCGGCCGCGGTTGCCATCGCCGCGATCGACCTCGGACGGCCGGTGAAGTGGACGGAGGACCGGCTCGAGAATTTCCTCGCGGCGTACCAGGGCCGCGGCGTCGAAGCCGACGTGGAGCTGGCGCTCGACGCCGATGGCCGGATGCTCGCAGTACGCGCGCGGATCTTCGCCGACGTCGGCGGTTATCTGCTGACCACTACCGCCATCCCGCCGTACACGATGGCCATGCTCATGACGGGCGCGTACGACATCGGCGCCGCCGACGTCGAGCTGGTCGGGGCGCAGACGCACAGGGTGCCGACGGGTCCGTACCGGGGTGCTGGCCGACCCGAGGCGGCCTACGCGCTCGAGATCACCGTGGACGCGGCCGCGCGGGCGCTCGCGATGGACCCGGTCGAGCTGCGTCGCAAGAACCTCATTTCGCAGTTTCCGCACCAGACGCCGCTCGGCTTCACCTACGACTCAGGGGACTACGAACGTTGCCTCGCGCGTGCCGTCGATCTCGCGAATTTCACCGCGCTCGGCGCGCGCCGGGGACGGCGGGTGGGCACGGGTCTAGGCATGTACGTGGAGCGCGCCGGGGGCATGTGGGAGAGCGCGCACGTGACTGTCGAGCCGGACGGGCGGGTGATCGTGCGCAGCGGATCGAACCCGCACGGCCAGGGGCACGAGACGGTGTTCGCGCAGATGGTGGCGGAGCGGCTCGACGTCGAGCCGAGCGACGTCGTTCTCCGCTTCGGTGACTCGGCCGTGGTGCCACGCGGCGTCGGCAGCTTCGCGAGCCGCTCGGTGGCCATGGGCGGCTCCGCGATCCTGCTGGCGATCGACGAAATCCGCGAGAAATGCGTGAAGATCGCCGCGCACCTGCTCGAGGCCGCCGAGGACGATGTCGGCTGGGCGACGCCGGCGATGCTCACGGCCGGCGACGGGCGGGCGGTCAGCCTGCGTGAGGTGGCGGCCGCGGCGTACAACCCTTCACGGCTGCCGGCCGGCATCGAGCCAGGACTCGAAGCGAACACTCGCTTTGCGTCGGACCAGGTCTTCTCCTCCGGCGCCTACGCCGCCGCGGTGGCGATCGAGGAGGCCACCGGCCGGCTCGAGCTGCTTCGGCTCGTGGCGATCGACGATGCGGGCGTGGTCGTGAACCCGCTGCTTGCGGAGGGTCAGGTGATAGGCGGCGTGGCGCAGGGAATCGGCGCCTCACTCGTCGAGGAGGCGGTGTACGACCAGGCGAACCAGCTGGGCACCGCCTCCTATGCCGACTACAGCCTCATCACGGCGGCCGAGATGCCCCACGTCGACACGGACTTCGTCGCGAGCCCCTCGCCGCTGAATCCGCTCGGGGTCAAGGGCATCGGCGAGGGCGGCGCGATCGGCACACCGGCGGCGATCGGCAACGCCGTGGCGAACGCGCTCGGCGGACGCATCGTCGACCCGCCCTACACGGCGGAGAAGATCTGGAACGCGATTCAGGAGGAGGCAGCGTGAAGCGACCAACCAGTTCGTCGTTGGCGTGCCGCTCGAGCGCACCTGGTCGGCGTTGCTCGACGTGCCAGGAGTGGCCAGCGTGCTGCCCGGAGCGACGATCGACCGGGAGTCTGCCGATGGCGCGTACCGGGGCACGATGAAACTCAAGTTCGGGGCCGTCAGCGCCGAGTACGCCGGCACCGCGATGATCCCGGACGCCGACGACGACGAACGCGTAGCCAGCTTCCGCATGGAGGCGCGCGAGCGCCGCGGCCAGGGCACCGCGGCGGCATCTGCCGACGCGCTCGACATCGGCGGCGTGCTCCTCGGCCCGCTGCGCGAGCGCGCGCTCCTATTCGCCGCCGGGCTGGTTGTCGGCTTGATGGTCGGGAGGCTCATCTCCAGGCGATGAAGCCAGCGCCCTTCGACTATGCCGCGCCGCGCTCGCTCGACGAGGTACTCGGGCTTCTCGGTGAGGAGTCCAAGGCGCTCGCCGGCGGGCAGAGCCTCGTGCCGCTGTTGAACTTCCGCCTGGCCCGCCCGGAGCTGGTGGTGGACCTGAACCGCGTGTCGGACCTTGCGTACCTACGGCGCAGCGGAGGCGTGCTGCACATCGGCGCCCTCACGCTGCAGGCGACGTTGGAGCGCTCCGGCCTGGTACAACGCCACTGGCCGCTGCTCTGCCAGGCGGTTCTTCATGCCGGGCACCCGCAGACCCGCAGCCGCGGGACGGTCGGCGGCTCGGCCGCACACGCCGACCCGACAGCGGAGCTACCGGTCGCGCTGACGGCACTGGATGCCCGCTTCCGTTTGCGCTCCGCGCGCGGCGAGCGGACGCTCGGCGCGGCAGAGTTCTTCGTCTCCACCCTGACGTCGGCTGCGGAGCCGGACGAGCTGCTGGTGGAGATCGAGGTCCCGCCGCTGCCGGACCGCGCCCGCTGTGCGTTCGTGGAGTATGCGCCGACGCACGGCGACTTCGCCGTCGCGGGCGCGGCCGTGGTGCGTGCGCCGGACGCCTCCGCGATCGCGCTGCTCGGCGCCGCAACGACCCCGCTGCGCGCCCATGCCGCGGCGCAGGCGCTCGCGGACGGAGCCGGCCCACGCGAGGCCGCCGCGCTTGCCGCTCAGGAGGTCAGTGATCCGTGGAGGCGCGCCCTGACTGAAGCGCTCGTGGAGGAGGCGATCGAGAGGACGGGCGTATGAGGATCAGCGTCGAGATCACCGGAAGCATGCACGAGGACGACGCCGAGCCGGCGTTTGCCGGCAATCTCTGTCGCTGCACCGGCGACGAAGCGATGGTCGAGGCCGCGCGCAGCGGCGCCGAGACGATGCGCCGCCCGTAGGCGTCAGGCCGCGCGCACGCGCCCCGGCGGGACGAACTACGGCGACCAAGGTCGCCAGTCGGGCGGATTCGCCGGGCATGCGGGGCCGAATCGTGAAGCAATCCTCGATTACCCACCCGTGGAGTGGTCCAGGCAGGATTGCCTCCGGAACCGTCCGCCGGCACGCCGCGCGACCCGCGAATCCGCCCGCCTGCCACCCCTTCGTCGCCGCAGTTCACAGCCAATCCGAGCGCCGGATGATCGATTCCTAGTTTGCATCAAGCTCGTGCTCGTCTGCGCGCCGGATGCGATCGCGCTCGGCGTCTCTGAGCACGGGATGGAAGTTCGCGACGCGTAGCGTCGTCCACTTCCATTTCGTCCGACAGTCGTCAGGCCGCTCCCAGCAGCCCGCGCGGGTACTCGTGGAGGCTCTGTGCGCCGTCCGCGGTCACGAGCACCAGCTCACCGGTCTGCACACCTGCGCGCTCGTCGAGCGTGACCACGTTCGGTTGCACCACCACGGTCATGCCGGGCTCGAACGTGAAGTCCGGCACCGCCGTCAGCGCGCGGCTCCTCGATCCCAGCACCGGAGGGAGGTAGCCGCCGACGAACCCGTGCAAAAGGTCGTCGCGGATCGTGAAGCCGGCGTCCTCGATCACACGCGATGCCGCCACCACGTCGGCCGCCGTGGCGCCGGGGCGGAGGCACGCGACGACCTCGTCGAAGGCGGCATCGGCCACGTCGTGCAGGTCGCGGTAGAGGCCGCGCGGCTCGGCGGCGACCGTGAACGTGCGCAGCAGCTGCGCCGGGTACTCCCAGAACGCCGCGCTGATCTCGCAGGCGAGCACATCACCGCGCTGGAGCAGCCGGCTTGATGGCCACTGCGCGGGCACTGACAGAGCCGGCGCGTCCATGGGCGTGACGCCGAAGTAGTGGATGTGCGTGGTGCCGCCG
>Ga0126314_10000563_pt1 | contig 17680 bp, 15 predicted proteins | sample Plot105B_FD_92535 | JGI IMG/M metagenome (GOLD analysis project Ga0126314, IMG submission 92535) | Serpentine soil microbial communities from UC McLaughlin Reserve, CA, USA - Plot105B | ecosystem: Environmental > Terrestrial > Soil > Grasslands | place: USA: UC McLaughlin Reserve, Lake County...
CTCGCACCGTTCACGGGGATCTCGAACTCGAGCAGCATTTGGGTGCGCCGCATGATCCCGCTCGCGCTGGCGCTGCTCGTCTACGGCCTCGGTGGTCTCTACCTGGCGCGCGAACTGGGACTCAAGCGCTGGTAGTGCCACGGCTCCCTAGTCGAAAACCGAGCATGGCAAGAACGCAGGGAGCGAAGCGTCGTCTGCACGCGAGCGACCGAGGACTCCGCCGGGCGAAGGTTTGCAGGCTAGGGGTAGACCCAGATCGACTCGCCGATGTCGATCTGATTGAAGATCGCGACGGCATCGGCGTTCGGTATCCGGAGGCACCCGTGGCTCGCAGCGTAGGTCGGCACTTCGGGATAGCCGTGGACCGCGTAGCCACGGATGAAGTAGTTGGACATGTACATGCCCTTTGCATTCGTGCCCGGCCCCTTCATGTAGAAGTGGAAGTGGCCCAGCACGGTCGGCGTCGAGGGCTTGCCAGACGAGGTCGGATAGGTCGCGACCGGCCGGCCGTTGTAGGCCAGCACGACGACTTGACGTGAGAGGTCGGCCTCGACGTGCTTGCCCGCCTTCGGGTAGCGCAGCGGAAACGCGCCGCGTCCGGCGAACACCATCTCGTAGACGCCGCGGTCGGCCGCGTAGATCCGCGCCATACCGTTGGTCTTGCGGAACGCGAGCACAGAGCGGTCGAGCTTGCTCGTCAGCGCCGGCCCGTTGCCCGCCGGATAACCGAGCGCGCGCAGTCCCTGCTTCAGCAGGACGACGGCCATGCGCTTGCCCGGCGTGACGGCGGTCGCGCCCGTCTTGGCAGCAAACACCGCCTGCTCCGGCGTAGCGTCATGACGGGCGTAGACGGTGTAGGTGACGGCACGACGTGTGCGGAAGCGCGTCTTGAATGTGCCGCCCACACCGATCTTCGCGCGGGCGACGGCGGGCCTGTGCCCCGGCGTCGAGATGCGCACCCTGACAACTTGCCCCGCGACGTATGGAGCCACCCGACCAACGACCGTGGCGACGTCGCCCGTGAGGACGTAGGAGCGGCCGTGGACCGCCATCTTGCTCACCACCTGCAGGCTCATCTCGCCGGGCTGCGGGGCCGGAGCGGGCGCCGGAGCGGGCTGCGGTGCGGGTGGCGTCTGCGGACCGGCGGCGAGAGCGGGAAGCGGAGAGGCGAGCACTGTCGCGGCGCCTAGGACTGTCGCGAGCGCCGCTCGTCGCATCAGTTGAGAGTACGCGACGTCCGCGGAACGGTTACGCACGCGCATACGACCAGCCCGGCCATCGCCGCCCCGACCGCCCAGCTGCCGTCCTTGTCGGAGCCGAAGGCGATCATGTTGTTCAGGGCGTGCAGGACGATCCCCGGCAGGATCGATCCGGTCGCCTCGAAGGCGACGCAGAAGGCGAACCCGAGCGCGATCAGCGGTGGGACCGCCTCGATGCCGGTCGGCGCGTGCACGGCTCCGAACACGACACCGTCGATGAGCGCCGCCGCGATGAACGGAAAGCGGGTTCGCAGCGCGCCGTAGAAGAAGCCGCGGAAGAAGAACTCCTCGACGGCGGGGGCGACCGCGACGACCAGGATCCCGATCAGCAATGTAACTGCCGGGCCCTTGCCGACGCCGAGGTCCTGCAAGGTCGTCTGCTTTTGGTCGGGATGGACCAGAGCCACGTACAAGATCTGGAACCCGAAATAGATCGCGAACGCGATCGCGCCCCACTTCAGGCCACGCAGGAACGGCGTCCCCCGCACGCCGAACTGCCACAGCCGGGGCGGGCTGACCTGCGACGCCAGCCAGATCGCGGAGCCCGCCAGCGCGAAGTCCTGGATCAGCGTGGCGACGATGCTTACGGCGGGCGAGTCCGCGTCGACGTTTGCGCCTGCGGCCCGCAGCAGCGCGAAGAGGATCCCGCTCGACATGACCGCGATGACGAGCGCCATCCCGAGCGCCGCCAGCCCGTACCAAGCCGGCCACCTCGGGCGTATCTCGCCTTGTTCGAGCATCGAATCAGCTTAGGAGCGCGGGCAGTTCGCGAAGCGAACGGATGTCGCCCCCACCGTCGCGAGCCAGCAGCACAGGTCGGATGCCAGCCGCCCGCGCGCCGTTCACGTCGTTCGTAACGGAGTCGCCCACGTGCACGGCCTCGGCGGCACCGCAGCCCGCCGCCGCAAGCGCCGCCTCGAACATCCGCGCGTCTGGCTTTGCCGCTCCCACGACTGCCGAGGCAACCACGCCGTCGACCAGCGTCAGAAGTCCGACCCGCTCGAGCACGTCCGGCAGCGAGCAGTCCCAGTTCGAGACCACGACGAGCTTCAGGCCGCGGCTGTGCAAGTGACTGAGAGCAGGCGCGGCGTCGTCGAACGCCTCGAACCGGAGCGACCTCATGAGCGCGTCGCGGGCACCCGCGGGGTCGACTCCTGCGGCCTCGGCCATCACCGACGCGCAGCGCCTGCGCAGATCCCCCAACCGTTCCGTATCGAATCCCTCCAAATGGTGTTCGAGGTAGTACGCCACCTCCGCGCGGAACCCGCGCTCGGCGGTCGCCTCGTCGATCCTGAGCGCCTCGGCCAGTGCCGGTACCGGGGGGACCAGGCGCAGCAACGTTCCCATGCCGTCCAGCAGAACCGCACCGAGCCTCGTAACCTCGACCGCCATGCCGGCGGTCATTCTTCCTGCCGCAGCCGGGTTCTGGACCAATCACCGTGACGAGATCTCGGCGGCGGTCACGATCCTCGCTGCGACGGGCCTTGCGCTCCTGATCGACCGCGCGCTCGTCCGTCGCGGCGGAGGCTTGGCCGGGCTTGTACGCAACGGCGAGCTCTCGGCTGTGACCGACACCCGCCTGAGGATGCTGCGGCGGCTCGTCTTCGTCGGGATCCTCGTGATCGGAGTGGCGCTCGCGCTGATGCAGTTCCCAGCGGTCAAACGGACCGCCGCCGGGGTGCTCGCGTCGTCGGCGGTGGTCGGGCTGGTCGTGGGCTTCGCGGCGCGGCAGACGCTGGCGAACCTGATCGCCGGGATTCTCCTCGCGATCACGCAGCCGATCCGCATCGGCGACCTGGTCCAGTTCGAGGGCCAGATTGGCGTGGTCGAGGACGTCCGCCTGACCTATACCTACCTGCGTGCCGAGGACAATCGCCGCATCATCGTGCCGAACGAGCGGCTCGCGTCGACCACGATCGAGAACTTCACGATCATGGATCCGCGGGTTGAGATCGAGGTGACGATCGGCCTGCCGGTCGATGCGGACCCCACGCGCGCGCTCGAAGCGTTGAGTGAAGTGGGCGATCCCGAGGTCGCCGCGGTCGAGAAGGACGGCTATCAGATCCTCGTGCGCGCGCACGCGGAGCACCCGCTCGACCGCCGAGAAGTCGCGGCGAGGATTCGGACCGAGTGTGTTGAACGCTTAAGGCGGGAAAATATCCTCGGCTAGGACCGCCCGATGAGCCACTACCAGCGAAAGCAGCGCCGCCGACAGCCACGCGGCACCCACAAGGCATGCAACGTCGTGCTTGTCGGGCTCGGGGTCATCACCGCGGCGCTGGCGATCGGGGTCGCGTCCATGGTCGGCTATGTCATCTCGATCGCGGCGACGACGCCGAACATCGATGAGCTCAAGCCGGTCGACAAAGGCGCGACCTCCGCGGTCTACGCGGCCAACCGCCGTCTGCTCGGCTACGTCCGCTCGTCGATCATCCGCCAGCCGATCCTCCAGGAGGACATCCCGCAGGACGCGCGCCGCGCGACGGTCGCGATCGAGGACAGCCGTTTCTACAAGCACCATGGAGTCGACTTCGAAGGCGTCGTGCGCGCGGCGATGAAGAACCTGGAGAACCGGAAGACGGTTCAGGGGGGCTCGACGATCACCCAGCAGCTGGTGCGCGCGCTCTACATCAAGGACCCGACGCGCGACTTCAAGCGCAAGGTCCGCGAGGCGAAGCTGGCCTCGGAGCTCGAAGACGAGCACTCGAAGCACTGGATCCTGACCTCTTACCTGAACAACGTGCCCTACGGCACCGTCAATGGCGAGACCGCGGTCGGCATCGAGGCCGCGGCCGAGATCTTCTTCTCGAAGCACGCCGAGGACTTGACGCTGGAGCAGGCGGCGCTGCTGGCGGGCCTGCCGCAGGCGCCGTCCGAGTACAACCCGTTCAAGAACCCGTCGGCAGCACTGGCACGTCGCAACGAGGTGCTGCGAGCGATGGTGAAGAGCCACTACATCACCCCGGCCCAGGCGGCCGTGGCCTCCGATAAGCCGCTCGCGCTGCGCGCCGGCAGCAAGTACTTCCGGCGTGCTGAGCCGTACTTCTTCGACTACGTCTCCGAGCTCCTGATCGAGAAGTACGGCCTCAACACGTACCGCCGCGGCGGGCTGAAGGTCTACACCACGATCGACCCGTCGCTGCAGCAGACCGCGCGCAAGGCGATCGAGGGCCAGCTGAACCAGCCGGGCGACCCGTCGTCAGCGATCGTCGCGATCAACCCACGCAACGGCTACATCCGGGCGATGGCGTCGAGCGGCAACTACAAGCGCCGCAACTTCAACCTGGCGGCGCAGGGCCATCGTCAGCCGGGTTCCACCTTCAAGACGTTTGTCCTGACTACAGCGGTGCTGAAGGGCGTCGACCCGAACGCGGTGAGCTACGTCTCGAAGCCGCTCGCGCTGAAGCTTCCCAATGGCCAGACGTGGAAGGTGAAGACTTACGGGGGCGACTACGCCGGCCGCATCAACCTGACCCGCGCGACGCTGCGCTCGGACAACACGGTCTTCGCCCAGCTCGACCTCGACCTCGGGGCGAAGGAGGTCGCGAAGACCGCGCACATGATGGGCATCACGACGAAGCTCGACGGCCTTCCGGCCGAGGGTCTCGGCGGCCTGCGCATCGGCGTGTCGCCGCTCGAGATGGCCGACGCGTACGCCACGCTCGCTGCCGGCGGAGTGCACCACAAGCCGGTGGCGATCACGAAGGTCAAGTTCCCGGACGGCAAGACCGACGATCTCGGCGAGGTCAAGGGACGGCGCGTGATGACCGACGGCCAGGCCTACGAGGTCACGAAGGTCCTCAAGATGAACGTCCAGGAGGGCACGGGCGTGAACGCCAACTACGGCTGCCCGGCCGCCGGCAAGACGGGCACGACCGACAACTTCACGGACGCCTGGTTCGTGGGATACGAGCCGCGCCTGACGACGGCGGTGTGGGTCGGCTATCCGAAAGCGTCGATCGAGATGCGCAGCGTGCACGGCATCGAAGTCGCGGGCGCCACCTTTCCGTCGGGGATCTGGCACGACTTCATGAACGTGGCGCACCGCGGCTATTGCTCGGACTTCCCGCAACCGACCACGCCGTTCCAGGCGGCGCCCTTCTACGGGAAGTACTCGAAGCAGGGCGGGCCGACCGACAGCAGCGTGCCCTATCAGCAGTCCCAGCAGCCCCAGCAGCCCCAGCAGTACCTCTACAACGGCGCGACCCAGTTGACCACGCCTCAGACCGGCAAGAAGGAGAAGAAGCAGGGCGGGAACGACTCCTACGATCCGCGCCTGTACGAGGCACCGCCGCAGCCCGCGCCGCAGACCCAGCCGCCGCCGGCGCCCGCGAACGGCAACGGGAACGCACCGACCGGGACTGACGGCGGGGGCGCCGCACCCCCCGGCGCCACCGTCCAGACCCAAGGCTGAGCACCCGCACCGCCAAGCCCGCGCTCGCAGCGCTGTGCGTGCTCTACGCGCTGATGGCCGCCCTCCCGGCAGCGGCGGGCTCGAATCTCGTGCTGGCGACCTCGGGTGGGTCGCCGGGGTGGCTGCTGGGACCGCTGCGCTTCGCCGGCGTCAGCGGCGCCAACGGTCGGCTGGCCGGGCCGCTCTTCTACGCGGCGCTGTGGGTGGCGCTGATCCTCTACGTCGTCGTACTGCGCGGGGCGTCGACCCTCCACGTGCGCGGCGCGCTGACGGCCGTCGTCGCGATGCACGTCGTCTTCCTGCTCGCGCCGCCGCTCCTGTCGCACGACGTCTTCTCGTACATCGCGTATGCACGCCTGGGCGTCGCAAACCACCTGAACCCGTACACGCACACGCCGCTCGACATCCCGAACGACCCAGGCTTCGTCCACGCGGGCTCCATCGACGCCGTGTCCGCCTACGGTCCGCTGTTCACGCTGCTCACGTACCCGCTGTCGCCGCTCGGCGTGCCGACCGCGTTCTGGATCCTCAAGGTCGTCGCCGCGCTCTCGTCACTCGGCATCGTGGCGCTGGTGTGGCAGATAGCGCTGCGCCTGCGTCGCGACCCGCTGATCCCAGCGCTGGCGGTCGGCCTCAACCCGCTGGTGCTCGTGCACGTGGTCGGCGGGGCGCACAACGAGGCGCTCACCGTGCTCCTGACGATGGCCGGGGTGCTCCTGTGGGTCGGCGGACGTCGGACCGGTGGCGTGGTTGTCGCGACGGTTGCCGCCGCCATCAAGGCTTCCGCCGGACTCGCAGTCCCGTTCCTCGTCGTCCGGCGGCCTCCGCGTTTGTTCGCCGCGACCCTGGCGACCCTCGCCGCGCTCGCCGTGCTCGGCGTGGCCGTCTTCGGATCGCAAGCGCTCGACGCGTTCTCGCTGATCAGCTCGAACCAGGACAGGACATCGCGCTACAGCTTCCCGTACAAGACTGCGCAGCTGCTCGGAGCGCTCCTCCCTGGCGACCGCCTCGACTACCGCGACGTCGTACGCGCTGCGTTCGCGATTGCGTTTGCGGCGGTGTTCGTGTGGCTCCTGTGGCGGACCTGGCGGGGCCTAATCGCCACGCTCGACGCAATCGGCTGGGCGACGTTCGCGATCTTGATCGCGTCCGCCTGGCTGGTGCCGTGGTACATCCTCTGGCTGCTGCCGTTCGCGGCGCTCGCGCGGGACCGCCGGCTGCAGCTGGCGACGCTGGCGCTGTGCGCGTGGATGCTCCCGATCGCCGTTCCGCTCTAGGCGGAAGTGCAAAGCCGTAGCGACCGGCGTCAGACTTCGAGCGTGGGCGAGCTCGAGTTGATCAGGACCTTCCAGCGCATCCTCGGCGAGCGTGGCGACCGGCTCGAACTCGGCTCGGGCGACGACGCCGCCGTTGTGCGCGGCGACGACCGAGCGGTCGTGTCGGTCGACGCCGTCGTCGAGGGCGTCCACTTCGAGCTCTCGTCCCACTCGTACGCCGACGTTGGCCATAAGGCGCTGGCAACCGCGCTGTCCGATTTGGCGGCAATGGGCGTCGGGGCCGGCGAGGCGTATGTCGCGATCGGCGTGCCGGAGGAGACGGACCCGCTGCGGCTGGCCGAGCTCGCGGACGCGATGGAGGCGCTCGCCGACCGCAGCGGCGTCACGGTCGCGGGCGGCGACGTGACACGTGCCCCGGTGCTGTTTCTCGCGGTAACGGTCGTCGGCTGGGCGAGCGATGCTGATCCGGTCGTCGGTCGCGCCGGAGCCCGGGCGGGCGATCGCGTCGGGGTCACCGGCGCGCTGGGCGGGGCTGCCGACTTGAGCTCGGAGCGCGCCCGCCGCCCGCTGCCGCGCCTGGACGTGGGGGCCGCGCTGGCGCGTGCGGGCGTGTCGGCGATGATCGATGTGAGCGACGGGGTCGCGACCGACGCGCGCCACCTGGCTGACCGCAGCAACGTCCACATAGCGATCGAGCTCGAGCGGCTGCCACTTGCGCCTGGCGTCGACGACCCGATCGTGGCGGCCACCGCGGGCGACGACTACGAGCTGCTGTTCACCGCCCGGCCCCACCTCGAGATCCCAGGCGACGTCAGCTGGATCGGCATGGTCAGCGACGGCTCAGGGGTGGCGCTGACGCTGCGCGGCGAACAGCTGGACCTCTGCGGATACGAGCACTGAGGCCCCGCTCGCGCTCAGACACCTGACGCGCGAACACGGCGATGCGCTTGGCAGCGCTGTACTTCGGGTGGCACGCAGTCATCACCAGGCGGTCGTACCCGACCCGCCTGGTCACCCAGACCGCCGTCGGCTTCACGATTCGCGTCCGCTCGACCCGATACGTGACGATCGCGTACGGCATCTCGACCCTGACTCGGTCACCCTTGCGCAGCTTGTCGAGCTTGTTGAACGGCGCCAGATAGGTCGTGCGATGCCCCGCCACGGCCACCGTCCCCGCCATCCCCGGCAGCGGCGTGGCGGGATAGTGCCCTGGCCCCTTGCGCAGCGACGCCGCATCCGTCCCCTCCACCATCACGTAGTTCGCGTGGACGTGCGGGATCTTCAAGCGTCCGATCGCCTGTCCGTCGTGGATGTGCCGACGCATCGAACGGGCGAGGAAATCGATCCGCTGCGGGTCCGAGCGCAGCACCTTGAGCGCGCCCCGTTCGGCCAGCGAGAGGGGCAGGCGGTTCAGCTTGCTCAGGTCGCCGCCAAGCTGGTTCTGCCTCACCTTTCCGTAGATCGCCGTGACAGGCTCCTGCCACACCACCGTGAGCACGGCATCCAGCACCAGCAGGACCCCGGTCACGATCAGCACTGCCGAGAGTGCGCGCAGCGCCCGCCGCATCGCCTGGGACGGTACCGCCGCCTCAGCGCCGCAGCGCCGACTCGGTACCGCCCAGGGAGCCGGGTCCCGCATAGCCACGCGGCCCGCGGACGGAGATCTCGGGGCGCTGGCGCCGCGGCGGTCGCCGCGCGAGCGTGATGCGGACAGCACCGGCCAGACAGGCGAGCAACACCGCGCCGACGACTGCCGTGTAAAGACCGACGTGGTGGCCGGTGACGAGCAGGAACCCGTACCAGAGGCCGGCGAGCGGCCCGATCGACAGCCGTTCGAGGATCGCGATGACGATCGCAAGCGGGACCACGAGACCGAGCGCGATCAGCCCTAGCCCGGCGAGTCGAGCCGGTGCAACCGGCGCGGCCGTCACCAGCAGCGAGACGTGGAACGCCGGGAGCAGCACCAGCGCCGCGTACGGGTTCACGACCCAGACTGCGATCGATACCAGCGACAGGACCAGCGCGAGCGCAGCGCCGGCGCCCGGACTGTCGGCGGCGGGAAGGCTGCCCGCCAGTCGCGGTCGCGCGAACACCCACGTCGCGAGAAAGAACAGCGCGCAGAGGCCCAGCGACAGCGCTGCTGATCCATCCAACCGGTGCACCTGCGGCGGCAGCGGGACGGGCGGGGCATCGGAGGCTTGGCCGACCAACACGAGGAACTCCGCGACGGCGAGCGCGACGAGAAACGGCACGGTCCCCCCCGCGAGCCAGCGCAGCCACGGGAGGACCGGCTCGCGCCGGCGGCGCGCCCGCGCGAACGAGTCGACTGCCGCTGCGATCACTGGCAGCAGCAGCGTCAAGACCAGCAGCGCGACCGACCAGCGCGGGAGCATCTTCTGCGCAATCAGGAGGAACGACGACGCGGACTCGTCGATGCGGCCACCAGCGTCGTAGGCGAACACCGTCCGCAGCGTGGCGCGGCCAATGCTGCCGAGTCGGTCGGCGTCCGCTGGCGGCTGCGCCTTCGGCGGAAGCTCGCCACTGCCGGAGAGCCGCAGGGCGTTGAAGCCGTCGTCGACGAACGGTGCCTGGTCGCCAAGGCCAAGGGGGAACGCGAGCCGGCCCAGCTGCGCAGCGGTGCCGGGGCTGCGGCCCGCGCCGCCGTGCAGCAGCTCGAGTCGCAGTGATTCGCCGACCGTCCGCTGCAATCGCAGCCCGCTACGCAGCGTCGTGTTGCTCCACGGGATCAGGAGCGTGCCGCGCGCGTGCGCCACGCCGGTGTCGGACAGCACGACTATCGCCTCGACCGGGCCGGAGTCAGCGAGCTGGGCTGTGAGCCGGCGTGCACCCGCGGAGCCGACCGTCGAGCCGTCGAGTGACGCCAGCACGAGGGTCTTCTGTGTGACCCGTCCCTCGAGCGTTCGTGCAATCTCCATCAGAGACGCGGTGTCAGCAGCACTCCCGGCCAAGTCCGGCACGCGGTCGGCGTCGCGGCCCGCGACTACCACGAGCTGCCGCGGTGATTCGCCGATACGCCGGCCAACGACGTTCACGAGGGCTCTGTCGTCGCTCGTGAATCGGTCGACGCTCACGGCGAAGTGCTGCGCGCGCAGGCCGGCTGCCACACGATCCGCCGCCAACCGGTCGCCGCGCGTGCCAGGCCGGCGGTCCGGCTCCTGGCGTGCAAGCCGCTCGGTTCCGACGAGCGCGACCCGTCCGTCAAAGAGGACATCGGCGGCGAGCGCCTGCGGCACCGCCGGCGGGCGGCTCTCCAGCGAGAACATCGCGATCACGAACGCCAACAGCGCCGGGACGAACGCCGCGCGATAAATCCTGGGCTCCATCAAGTGCGGCAGCGCACCTTAGGGCCCCGAATACCATTTCTACGGAAGAGAAATGGCAACTGCATCGCCTCGCATCCTCGTCGTCGACGACGAGCAACCTGTTCAGCAGCTACTCGACCGGACGCTCCGGAGCGAGGGGTACGACGTCGTGCCCGCACTCGACGGCGAACAGGCGCTCGACGAGATCGGCAGGCAGGCCTTTGATCTCGTGATGCTCGATGTGATGCTGCCGAAGCTCGACGGCTTCGAAGTCTGTCGGCGCGTACGCGCGCAGAGCGCCGTCCCGATCATCATGCTGACGGCAAAGGCCGAGGAGGTCGCGGACCGCGTGCTCGGCCTGGAGCTGGGCGCCGACGACTACATCATCAAGACGTGCTCGATGCGCGAGCTACGCAGCCGTGTAAAGGCGGTCCTGCGGCGTGCCCGCATGAGCAGCGCCGAGCATGCTGCCGACGACCCATTGGTGCACGGAGGGCTGCGCATCGACCCGGCGAAGCGGATCGTCGAGCGCGCCGGCGAGACCATCAAGCTGACTTTTTTCGAATTCGAGATCCTGTTGGCGCTCGCTCGTCAGCCCGGTCGCGTCTTCACACGTGCCGAGCTGCTCGAGCACGTGCTCGGCGACTCCGAGTACCGCGACCAGCGCACGATCGACGTGCACATCCGGCACCTGCGTGAGAAGCTCGAAGCCGACCCGGCGAATCCGGAGATGATCCTTACGGAGCGCCGTGTGGGGTATCGCTTCCAGGAGCAGTGATAGGTCGGATGCGACTGCGGTCGCTCAAGAACAAGCTCGCCTTCGTCTTCTGTGGGATCACCCTGCTCGCGATGACCGGCGTGTGGTTCTACGTCGTGCCGCAGCTCGAGTCCAGCCTGCGCGCGCAGAAGCGCGATGACCTGAAGCGCGTGGCGCTCGCAACCGTCGACTCGCTGCAGCGGGTGGCGGGCAGCAACGTGCACGCTAAAAACCTCGACGACCTGGTGCGCGCGGTGGCGGACACCACCGACGCGCGCGTGACGCTGTTCGCGGTCCAGAGCTCACACAAGCACCCGTCGAAGTTCTGGATCCTGAGCGACTCCGCCGCGGCGAAGGAAGTGAACGGGACGACCGCGCTCGCGCATCGGGCCGCCAGGAGCAATCGGACCAAGTCGGGCTACGGCCGGCTGAACGGCCAGACGGTCGCGCAGGCAGCGCTGCCGATCGGCACGCGCAGGCGGGCTGAGTGGGTGGCCCTCTACTCGCGCTCGCTCGCCGGCGTCACCGAGACCGTCGACCTGATCCGCCGCCAGCTGCTCGCGGCCGGCGTGCTCGCGGGAGTGCTGGCGATCATCGGCGCATATCTCGTCGCGGGCCTCGTCGGTCGGCGTGTGCGGCGGCTCGAGCGTGCAAGCCGCCGGCTAGCGGCCGGCCAGTTCGTGACGCCGTTGCCGGTGCGCTCACGCGACGAGCTCGGTCAGCTGACCGCGGCCTTCAACGACATGCAGCAGCGGCTGGCACGCGTCGACCGCGCGCGCAAGGAGTTTGTGGCCAACGCCTCGCACGAGCTGCGCACGCCGCTGTTCTCGCTCGGCGGCTTCATCGAGCTGCTCGAGGACGAGAGGCTCGACGACGAATCCCGCGCTGAGCTGCTGTCGGCCATGCACGGGCAGGTCTACCGGTTGCAGAAGCTGGCCGTCGACCTGCTCGACCTCTCGCGCCTCGACGCCGGTTCGTTCGAGCTCGAGCAGGACCGCGTGGATCTCGGCGAGCTGGCCGACATGGTCGCGGGGGAGTTCCAACCCGCCGTCCGCCGCGGCGACGCCGACATCGAGCTCAGGATCGCCGACGACGTAGAGGTGACATGCGACCGCGAACGGGTAGCGCAGATCATGCGCATCCTCGTTGACAACGCGATCCGCCATACACCCGACGGGACCCACGTGACGATTTCCGCGACGCGCCGCAATGGCAGCGCGAAGGTGACGGTCGCCGACAGCGGCCCGGGGATCGACAGCGGCAACGCCCCACAGGTGTTCGACCGCTTCTACACCGGCGACTCCAACAACGGCGGCGCGGGGCTGGGGCTGGCGATCGCGAAGGAGCTCGCGGAACGCATGCACGGCGAGATCCGGCTGAACGCCAGGCGCGGGCGCACGGCCTTCACGCTGGAGCTGCCGACCCAGGTGAACGGGAGATGAGGCAAACACTCGCCTGCCTCGCCGCAGTCGGCATTCTCGCCGGCTGTGGCGGCGGAGGCGACGGGTCGAGCCAGACGACAACGGCCGCCCGCGCGTCTCAGACGCAGACGACGAAGGTCGAGGTGCTCAAGCCGGCCGGCGGCGGTGCCCGCTCGTCGTTCGACCCGCAGACGATCTACAAGTCCGAGGGGCCCGGCGTCGTCACCTTGCTGGCGATCAACGGCGAGCGCGGCGGCGAGGGGCTTGGCTCTGGCTTCGCGATCGACGGCGACGGCTACATAGCCACCAACGCTCACGTCGTGACGACCGGCTCGGGGGCGACGGCGAACGAGGTCTACGTCCAGTTCGCCGACGGCAACAAGCTCACTGCGCGCATCGTCGGGACCGATCTCGACTCCGACGTGGCACTGGTGAAGGTCGACCCGTCGCAGCTGCGCGGGCCGAGCGCGAAGATCGTCGCGCTGCCGTTCGGGGCCACGAGCGAGGTCAAGGTGGGCGATCCAGTTGCCGCGATCGGGAGCCCGTTCGGCGAGCAGCAGTCGCTCTCGGTCGGCGTCGTCTCGGCGCTCAACCGCGACATCCAGTCGCTCACCAACTTCCCGATCGGCAACGCGATCCAGACCGACGCCGCGATCAACCACGGCAACTCAGGCGGGCCGCTGCTTGACGGCAGCGGCAAGGTGATCGGGATCAACTCGCAGATCCGCTCGACCGGTGGTGGCGGCGAAGGCGTCGGGTTCGCGATTCCGGTCGAGACCGTCAAGCGCTCGGTCGACCAACTGCGCGCGCAGGGCCACGTCGAATACGCCTACCTCGGCGTCAGCTCAGCGTCGCTCTATCCACAGCTCGCTGAGCGGCTCGGCCTGAAACAGATCTCGGGGGCGCTGATCGACCTCGTCGAACCCGGTGGCCCAGCTGACAAAGCCGGCCTCCACGGCGCGACGTCGCACATAACCTTCCAGGGCGTGCCGCGCATCCCCGTTGGCAGCGACCTGATCGTCTCGGTCGACGGACGCAAGCTGACGGAGGCCGAGGATCTCTCCGACGTGATCGGCTTACATCAGCCCGGCGACAACGTCCAACTGGGGATCGTCCGCGACAACAGGGAACGGACCGTCAGCGTCAGACTCGGCAAGCGCCCCGAGCGATTGGCCGAGGCCAGGTAGGTGCGCGAACTGGTTCGCGAGCTCGCGCTCGCGCTGCGCGAGCGGGTTGTGCCGCACGTGGGCTCACACGCGGCGCGTGCCCACTCCGGCGACGCTGCCGGCGGGGACGTCACGTTCGCGATCGACGCCGACGCGGAGGAGCTGCTCCAAGCGTTCCTCGCCAAGAACGCTCCCGATGTCGCCTTCTATTCGGAGGATGCGGGGCTGGTGGTACCGAGCGGCATGACTCCCAAGCACGTGCTGGTGGTCGACCCGGTCGACGGGACGCGACCGGCGCTTGCGGGCCTCGAATCCTGCTGCGTGTCGGTGGCGGCCGCGCCCTACGGCAAGGACGTATCGATGGCCGACGTGAGCGTCGGCTGCGTCGTCGAGATCCCGTCCGGGCGCGTCTTCCTGGCCGAACGCGGCGCGGGCTTGGTCGAGGGCGGGCCTCCGCGGCTGTCGCCGAATGAGCGCCTCGACCGGATGTTCTGGACCTTCGGCTATCGCGGCCGTCCGGCGCGGCCGCTTACCGAGGTGCTTGCCGAGCTGATCGACACGTCGTCGGTCGGCGGCGCCAGCTTCGACCTCGGCTCGGCGTGCTTCGACACGATGTGCGTGGTCGACGGGCGCCTCGACGCCTACGTCGAGCCCGGCCCGCTGCTGGTCGAGCGGGTGCCGGGCATGCGGGACGAGTTCGAGCGCGTCGGCGGCGGCGCGGTGCTGAACAACTCGCCCTACGACTTGGCTGCAGCCGCCTTGATCGCGCACGAGGCGGGCATCATCGTCACCGATGCCGCCGGCGCAGCGTTCGACGACCGGCCGTTGCTCGGGTCCGAAGCCGAGTTCCAGATATCGGTCGCGATCGCGTCGAACCGCGCTCTCCACGAACAACTGGTCAACGAGGTTGCCAAAGGCCTCGAACGCCTCCAGCGGACCCGCCGCGACGCAAATCCGGGCGCGAGTCCGTAGCCTCCACGCCGACGCCGGCGATGGATGTCTCCGCAGACAGCCGTGAAGTATCCCTCGGGATCCCCGCCAAGCCCGAATACCTCGTGCTCGTCCGGCTCGCACTCTCAGCGGTATGCCGCCTTACGTCGCTCGGCCCCGACGAGGTCGCAGACCTCAAGCTCGCGGTGACCGAGGCAGCGACCAGCCGCGTTCAGCCGGACCAGCCGGGTGACGCCGAGAGCCCCGAGCTGCGCGTCGGGATGCGTCTCAAGGAGGATCGCCTGGAGGTGACGCTGCGCGGCGGAACGACCTCCCAAGTGGCGGACGAGGAGCGCGAGCTGAGCAGGGCGATCATCGAGGCGACGGTCGACCGCTTCCAGGACGCACTCGACTCGACGTTGCTCGTCAAGCAACTCGCGGCCTCGCCCGGCTAGCCTGAGCGACGTCCGTCGCCCCCTACAGGAGGACCCGTGCTCCAGCCGATCCCGGTGGGTCACAAGTCGCTGGCCGACTACACCCATCTCGTAGGCCGCACGCTCGTGGAGGAAATCCGCGAGCTTGCGGTGGAATCACAAGGACTTCGCGTCCTCCATCTGTCCGCGACCGCATTCGGCGGTGGCGTGTCCGAGATCCTCTACACGCTGATCCCGCTGATGAAGGACGTCGGCATCAGCGCCGAGTGGCAAGTGATCCTGGGCCGCGAGGAGTTCTTCAACGCCACGAAGCTGATGCACAATGCGCTTCAGGGCAACCCACAGGACCTGAACGCGGGCGAGTGGGCGGTGTGGGAGCAGTACAACCACATGAACGCCCAGTCGCTGGCCGCCGACTGGGACGTCGTCATCGTCCACGACCCGCAGCCAGCGGGGATCCGCAACATGGTTCCCGAGAAGGCCAAGCGCTGGGTCTGGCGCTGCCACATCGATCTGTCGACGCCGAACCAGGCGACCATCGATCGGCTGCTGCCGTATCTCTCCGACTACGACGCCGCGCTCTTCCACATGCAGGACTACGTGCCGGACTCGCTGAACGGCGCCGGTCCGCGCACGTACATCTGCCCGCCCGCGATCGACCCGCTGTCGCCGAAGAACATGGCGCTCGCGCCCGAGGACGCCGCGTTCGTCTGCGACCAGTTCGGCATCGACGTCGACAGGCCGATGATCACCCAAGTCTCGCGCTTCGACCCATGGAAGGACCCGCGCGGCGTGATCGATGCCTACCGCGTGGTCCACGACGAGTTCCCGAACGTGCAGCTCGCGCTGGTCGGGTCGATGGCTACCGACGATCCTGAGGGCTGGGAGTTCTTCAACGACACCGTCGAGTACGCCGACAGCGATCCCGACATCAAGATCCTCAACAACCTGAACAACGTCGGCGCGATCGAGGTCAATGCCTTCCAGTCGCAGTCGGACGTCCTGATTCAGAAGTCCACGCGCGAGGGGTTCGGCTTGACCGTCTCCGAAGCCCTGTGGAAGGTTCGCCCAATGGTGGCTGGGAATGTCGGCGGGATTCCGCTTCAGGTGCACGACGCCCAGACCGGCTACCTCGTCGGTTCGGCGGACGAGTGCGCTGAACGCGTCAAGCAGATCTTGCGCGAACCGGATCTCGGCCGTAGCCTCGCCCGCGCGGGTAAGGAGCACGTGCGTAAGAACTTCCTGACACCTCGGCTGCTGCGCGACTGGTTGCAGATATTCAGAGACATACGATGACCGGCGGCGCTCAGCTCGTCCTGGTCTCGAATCGCGGTCCGGCGAGCTTCTCGCTCGACCCGGACTCCGGCGATATCAACGCCAAGCGCGGCGGCGGCGGCTTGGTCACGGCGCTGACAGGGCTGGTCCACCACCGCGACGCCCTCTGGATCTCGTCCGCGATGGGCGAAGCCGACCTGCGGGTCACGCACGAGCACGACGGGAAGGCGTTCGAGCTAACACTCGATGAGGCCAAGTACCGGATCCGGCTCGTCGAGTCGGACCCGGACGCCTACGACCGCTTCTACAACATCATTGCCAACCCGATGCTGTGGTTCATCCAGCACTACCTCTGGGACCTCTCGAACGCACCCGATGTCCGCGACCACGAGGTCGAGGCCTACGAGTCGGGTTACCGGGTGATCAACGACGACCTCGCGAACGCCGTGCTCGAGGAGATCGAGGGTCAGGAGGGCGCGGTCGTGATGCTCCACGACTACCACCTCTACACAGCGCCGCGAACGATCCGGAACGCACGCCCGGACGTGTTCATCACGCACTTCATCCACATTCCCTGGTCGCAGCCCGACTCGTGGCGGGTGCTGCCGCGCGACGTGCGCGAGGACCTCTACGAGGGGATCCTCGCGAACGACATCATCGGCTTCCACACCCATCACTACAAGCGAAACTTCCTGCTCTGCTGCCGCGAGCTCTTCGACCTCGAGGTCGACACGCAGAACGGAGTCGTCTACTTCGACGACCGCGAGATCTGGGTCCGGGCCTACCCGCTGCCGATCTCAGCCGAGACATTCGCACGCACGGCCCAGCGGCCCGAGGTGCACGTCTACGAGCGTGAGCTGCTGCGCCGGCGGCGCGAGCACCTGATCCTGCGGGTAGACCGCGCCGATCTCTCGAAGAACGTGCTGCGCGGCTTCACCGCGTTCGACCTGTTCCTCGAGCAGCACCCGGAGTTCCGGGAGCAGGTCACCTTCATCGCGCACATGATGCCCTCGCGCCAAGACGTGCCGGAGTACGTCGAGTACCTGGAGAAGATCGAGGCGCTCGTGGCCGTCGTCAACCACCGCCACGGCACGACCGACTGGATGCCGATCGACCTGAAGCTGCGCGAGAGCCTCGACGAGGCGATCGCCGCCTACAAGCACTACGACCTTCTGATGGTGAACGCGATGTTCGATGGCATGAACCTCGTGGCGAAGGAAGGGCCGTTGGTGAATGAGCGCATGGGCGTCTCGCTGTTGTCGGAGAACACGGGCGCCCACGAGGAACTCTTGGACTTCGCGTTGTCGGTCAACCCCTTCGACGTGCAGGAGCAGGCCGATGCGATCCACCGCGCGCTGACGATGTCGCCCGAGGAGCGCTCATGGCGGGCGCAGGGACTGAAGGAGATCATCCGGTCGCGCGAC
>Ga0126314_10000564_pt1 | contig 17663 bp, 22 predicted proteins | sample Plot105B_FD_92535 | JGI IMG/M metagenome (GOLD analysis project Ga0126314, IMG submission 92535) | Serpentine soil microbial communities from UC McLaughlin Reserve, CA, USA - Plot105B | ecosystem: Environmental > Terrestrial > Soil > Grasslands | place: USA: UC McLaughlin Reserve, Lake County...
ACAAAATTCCGATTGATCATTTCGTGGTTTTCATCTAATATCAGTACTTCTGCCTGTTTGAATTTGGCAAAGAATTTCTTTCCGATACCCGGCAGGTACATTTTATCGTACCGTCCAAATATAAATATACTTTTGATCTTATAGGAACTGAGTTGTTTGATGAGTTTATCTTCATCGGTTTCCAACAGCCGCAGGTAGGTGAAGCAAGCGTATAAAGCGAACCTGAGCTCTGGGGTACCTACCTCTTTGTGAAGGATATCGCGACCGGTGCTATCGATAAACCTGAGCCACTTGAATAAACTGATGATCTTTATCATGGCTTTTTCACTCAGCATGAGTTTTTCAAGGAGTTTGTTTCCTGCTTTGTTTTTACCGAAAAAACGGATCAGATTTCCGGGATTGATGGAAGAGGGTGCTGCGACAATATATTCGTTGATCAGTTCCGGAAGTTCTTCTGCAATAGCGGTTGCATAATGTGAACCCATGGAGTAACCCATCACTGAAAAGCAACTGATCTTTTCATGCGTGCAAAAGGCCTTAACCATGATTGCCAGTTCTTTTTTAAGCAATCCCTTTTTTACCGTGGCCAGACTCTGGTCTTTCAATAATGTCTCCTTGTGGAAAAACAGATCAAAGCCCCAGAATGTGTATTGATGCCCGAGCTCTGCCGCCAGCAGTTTGAACTGTTTTCCGTGCATTCCAAATCCATGAAAACACAGCATGTGCTTCGGACCGTTGCCAAATTTGTAATAGTGCAGTTTGACAAACTGATTTTCAAAGAAATGTTCCGTCATGGCAGTTCAGCAATGGCGATAGCCCAGGCATAATCGCCATCGTGTGACAGCGTGAGGCTGACCCGGAAAGGATTTGCAGGGTTGTGGTGAAACACGACATGGGGGCGGCCGCCGATCTTTTCCCTAATGATCTCTATCTTCAGCCAGGACATGGCCATAGGGTCGATCTGTTTGACCGCTTTATAAACGGCTTCCTTTGCTGCCCATGTAGAGGCATAACGAAGTAATGAGTCTTCAAAACGGTCGCAGTAAGCAATTTCTGCATCGGTATAGGCTTTGCTTTTGAACATGGGATTCAGTGAAAGTTTAAAATCAGGAATAAATACCAGATCATTGCCCACGGCGAATTTCTGACCGGCATTCCACTCTTCTAGTGATTTTAACAATTCGTTATTCATCAATTGAGACCCCCATGATGTTAAAACCTCCGTCTACAAAGTGGATGTTACCGGTTACCTTTTTTGAAAGGTCTGAGAAGTAATATAAGGCGGCGTTGCCAACATCTCCTGCATCGATATTACCCAGTGGAGCGGTTACTTTACCCAGCTTCCGAAGTGTCCGCACACCGTTGATCCCTCCTGCTGACGTAGTCATGACCAGACCGGCCGAAAGCGCATTTACCCGTATTTTTTTAGCACGGAAATGACTGGCCAGGTAAAGGACAATGTTTTCCAGAGCCGCTTTGTTCACCGACATTCCTGCGTATCCGGGGAATACCCTTTGAGAAGCATTGTACGTAAGTGTTAGTATGGAAGCATTGTCTGCAAAAAATGGTTCTGCAACTCTTGCGACCCTTAGCAAAGAATAAGCGCTGATGTTGAAGGAATCCATAAAGTCTTCAAAAGGGATGTTCAGGTAGCTGGGTGCCGGAATGTCACTACCCGGAATGCTGTAACACATGACCTGCTGATTGCCGAATGCAACTCCATGAAGGATATAGTCAATAGGGCCCAGTTCGTTGTGTATGTGTTGTATAAATGCGGTGATCTGTTCTTCATCCCTGACGTCGACGTGCATGGCGAATGTTTGAGGGACACCCAGCTCATCCAGCAGTTGCAGTACATTGAGTTTGGTGTCGTCCATGTAGCTCAGCGCAATCTTACATCCTGACTGGTGGAGTTTAATGGCAATATCATATGCGATGGAGCTGTCATTTCTGACTCCGAAAATAACAGCTACTTTATTCTTATTGTCAATCATGCTACTGGTGTTTTGAAATGGACATCGCGCTGTTGGTGCCGCCAAAACCATAGTTTAAACAAACGATCTGGTTGATGTTCTTAGGTACGGTGTCTGGTGAGATGAGATGTCTGTATGCTGCAAGCGGCTTTTCAGGGCCGGCCCATTCCGGGGTCTTTTGAAAGGATTCCAGTTCAGGATTCAATACGTCGGAATTCAGACAAGGCAGGACCTGCTGTTTCTCGAGCATCAGTATAGCGGTTATGAGTTCTACCGCGCCCGCTGCGCCCAGCATATGGCCGAATTGTGATTTCGGGGCAGCAATCTGATAACCATCTTCGCCCATGATGTCTACTACACTGAGCAGTTCAATGGCATCGCCGACAGGGGTTGAAGTTCCATGTACCTTTACTACATCTGGTTTGATCTGCAGATCGCCGATGAGTCCTTTCCACAGTCTTTTCTGACCGGAAAATGATGGGAAGAACATATTACCTGCACCATCTGAATTGTTGTGATAGTTGTCAATCACAGCCAGGATGTTGGCGCCTCTGGCTTTGGCCATTTCGTATTCTTCCAATGCTACGATTCCGCATCCAAATGAACAGACGAAGCCATTTCTGCTGGTGTCAAAGGGGCGCGAGCTTTCGGCAGCGGCAAAACCTTTGCTGAGTACCTGCATAGCGTCAAAGCCAATAAATGTCTCCAAAGAGGTTCCTTCCACTCCGCCGGCTACGATACGGTCCTGAATGCCAAACCTGATTAGCCGGTAGGCGTAGCCAATATTGCCAAGGCCTGTTGCGCAGGCGGAGCCGATCGCTTCGCAAACGCCCTGATTTTTGATGAGACAGGAAACATTGGCTGCGTCGCGGTACACCATTGCCCTATCTACACTATGTGAGCCGACAATCCTTGTCTTACGTTTAAGTTCAAAGAAATTATGCCAGGCGGTTCTTAGGATCACATGACCTGCGCCGCCCGAACCGATCACGACTCCTGTTTGTTCTGATTCTGTCTCGGTAGTTGTCCACCCGGCCATTTTGATAGCCTCCTGTGATCCGATCATTGACCAGATGCTACCTATGTCGGCTGTCGATAAGTTGCCGTCGGGAATTCTGCCGAGGTGATCAATATAGGTTTCCGGATATCCTGTGGCAAGGGTAGAATAGATAGCTTCGAGGCCCATTTCGGCTTCTGTGATATAGCCGGAAACTGTAGACCGGATATTTTTTCCATGTATCAGGGCTGCATCCCAATCCCTGATCAGGCTTTCGCCAGCAAACAGTTTTTGTTTGAATTCTTCCAGGTCTTTACAGTTGGGGAATGCCCCGCCCATGCCTACGATCGCTACTTTTCTTCCTTCTGGAGCCATGCTATGCGCTTTCCTTAGTTCTGATGATCAGGTCGACAATATCTTTTACAGTTGATCCCAGATCGTCGATATCATCGTCTTCGAACTCTACATCGAACTTTTGTTCTGCTTTTGCAGCAATATTGATCATTTCGGTTGATGGGGTCTTTAGATCTGCGATAAAGTCGGTTTCTTCAGTTATGTTTGCCAGTTTTTCCTGATCAATAGTTCGTACAGTCTTTAAGATCTCTACTAAGCCGGCTATAATTTCTTGTCTTTCCATATTTTTTATTTTACTAATTTATCTCTTTTCATTCCTTTTCCGGTCACTTCGAAGAGTTCAGCGATCAGGGTAAAGTCTTCACTCAGTTCATAGTTGAGAAACTGCTCTTTGGTATAGTTGCTAAAGTAGGTATCGAGATCCAGACCTTTAGGTACTTTGTAAATTCTTCCGTCGCAGGTCATTTGCCTGAATTTGTAGAATGTGATCTTTCCCATGCTAATGAACACATCGCCTTCTTCAAGGTAACTTCTGAAATTGACCTGTCCGATACTGATGAACAATGGGATGAAATTGGCTTTGAGATATTCGGGATCACATTTCTGTTTGATGCATTCTAAAAAACCACTGCAGGATACGATGGTGGCTTGTGCAAAAGCTTCGATCTGGTCTACTCCCCTGAATACACCGAAATGATCCTCTACGTCCCTGGCATTGGGGGAGTAGCTGGCAATGATCCCGGTATCGGGCAGGTGCCAGTGGTAGGCATTCAGGAGTGTTTTTTTCGGCCCGTGGATGAGTAAGCCTGCCGGCGATATTCCTATAAGATTATTCATATTTCTATCTCAATCAGGCGAGGCCTCCGTTAATGTGAATATTTGTTCCGTTAATATAGGCGGATTGCTCCGATAACAGGAAAGAGATCAGGTCTGCGATGTCTTCTGTTTTGCCAAATCTTTTTGACGGAATCATTTTTAAATACTTTTCCTTTTCTTTTTCTGGTAGCTTATCGGTCATGTCAGTTTCGATAAATCCTGGAGAGATACTGAGTACCCGGATGTTGTGCTCTTCATTTAAGGCTGCGGCTTCTTGTGCCAGCGATTTCGAGAGTGCAACAAGGCCTGCTTTTGTCGCTGCATACACAGCCTGAAAAGCATTTCCTGTTTCTCCTACAACAGAACTGACATTGATGATTACTCCCTCTTTGTTCAGACTGAAAATCTTCATTGCAGTTTTACAAATCAAAATGGGCGCCCTCAGGTTAACGTTGAGCATGGTGTCTATGGCCTTTTCGGGTTGAAAGATCAGTGAGTTATCGAGGGTGACGCCTGCATTGTTTATGACTCCGTAAAGCGTATTGCCATGGTCTTTTTTCAATTGTTTGCAAAAACTGGCAACTTGTTCGGGATTTGAGAGGTCGGCACAGAGAATATGACTGTTCGGAAGGGGAGTAGTGAAGCTATCTTCACGGGATGCATGAAGGATCAATTCGTACTGTGACGAAAGTTTCTTAGATATCGCTAAACCAAGGCCTCTGCTAGCTCCGGTTATTAATATCTTTTTAGTTGTCATGTAGAGTTTTAATTTAAGCTATAACTTAATGGTTAAATATGCTCTTTTTTTTTAAATTATGGGATAACGATTTCTAAATAGCGCCTTTGGTAGCTTCAAATTCGGCATCGATGGCCAGTGCGGCCTTATTTTTTGACGCGGCGACTGCAAGGACATCACAGCGTTCATTTTCAGGGTGGTTATTGTGGCCTTTTATCCATACAAAATTTACAGTGTGCTGTCTGTATATGTTTAGAAACTGCATCCAGAGGTCTTTGTTTTTTTTGCCTTTAAAACCGGTTTTCAACCAGCCGAACACCCATTTTTTTTCAACAGAGTCGATTACGTATTTTGAATCTGAAAATACAGTGACTTGCTGGCCTGGCGATTTTAATGCATTTAATCCAACGATTACGGCCAGCAACTCCATACGGTTATTGGTTGTAAGTCTGAAGCCGGCACTGATTTCCTTGTAGTGCGCGCCGGATCTCAGAATCACTCCATAACCACCCGGACCGGGATTTCCACTTGCTGCGCCATCAGTATAAATTTCGATCATACAATAGCAAATCTAGCTTTTTATGCGTTAAAACCAATCTGCAGAACTTATTTTGTAGTTCTTTGGAAATTAAATAGGTTGAGGTATAAATGGTTAAAAGAAATAGATTGAGCAATTTTTAAATTTATTTGAATAAAATGTTTTAAATTGTACTTTTGTAGCGTTGAAAAACACGGTGGTTGTAGCTCAGTTGGTTAGAGTATTGGTTTGTGGTGCCGAGGGTCGTGGGTTCGAGCCCCATCAGCCACCCTTTATGGGACAAAGACTTTTTATTAAGTTTTTGTCCTTTTTTTTGTCTTGTAATTCTTTGTTTTTCAGATATATTAACTCCGCCGCTCTGTTGAGTTTCAGAGTTCGACAGGCGTCCTCGGTATAAGTGATTTTATCTGGGAACAAAGTACCTGCTAGGTATCTTTTAGCCTCTATTGTAGCAATGATTGGAGGTAGGTTATAAGAGTTAGCCCCTAAGATAATTCCTACTACCAACTAAGTCGGTCTATTACAAAAAAAGCTTTGAATACCAGGTTGCTTTATCAAATACGGTTGTCCAGGAACGTTCACGGTCACGGCCCAATAAGCCAGATTTTGCATAGGTCTGAACAGAAATAGAATTGCCATCATTGCTCAACTTCCAAACCTCTGTTACGTAAACCAATTCTTGTTTCTGAGCAATGGTTAAGCGTACAGTCGTATTCACAGTCATGGTTTGACCATCAGCTGACCACTTTACGGTAAATTTCTTTCCGAATCCCGGGGCACGATCAATTTCTGTCGCTTTACCGTCAAAGGCCAGTTTCTCCTTGCTTTTAGCCGGACCTGAGTTAGGAGATGGATCCGATACTTCTATACTTATAAAATTTGCCTGCTGCGCTATTTTCATCGTTTTATAAAGCATACGATCACCCTCGCTATATGTGCAAACAATATTTCCGCCCATACTTATCGATTCTTTAGATTTCCATTCGCCGGAAAAGTCAGCGCGATGAATGCTCTTTTTTTGCTGAGCCAGCACAGGAAAATAAATTAGTCCAACCAATATGGTGGCCAGACCATACCAAACATTTTTTTTATTTTTCATTTTATTAAAATTGATTCAGCAAATCTATCCTGACATCCTTAGCCTGAAGAATTTGTATTGTAAATTAAAATGTAAACTTTGTAAATAAAATGTTGACACTCTGTACTATCGTCTCAGCTGTCACTTTTTTTTGAGGGGATTAATTGCAGATTACTTTTAAGAAGTACTTCGCAAATCTCAAAAAGAGTTTTTAGGGCGAATGGAAATAAATTTTTTGATTGAAAAATACCTATAAGGGACCTTTGAAAAGTTCTCTGCTAGGTATACAACTGATTGAAGTTAAGTTGCGGGTCTGCTTTTTTGTGCCGTTGAATACACTTATTGATTGCAACATGTGTAGTTAAGCCTTGAGCTGCTGAAAATATGCGTTAGTGTCTTCTACAATTGATCTCATCAACTCTGCAGCTTTGGTATGTTTCAGTATGGGAGCTATCTGGCCACCCCAAAAAAATATCATATCCCATTTTTCCTGTTCGATAGCTGCTTTGCGAAGCGCCGACATGAACTGTGTTTGAAAAGGGAAAGGCAGGAAATCCTTTTCCTTGGTGATGACATCTTTTGCAATACGGTTCGTAATTCCCCTTCCTAGTCTACCTGTAAATGCCCGCGACAATGCAGTGTAATTTGAAGCAGGTGAAAACAACATTTGTTTATGTATTGCTGTTGCATTTGACTCATCGGTAGCCAGAAAAGCTGTGCCGATCTGTACCGCATCAGCGCCGAGTGCAAGGGCTCCTGCAACGCCTTTACCGTTGGCTATACCGCCTGCGGCAATGACAGGTGTTTTGATTTTTTCTTTGAGCAACTGAATCAGGACAAACGTTCCGGTGGTCGATGATTCTGCCGGTGACAGAAATGATGGCCGATGCCCTCCGCCCTCAAATCCCGAGGCAATAACTAAATCGACTCCTGCATCTTCCAAAGCAATGGCCTCGTCTAATGTAGTCGCAGCGCCTACAGTGACTATACCGAGCCTTCTGCATTGCTCCAAAATGTCTGCAGAAGGAATACCAAACATAAAACTGAAAACCGGCGGCTTTTGATGCAGGATCACTTCAATCTGATTTTCGAAGCGGGTTTTGAAGGGCGCGGGCTTTTCCGGCAAGGCGATGCCCAGCTCCTCAAAATACGGTTTGAACAGCTTACTGGAACGGTTGAAATGCTCGTCTGAAACAACGCCATCAATCGCGTCAACATCTGATACCCAAAGGTTGATGTTGTATGGTTTGTTAGTTGCGGCCTTTATCTGCCGGTCTACCTCGCTGATTTCCTGCGGGCTCAACGTATATGCACCAAAACCCCCTAGCCCTCCCGAGTTTGAAACAGTTGACACCAACTGAACAGATGAAAGATTGCCGCCGAACGGCCCCTGGAGAATTGGGTATTGTATGCCTAATGTTTTGGATGCCTTAGTTTTATACCACATAATTCTATTATTTTAATTGTTAAATTACATTAGTTAGCATTTTATTGACAATAAGCCACTGCTTATCGAGTTTATGAAAAGAAAGGAATTCATGGTAATTAAAATCATACATTTTAACATGTAATTTAACGACGGCTATACTATTAATCACATCAATAGATATAATCGTCCCATTAAAGGGCTTACCAGAATCCTTCACACTTTGGCGGTTTTTGACACCATCAAGGTATTGATCGAGTGTTTTGAAATATGGTACACCATTCACATCGCCCAATACAAGTGCATGGGCGTCATAAACCTTAACGAGTTTTTTAATATCGCCCGTATATATGCCATCAAGGTAATTGTCTAATGCCAGGGTGATCGCTGCTAAATCCTGTTTGGTATTCTCCATTTTGTTTTGATTTTGTGCTTTTGATGCCTGTACATGCTGGACATTAAAGCTATTAATAAAAATCTTTTCAGTAATGTAGGTTGCGGCCTGCTGCCAATCCCCCATCGACATTGATGATTGCGCCTGTAATGAAGTTATTCTTTGCAACCGTATAAATCATCTCTGCCACATTCTGCGCTTCTCCCACGCGGTTCAACAAGTGCAGATGAGCCGCTTCATCAGCCTTATCGCCATGCATAGGTGTCCGGATTGTTCCTGGCGCTATCGTATTTACCCGGATATTATCTTTGCCAAATTCGGCAGCCAGTTGTATGGTAAGTGCATGGACCGCACCTTTCGACGCCATTTGCGCTGTAATTGGTACTCCGCTAAGGCCGTGGTTGACCAATGGAGTGCCAATATTTATGATCACACCGTCATGCTGCTTTAGCATTTGTGGTATAACTGCCTGAGTCGTGAAGTATGTACCCTTAAGGTTTGTATTCAAAAAACGATCAAGATATTCTTCATCTACCTGCAGAAATGGTTTGGTTTCAAAAATACCTGCGTTATTCACAAGTACGTCTGCGGACCCGAACTTTTCGACAGCAATTGCAACAAGTTTTTCACCTGTTTTTCTATCGCTTACATCACCAGCAAACATCGCCAGGTTTTCACCCGCTCCCAGTTCTCTGTAAACTTCTTCCAGTTTTTTTGCTGTTGATGAATTGATTACTACATTATCGCCCTTGTTAAGAAAGAGCCGCGCTACTTCCTTACCGATGCCAGAAGACGCACCGGTAACTATTATTGTTAATTTTTCCATGACATCATTTTTTATCAGCGGTAATTCCTTTTTCTCTCAACATTGAGACTTGTTCTCCAGCAAATCCCCAATCGTCCAGATCGATTTCCTGTATGACAATATGTGTTAATTGGGGATCTTTATTCAATACATCGGTTATGAGTTCGGTTACCCCCTGTATCAGTTTTTGTTTTTGTTCCCTGGTTACCCCTTCGCGGGTTAACTCTATTTTTACGTATGGCATGATTTTGATTATTTAAGCCGTATTGCTCATTAAGCAATTTTAGCAGTTAGTGTTACGTTCAGATCAAATTCGTTGTAGATGAGTGTATCGCCAAGATTTTGAAAGAAGTTGCCCGAGCGAAATTTCATTTCGTATTTTGTACGGTCAACTAACAGAAGGCCAGTCGCTTTCAATACGTCATTTGTGACATGCAAATCAACGTCAAAACCAATCGGGTGCGTAATGCCCTTAATGGTTAGATTGCCGGCAACATAATTGCCTGTGACTGAAGTTATCTCCAGAGTTGCTTCCGGATATTTCTCTGAAGAGAAAAAGTCATCTGAAGCCAGGTGACCATAGAATTGGTTGTTCAGGATGTCGTCGGTAACGTCAAGTATTTTGATTGAGGTAGTATCGATTACAAATTTGCCACCGCTGAGTTTTTCGTCGGTTAAAATAACTTCACCTTCCTTTATGCCTATTGTACCATTGTGCGCACCTGTGACTTTTCTTCCAACCCAATCAATTTTGCTTTGAGTCTTTACGATCTCGAATTTTTGCTTTTTCATTTTCTTTTTTTTAATGACACAACAAATTTCGGCAGCAAATCTCAGATGGGAGGTTGACCTACATCACATTAATTGAGTATTTGATTTATGTGACGTAGGTCACTTGTCCCGATTGATGTTGTAAGTTGGTAACGACATTAGATCGCAAAGAACGACAGGCACTGTGTTGAATCTAAGGGTTGTATAGCCGGCTGAGTGTTTCTCTCGAAACACCAAGGTAAGCGGCAATGAGATTTTTAGGAACGATATTATATAGCTCGGGGTATTGTTTCAACAGTTCCTCATATCGATACTTTACGTTATTATTCATGACCGACAGCAAGCGATTTTGAGCGGCGACATATCCCTTGTTGGTTCGTAACCGAAAAAATCGTTCTACATTTTTAATGTTTTCACAAAGCTGCTCTCTATCTTCGTTAGTGAGACATAAAACTTGCGCGTCCGCGATGCAATCTATATTGATCGTAGCAGGGCTTTCGCTGTACAATGCTTTATAATCGGAAGCCCACCAGGTTGGCATGGCAAATTGGAGAATGAACATTTTCAGGTCATCATTAACATAGAATGATTTCAGACATCCTGATATGACAAAGTATTCGCAATTAACCTTGTCACCGGCAGTAATGATAGCTTGTCCTTTTTTGAAGCTGAGATGCTGAAAGTGAGAAAAGAAATCGTCAAAATTCTCGTCAGTTAAAGTGGTTAATTTGGCAACATGTGCCTGAAGCGTTTCTTTTGCATCCATATTATCTGACTGATCTTAACATGTTAAAGATAATTATTTTTAGATTTCTTCGATTTGAGTGTTGGAAATAATTTAAGGATTTGACGTCTTTTACATTCAGCATTTTTGAGCAATTTATTATCTGATATTGTCATCCCTGGTAGGCTTGCCTGGATGATGCTTGTTTTGCTTACTTCCACTTTAAAATATTAAATTTATGCCCGTCAGGATCGGTAAATGCACAGCCGAACATGCCTTGGAAGCTTTCTGGTGGGCTAAACACGTGGCCACCGGCGTCCTTTACTTTTGTCGCCCAGTCGTTAACCTCTGCCTCTGTTTCTGCCGAAATAGAAAATATGACTTCGTTGCCTTTGCTCAAATCGGCCAGATCTCCCTTCATCCCTTTTTTTAAACTGTCCTCTTTAAAAAAGTGGATTATAAAATCGTCATCCCCGAATAAAAAGCTGGTTAATTCATCGCTCTTTTGTCCGGGTGTTTCTTTAAAGCCCAGCCTGGTATAAAATTCCTCAGTTCGCTTTACGTTTTTAACCCCTAAATTGGCCCATATCTGTACTTTCATGTTAAAATGTATTTGATGTGTTGATTATAAATTTAAACTGCCTCGTAATTTAATAACACCGTTCCGCTTTTAAATGATTTTGTATCGATTAGTTTTAGCATTAGCCGGCGCTGTATATCTTTAAAAATAGCGATTCCATTGCCAATAGCTACAGGGTCTATCATTATCTGCTACCTGTCTATTAAGCCTGCCCCGGCAAGTTGGGTGAAAACGTCAACTTAAGCCTATGTTTTATCCACATGCTTATCATAATTTGAAATAACCCCTGAGCTGCAGTCTTTTGCTAAGTAGTGGAAAACCTTTTTTTCCGGAAAAAGGATAGTTGTATAACACTCAGTTTGCTGGAATCTAAACTTATGATTCTGGTTTGGTACTACTATGTATGATATTGGTAAAAATAATTAATTAGTTTAGGTGATATTTATTCTTAATCTCTCACATAGTATAAAAGCCAATTGAAAATGACACCAATTTTAATGCTGGACAAGCAGGGGAAGGATAGGGAAGAAATGTTTCTGAATCTTTACCTCGAATCTTTTCCTGGTGTAGTAAGATATATCAGCAGGATGGGGGGGACATTTGAGGAAGCAAGGGATGTGTTTCAAGACGCACTGGTCGTGTACTATGAGAAGGTACAGTTGCAAGGCAAGGTATTAACTTCTGGTCGGGAAGCTTACCTTTTTGGAATTGCCAGGTATCTATGGAATAAAAAATATCATAAAAATCGTTTGTTTGAGCAGCTGCCGGGTGATTATGAAAAAGTAACAGACGCTGCGGATTCGTCTTCCCAGGAGATATCATCTCATCGGCTACTCCAGTTGCTTTCTGATGCGGGTGAGAAATGTATGCAACTTTTAAGTGCATTTTACTATGAAAAAATGGACATGGATGCACTTGCAAAACGATTTGGTTTTTCCGGACCGAGATCGGCTACAGTCCAAAAATTCAAATGCCTTGAAAAAGTTAAGAAAACCGTTAAGGAAAAATCATTGAAATATGAAGACATCCTGGAATGAACTCCGAAGAATAGATGATTACTTTTTAAACAAACTCAGTGCAGAAGATAAATTAGTGTTTGATGCTGAGGTTATTCTGCAACCTGGTATGGCCCAAGATGTAAGGATGCAGCGAAAGACTTATACCTTGGTCCATGAGTATGGACGTAAACAACTTAGAAAGGAAATAGAAGGTGTTCATGATACTTTATTCAATACAAAAAGATATCAATCCTTCCGACAAAAAATACTTAACTTTTTTAATAAGTAATCCAAAATAGACCTCAAATTTATTAAGCTCAAAAATGGTATGGGCAGAACTATGCCCAATTATTAACCTAATATCACAAATATGAAGACCAGTGAATTCCGTCATTATGCAATAAAGCATCATAGAATCAGCAGTACTTATGTTGATCGTTATATCTCCAGGTCATCGGTTTACATCGGGCCTAAAGCGATGACGCCTTATATTATGGAAGAACGGCAGCTAAATGTCGCACAGATGGATGTGTTTTCACGTTTGATGATGGATAGGATCATATTTTTGGGCGAGGCGGTAGATGAGAGGAATGCCAATGTAATCCAGGCTCAATTGCTTTTTTTGCAATCTGTAGACGCAGATAAAGATATCCAATTGTATGTCAACTCTCCGGGTGGGTCAGTTTATGCTGGATTGGGCATTTATGATACCATGCAATATATTTCTCCTGATGTCGCAACTATTTGTACCGGTATTGCGCTTTCCATGGGCTCCGTGCTGCTTTGTGCGGGCGCGGAAGGCAAACGATCAGCACTTAAGCATTCCAGGGTAATGATTCACCAAACTTCCGGGGGGACTCAGGGTACAGCCACCGATATGGACATTAGCATTCGGGAAGTGCTTAAGATCCAGAAGGAATTGTACCAGATCATTGCAAAGCACAGCAGCCAGAAATACGATAAGATCAATGAACTTTCCGCACGTGATTACTGGATGACGGCTGCGGAAGCTAAAGAATTTGGTATGATCGATGAAATACTGGGTTGAAAAATTAACCATATAACCGTTGTACTTTTTCGATATAATAGCTGCTGCGTTTGGTCTTTCCTGTGTTTTTTCTGATTACTGTTTTTCCCGATTTTCTGTTGGTCTTTTGTTCGTATACTTCAAAATGTCTGGATAGCTCATTGTTTTGCTTCCATTTTAAAAAATCAAAACTATAGTTCCTGCATTCACGGACTATTGCTTTTAGCTTCGCATCCGGAATATTTTTTACCAGACTTTCCGGATGCACCCTGCATCTGTATAATACTTCATTCTTGATGATATTGCCCACACCGCTAAAGATCTGCTGATCTAAAAGGACATCGCTGATCATTGTGCTTTCATTTGCTCTGAGCTTCTTTAAAGCCTTTGCCGGCTTCCATTGATTGCCCATCACATCGGCCTCCCAATCGTAAATTTCATCAAGAGGTGTATTAAGTTGTTTCACTGTACATACATAGAAATAGACAGTATCGTCATTAAAATGCAATGCAATTTTAGGATTTACTTTTTTAGGCTCATGTAACTGGTAACTGCCGAAGAGTCCAAAATGAATGCGGATAGTGAAATCAGTAAAGCAGATTAAAAAATGCTTGCCCCAGGATTTAAAATCAATGATCTTTTTATGTGTTATGGCGTCCATGTCCAGTTCGGCATAACCTGAGGCCTCAGAGACGATTTTATTTTTCAGGTGGGCAACTTTTTCTTTTAGAATTACTATAGAAGGTCCTTCAGGCATAACATGTTTATGAAAGAACAATTAAAACTTTTCTTAGTTTGCCACTCGAAATTGAAAGTTTAACTTTTAATTTGAATCAGGTACTTAGACTGGAAAATGCCTTATAGCGGATAGGCTAATTCTCTTTTGGTCTCATTAATTACAAAATGACTGGTGTAAGCTTTTACATTGGTCATTTTTGATAATTTATTTATCAGGAAGTCTTTGTAAGCCACCATGTCTTGTACCACAACCTTAAGTACATAGTCTACCTGTCCTGTAGTGTGATAACATTCCATTAACTCGGCATGGACACCTATTTCCTTGTGAAAATCACTTAGCGCTTCGCTATGGTGGTCGTTAAGCTGAACATTGATAAAAACAACCATCAGGTCTCCGAATTTTTCTCTGTCTATAAGCATAATGCTTCCTTTAAGATAGCCCAGGGTCTTGAGCTTATTAAAGCGTGAAAATATAGTTGATGGTCGCCGACGGAGTTTGTAGGCAATTTCTTTACTGGTTAGCCTTGCATCTGCTGCAAAAGGCCGATGATATCGCGATCTGTTTGATCCAAAGTATTGGTGCTCATATAACCATTGGTCACTGTTAAGTAAAAGAAGTAATAATTTATTTCGGTCCTATAATACAGACAGGGGATGAGCGTCTGTGTTACAAATAGATGCTATTATTTTGAGAATGCCAAATGATTTGAAATAAAATTTCATGTTGAAGAGAATAGTCGAGATAAACAGAATTAAATTCTGTAATGATGCAGTCGTGGCTTGGCGTGACTAACTTTTAGCATTTCTTTTAATAAGAAATTAGGCCGTGGAAAAATGAGCTGCCTTAAACTGCTTTACATACAACTGAAGATTTGCGCTCAAATTCCTTTTATTATTTTTGAGTCTTTCCTTAACCACGTTAACAGGAAGATTCAGGCATTCGGCAATTTCATCATATTTATATCCTTCGAAATACTTAATAAAAACGGGACAGCAAGTCGTATGGGGTGGCGTGTTTTCTGTTGTCTGATCGCAGGGGGATGTTTTGTACATAACGGGGAATGATAATGTTAATCATGACCTAACTTGTTAGAATTTAGCAAATAACATACCAATTAACCATTTTTATGGCCTAACACCTACCTTTTTGACGAATATATTTCTATTTTAAAGGCATTTTGCGGATTAATAATAGTTATTTGATCAAAGTCTTCAGCAGTAATTCCTTCTTGTATTAGCGCAGGTTTTAATCGGATAAATATAGATGTATATGATACTCCCTTTTTAAATGCTTCAAAACCGGTATTTGCGATTACGGCAAATCCATCATCATGCGAGATGAGGATTTTATTGAGGAATCCTGCCTCCTTCAATGATTTTATGTATCTGCAATACTTTACAATGGTAGTTTCATCGTCGCTAAAGCCATCCAGACTTATCCAGCAACCTTTACGTGCCAATTCCAAATGGTATGTCCCTGTCTCATCATTTTGTGCATGCACCCATATCATAGCGGCCGGATTTACACCCTCAAGTTCAAGTAATTTTACTTCTTCATTTGCTGCTTCACCATTTCCGGTGTGTATGGCAATCTTGAGTCCACTTTTTAAGTGTGTTCTTGCCGCAGCGATTATTAGTTTTTTTTCCAGCGGTTTTAAGGGAGCATTACCTACACCGAGCTTAATGAAGCCAGGTTTAATGCCGGTATTTTCTATGCCCATGTTCCATTCTTTAAGCCATCTGGATGTAAGCTGATCTATATTTTCATGATAGGCATGGGCTGGAATGTACTTGAAGTCGACTGCTGCATAATATCCGGTATTGGTAATTATGTTCAGTCCGCTTGCCTCCGAAAGTCTTTTCAGTAACAATACATCACGGCCAATATAAGAAGGTGTACACTCGGCCAGCGTTTTTACGCCATTTGATTTGAGTTCTATAAGATAGGGCAGCAGGAAGTTAAATGCAGTATCCCGGTTGTATTGAGGCTGTACTACTTTTTCGGCTCCTGTGAAATCGGTAAAAGTATGTTCGTGAGGTAGAAAAATGCCAGTATCATCTGCATCCAGTTTGCCTTTCACTGTCATAATATAGCCTTTTAGGGGTAGCTGAGGGTAGCGTAGTGCTGAAATCGCTTTTTGCGGTAAAAGGCAGTAAGCCCCCCCTAAAAATGATAAAGAAATGAATCGGCGGCGATTGAACATAGCAAAATTGATTGGTCGATATGTTAAATGTAGCCAATTTCGCTGTAAATTTTCTCTCAAGACTTCTTATATTGTGAGCTGTTCTAGGTCGGCTTCCTGAATAATTATCAAAGGAAAATGCCTGATTAACCCAACAAACACCAATGAAATTCAGAAATATTCTTCAAGTCCTTTTAATGTGTTTTTCACTAAATCTCAATGCGCAGGACAGACAAAACCCCTATAAAGAACTTCCATTGGGTGCCATCAAGCCACAAGGCTGGCTCAGAGAAATGCTAATCCGTCAGAAGAATGGGGCAACCGGTAACCTGGATAAGCTATATCCACTAGTGATGAACCCGCGTAATGGATGGCTTGGAGGCGATGGCGATCAATGGGAACGCGGGCCTTACTGGATAGATGGATTGCTGCCGTTGGCATATATTCTGCAAGATAAAGTACTCATAGCCAAGGTAAAGCCATGGATAGAGTGGTCTATTAAAAGTCAGACTGCCGATGGTTATTTTGGACCTTCAAAAGATTACCCCGGTGAAGCTGGGATTCAAAGAGATAACAGTAGGGACTGGTGGCCAAAGATGGTTATGCTTAAGATTTTAAAGCAATACTATTCCGCTACAGGCGATAAAAGAGTGATCAGTTTAATGACAAATTATTTCAGGTATCAGCTGAGGGAGCTTCCGGAAAAACCGCTGGATCACTGGACTTTTTGGGCAAAGTATCGTGGAGGTGATAATCTAATGATTGTCTATTGGCTATATAATATTACCGGCGATAAATTCCTGCTCCAACTTGGTGATCTGCTGCATAAACAGACTTTTGATTTCACCAATGCCTTTTTAAATAGTGACATACTTAGCACAATGGGCAGTATCCATACGGTGAACCTGGCTCAGGGAATGAAAGAGCCAGTAATCTATTACCAGCATCACCCGGAACAGAAATACCTTAATGCCATGAACAGGGGCTTTGATGACATCAAAAAGTATAATGGCATGGCGCATGGGCTGTATGGTGGTGATGAGGCTTTGCATGGTAATAATCCGACACAGGGTTCGGAACTTTGCACCGCAGTGGAAATGATGTTTACTCTTGAAAGCGGCCTGGAGATTACCGGAGATGCTGCTTATGCAGACAGGCTTGAAAAAATTGCATTCAACGCCCTTCCTACACAGATATCTGATGACTTTCAGACGCACCAGTATTTTCAACAGGCCAACCAGGTGATGCTGAGCAGACAGATGCATAATTTTGGTGATAACCACGGGGGAACTGATCTATGTTTCGGGTTGCTTACAGGATATCCCTGCTGTGCTTCGAACATGCATCAAGGCTGGCCAAAGTTTACCCAGAATCTGTGGTATACGACTGCCGATAAGGGAATTGCGGCATTGATTTATTCGGCAAGTGAAGTTACAACCAAAGTGGCTGACGGAACAGAGGTTACATTTAAAGAAGAGACCAACTATCCCTTTGAAGAATCAGTGAGGTTTACCCTGAACACCAA
>Ga0126314_10000565_pt1 | contig 17645 bp, 20 predicted proteins | sample Plot105B_FD_92535 | JGI IMG/M metagenome (GOLD analysis project Ga0126314, IMG submission 92535) | Serpentine soil microbial communities from UC McLaughlin Reserve, CA, USA - Plot105B | ecosystem: Environmental > Terrestrial > Soil > Grasslands | place: USA: UC McLaughlin Reserve, Lake County...
AAATTTGCAGCCACGTCCACATCCTCTCATAACCTCAATCATTCCATGCATACTTGGATTGATAATATTGGGTATTTCATCTATAGAGGGTTCATCAGAATAGTGAAAGAATCGGCCATGATATTTTCTATCACTTTTCACAAATTCTTTAATTTCCACTTTGAATTCACTTTTTTTGAATGGATTGGAAGTATCCAATTCCCCATTAATGACTGCATCAAAAAATCTTGCTCCCACTCCATCTAATTCAGGCCCTATTCCTCCAAGATCTCCTTCAACAATACCATAAAGGCCATATTCTTCTATTTTAGCAGGATCGTAGTTATATTGCCAAGTACCCGATGCACCTACTATAACCTTTGCTTTACTACCATTCCTATTTTTAGCAGAGTTTATCCGCAAATGTAATTCTCTGTTATATAATTCATCATAAGACATAGTTTTCCTTCCAAATGTAAAAGTCATAGTAACTGGACCCATGCCCAATGGATCCATTTCATATGTACCGATTACTTCTGTTTCTGGACCAATAAATTTCTCTATATAATCAGGATGGGCAACAACGACGTCATCTGGATTATAACCATCTCTTAATAGAGATGCTTCTAGTTTTCTCAATCCATAAGGAGCAAAATTTGCTCTACCATTATTATGCCCAACAGGATTGCAAATGAAATCAAAGAGGACCCTTGGGGTTACTTGATTTTTTAATATATAATACCAGAATGAATCTTTAGTTCTATTGAAATCCAAAGCAGGAGCACAACCAAAAAAAGAAGCTAGAGATATTCCCCGGTAGGGTGACATTAAAGTACGATCAGCAGATAATACAACTTTTGGATATTTCATTTTATTTAATCCTAATCACTGAATTTGACAGATGGATGAATTTTAACTTTTCCCAACTTTCACATAGATTTATTTAAGGAATTAATATCTAAGGTGTTTTATCCACCTACTGTTAATACAAATGATATATTTACATAATAAAAGAACTATGGTTATGGAAGAAAAAATTCATTGTAATATATGTGATGTATTAATTTACGTTAATGATATTGAGAATCATATTACCAATCCTATTCATAAGAATTCAAAAAACCGCTTTATACAACAACTATATTCTGTGATGATAGATGAAAATATAACTAATAAATCAACTTACTCTAAATGGGAGAATTCCAAAACCTGAAATGTCATTTAAAGTTTTTTATATAATCTATTATCAAATTAATTGCTACAGTTATTAAAGAAAAAGATAATAATTTGCTCAATATATTTTCGTTAATTAGATGAATTGATCTTGAACCTAACTGTGCACCGAAAAAAGCACCAAAAGCAAGAGCAATTCCATAACTATAGTCAGGGTGTTCTAGAAGAATATGAGTCAACAGTCCTGTTATTGTACTTATCAATAGTGTAAACTGAGCTGTAGGACTAGCATTGAGCATTTTGAGTTTATAAATTATAACTAAGATTGGAACAAAAATAATTCCTCCTCCTATGCCAAAAAAACTCGATATAACTCCTGCACCAAAAGTTCCAAAAACTAAAATTAAATAAAAAAGAGGTTTTGGAGTTCTATCTAGAGTTTTATTTATAATTTTGTTTTTAAAAAATATATACAGTCCGACCGATGTCAATAATACAGCGAAATAAATTTTAAAATACTCTAACGAGATAAAATTAGAAAAAAATCCTCCTATTATCGATCCAGGTATAGCCGGTAAAGCTAGTAGTACTCCAAGCCGATAGTTGATATACTTTTTTCTAATATATGTTAATGTAGATGATATACTAGTCGCAAATACGGCAATTAGACTAGAACTTGCAATTACGGCAGGAGAAAATCCCATATATGTTAAAACCGGTGACATTATTATACCGCCACCGACTCCTATCAGCGAGCCTATAATACCTGACCCAAATCCAATTATAACTAGAATAAGGATTAGTTCTATCAAATTATTCTTTCTATACATTCATTTTCGTCATGTAGACAAGTTAAAGTTTATTCTATTTAGTTGGGATACAAGAGAGCGTATTGTTGACCTTTCAGCAAATAAGATCCAACCCAAATTTAAAAAGTAAGTTTTCGTCACAATTTAGTAGGAGTCCTCTAATACTTTTGATTATAAAATATAAGTATATCATTATTTATCATATTGTTATTTAGAATTGAGAATAATTTTAATTGGATATGGAATTGTAGGTCAAAGTTTTACTAAACTATTGCTTTCTAAATTAGTAGATTTATATAATCTTTATGGGATGAAGCCTAGGATCGTAGCCTGCGTTGACAATAAAGGTTCTGCAATTGATACCTCTGGTTTAGATATACAGAGGCTTTTAGAAATAAAAAAAAATAAAGGAACAGTTGGTGAATATTATACCAATAAAACATCGCGGCTAGATCCTATACAAATAATTGAAAATATCGATGCAGAAATAGTTATAGAACTGACTCCTACTAATCTAAAAGATGGAGAACCAGGTTTATCCCATATTACGTCAGCCATGAAGTATAGTAAAAATGTGATTACAGTAAATAAAGGACCGCTATCAGTAGCTTTTCCTTCTCTTATAGAATTAGCTGAATATAACGGAATAATGTTTAAGTTTAGCGGAACAGTGGGAGGAGGAACTCCAATTCTTGAATTTGCTAAGAGATGCTTAAAAGGCGATAGAATTGTTTCTTTTAAAGGTATACTTAATGGAACAACAAATTTTATTTTGAGTAAAATGGAAGAAGGATTGACATTCAAAGAAGCGCTAAAGGATGCTCAAGTAAAAGGTTATGCGGAAACTGACCCTTCGTTAGACATAGATGGGTTCGATGCTGCTGCGAAATTGGTAATAATGGCTAACTGGTTGATGGGAATGAAAGTTGCACTTGAAGATGTTAATAGAATTGGTGTTACAAAAGTGAAGACTCAAGAAGTTTCCAAAGCATTAGAAAAAGGAAATGCTATCAAACTCATTGCTAGCTGTGAAAACAAAAAACTTGTAGTTAAGCCTATGGAAGTATCAAAATTAGATCCTATCTGTGTCAATGGAACATTAAATTCTGTGACATTTTCATTGGAATATGCAGGGAATCAGACAATAATTGGTAGAGGGGCTGGTGGAATAGAAACTGCTAGTGCGATATTAAGAGATATGATAGAAATTCGAGAAAATATCATCAATGAAAAAAATTTGTTTTAATTTCTTTAAAATCCTTTCTTTTAAAATTTTAATTCAAAAAGAAGCATTAACCTGTTATAAGGCTTTGATTGAGGTTATAGAGGAGAAAGATAAGTACAGACAAAAATTAGCACTCCTTCAAGAGGTAACAACTATGACTATGGAGTCTTGAATACTGCTACTTTACCTTTTTAGAAGAAAAGAAGAAAGCAATAATTCTATCAAAATTATTAAAAAAAATATAATAAAGTAGTAGATATTGATAATTTATGCTATATAAAGAATTTCTAGTAATTAGGGCTAGGAACATATTAATAAAATCTTTTGATAAAACAACCTATAAAAAAGAGTCTCTTGATTTCATACTCTATGGAAAAATGAATGAATTGGCAATAAGTGTTCAAACATGTTTGATAACGGCTCAATATTTGTGTGAGTTTATAATAAAATAATGAAATCTAAAAAGATACAAGGAAAACTTGTAGAAAATAGAATAATAATTCAGAATATTGAGAAATCTAGATATCTTTTTGGAAATGGCTATTATGGCAAACCATTAGGAATACCAAAACCAAAAGGAACTAATTTTGAATCTCCTCTCATTTTAGATTTAATTGAAAGTTACTATTTAATTCAAAAAGGAGAATTACAAATAACATTAAACGATAAAGTCTTATCTTTAAAAGATTTAAAAATGATTTGTAAAAAACAATATGATAAATTTGACTCAAAATATGTTGTATTTCAAAATTTAAGAAACCAAGGCTATATTGTCTCTCCAGGGATAAAATTTGGATGTGATTTTGCAGTGTACGAACGAGGTCCTGGAATTGATCATGCGCCTTTTCTGATACAAGTTTTGACAAAGGAAGAACTAATTACTGCTTCAACAATTGTTCTTGTAGGCCGACTAGCCACAACCGTCAAAAAACAATTTATTATTGCAATACCTAGAATAAGAGATCGAACAGTTGAATTTATTGGATTTGAATGGTGGAGAGCTTGATAATGACTATACTAGAGAATATAGATAAACAATTTCAATTGAAAAAAATTTTTATCAAATAGTTTAGTCTGAAGTTATTATCAATATTAGTATTATGAATGAAAAGTATAAATTATAAGGCTGCATGAACAGCGAAATATATTGTGTATTTTTCTTTAAAAAATGAATGAGTTCCTCATCTAAATTTTTATGGATATAGAATACTGGAAAATAAATGTGACGTTCATTTTATGTTTTATTTAGTAAATAGAAAAATTCATACTAACTGTTCTAAAATTGATATGTTTAATTATATTTAGATGGGCAATTACAATTGCATGTATATTACCTTAATATTATTATAGATATATATATTGAAATTTTTAGGGTTTATATTGACAACAATCACAAAGATAAAATAGTCAAATTTTTATACATTAATTCTATGGATCGTGTAAAGAGATTATCAATCCAGCTTTTGGAAAATTATCCTGATAGATTTAGTACAAATTTTGAAGAAAATAAGAAAACAATTTTAAGTTTAGCAATAATAAGATCTAAAATTCTAAGAAATAAGATGGCAGGATATATAACATCTAAACTTACACGAGAAGCCGATCAGGAAAAATCTCATTCTGATTCCTCGGAAAGTCAAATGGAAGAAAGTTAAATACTTTGATTACACTAAAACTATTAGGTGGAGTAAAATTTGCAACAGGAAAAACTTCCATGGTCATTGATAAACCACAGTCTACTGTTAAAGAAATTATTGAAGAACTAAAAAATGAATCCAGGAATACCAAAATATTACATGAACAAAATCTAATTATAACTGTTAATGGAGTCGATTCCTCAGTTAGTGGTGGTAAAGAGACAATTATAAAATCTGGGGATGTCATTACAATAGTCACAATTGTCCATGGTGGATAGGTTATTGGGAATAAAGAACTTTTGAGTTTGTTAAGACTAGGAAACAAGTATCTATATTTTCATACTGTCTTTTTCCCTCAAGCTAAAGATTTTAAAATAATGGATAAATTGAGAAAGGAGTTTCCAGATAGTTTCATACAAGCATTAGATATTGATATTATTTATAACTATGAACATCTTTTTGAGATTCTGCAAATCTCAAATTTAGCAAAAAGAAGGAATATAATGTGTTCAGATAAGATAGAATTAGATTTTTTGTTAAGGGTTATGGGAACTAATCAAATATCTCGAGCCATTAAAGATGGCGGATTAAAGATTGGTCAATATATTACTTTTGTTATATTAGCAAAGAAGTACGATGTAAATAGAATTTACCAAAAACTTGTATTTTTATTTGGTAATTCCCATGATGAATTTTTCACTGACAAATTAATTTTAAGAAAAAAAATTGAAATTTATAAGCTAAAATATAACAATGTCTTCATTAATGAAGACAATACTATTAAATATCTAACTGAAACAGCAGCTCTAGTTATGAAATAAGTTTCTCTTTTGTTTATAATTCGGTATTGAATAATAGAAACTTATTACTTGATTCTTACCCAAATTTCAAGTAGGAAAGATAAACTTTTCATATTATATTTAAACATCCTTATCAGTTTGAAAATCTATAAATAATGACAAATATCAGGTATTTATCCAAATAATATGGGGATAAAATTAAATAAGAAATTACTCTTGAAAAATTTTGATCCAGGAAATGGATACTTCATTAATTATCTTGAACTAAGAATAGAATTAACTAATTAGTTAAGCTGTATCGCTGAAGTATTTAATATTTTTCGATAATATCAGACAGGTAAAGATAATTCACAATCAATAAGATCCATAGTCTATTTGATAATTTTCAATTTTTATTGTTATTGAGTAAATCAATAAATTTATAAATTTTTGCATAGGAGGAATTTAGATCATGGTATTCTTCAAGAGTAGATTTAATATTTTTTAAATATTTTGTTAATTTTTTGTCATTCTTATCATTGACCATTTGAGAATATTTTAAGAATTTTTTATGAAAATTTTTTATTTCTTTTTTAATAAATGGATTTTCTATGAATAAAGAATTTAGTAAGTCTATATCATCGTTTAAAATACTTTCTGCTAAAATATATTGTATTCTAAATGTATTTCCGGAATAAAATTCTAAATTTTTGTATATGTGTGATGAAATCACATCTGCAAATATTATATTCATATAATGATTTAAACCCAAAACTACAGCCATAATATGGTCATGCTTAATGGCATTTTCAATTGGTAAAATTTCAAAATTTGGAAACAACTGCCTTACAAACTCGACTTCTTTTGTATAGTTTCTGACTGGAATGAATATAGTCTTTAAGCGCGAGGTATGAGATGCTCCTGGACCAAACATAGGATGTATACAAATTGGCGAAATAGAATTTTGAATTTTAGCAAGAGATTTAAAAGATTTACTTTTAATAGAAGAGATATCAATTAAAACTGAATTTGGTTTCATTTTTTGAGAACATTCTGCTATCATTTGTGGTGAAATTCTCAATGGAATACATAAAATTACTATATCAGAATCTTTAATACACATATTAAAATCAATTTCAATTTTTATATTTACTTGTCTCTCAATTGAATCCATATTTTTATCATATACTTTTATACTAAAGTTTTTATTATTTACAAAATACTTTGTGATCCAAGACCCCATTCTACCTCCTGCCCCGATAATAGCAATTTCTTTCATATTAGTTTGATTACCTTATTTAAGATATTTTTCCAGAATGTCCAAACCCTCATTTAACAATTTTGGTGATTGACATGCAGAAATTCTAATAAATTGTTTATAAGAATTTCCAAATCCACTTCCTGGCGCTATTGCTACCCCATTTTGCAATAAATCATATACTAAAGAAATATCATTCGAGTAGTTTTTAGCTAAAATCTTTGGAAAGACATACATTGCACCATTAGGAACAATGAATTCTGTTTTCATTTCTTGCAACCTTTTGCAAATAAGATTTAGTCGTGATTGAATAGAATCAATATTTCCTTGAATATCATCACCTATTGCTACTAAAGCCGAATATTGCATTGGTTCTGCTACAGATGTAATAGATGTAGCCTGAACTTTGCGCATTTGCGATATTATATTGGTATTGCCTATTCCATAACCTACTCTGAATCCTGTCATTCCATAAGTCTTTGAAAAAGACGATACCATAATGCTTTTATCATATTGATAGTCTAGAATACTATTGTATTGACCAAATGAATAGTCTAAATAAACCTCATCGCTTAAAATAAATAAATTATATTCTCTTGCTATAGAAACTATTTTCTCTAGTAAGTGAGAATCAAGTATTTTTCCTGTCGGATTGTTAGGATAATTTAGTACAATCATTTTTGTGTTAATATTTATTAGGTTTTCTAGCATTTTCAAATTAGGCGCCCATTTATCTTCAAGAGTAGTTTTTAATACTCTTGTTTTAGCACCAATAAAATCTGCACATTCTTTATAAGCAGGCCATGACGGTTCAATATTAATTATTTCATCGCCAGAATTCAAGAGCGAGCTAATTGCACAAAAAACTGCAAACCTACCTCCTGGCGTAACTAATACTTGTTCTGGAACAATATTCGCAAATTTTTTAGATATCGCTTGCCGAAGTTGTGATAGGCCCGAAATTTCAGTATAATGGTATCTTTTATTGTCATATATTTTTGCTAATTCCTCCTTAACTTTTAAAGGAGGAGGATAATCAGGTTCACCAACTTCCATATGGATTATTTTCTTTCCAGTTTTTTCAAGCTCTTTAGCTTTCATAAATATAGCAATATGAGTAGAACTTTTGTTACTAGTATTTTGAACATTTTGTAATTTTACAGATTCAGAAAGAAGAAGATTCAATAGTCTGCCAGAAAATTCAGTGTCCATCCCTATCTCTTTGGTAAGTTTGAGGATAGTTTTTTTTATATCAAGCTCTACCTTTTCGTCTTCTATTTCAATTTTCAATTGTTGTTTAATATTGCCTATTTTTTTTGCTACTTCCATTCTATCATGGACCAATTTAATAAGTTGACTCGTTATATTCCGCATTTCTTCTCTTAGATCATCCAAGTTCTGTTGTTCAACCATTTCAAAAACCCTTTAGAACCATGGGAATAAATCCAGCTTTAATTGCATGATCAGACAAAACTATGGATATAATTCCTTCAACAATAGGAGGAGCACGTGGAACAACACAAGGATCGTGTCTGCCAGGGACTTGAAGATCTACCAAAGAATTTGAAGATAAATCTAATGTTTTTTGAGGTTTTGCAATTGAGGCTGCAGGTTTAAATCCTATCCTTATCATCAGAGGCATTCCATTAGATAACCCACCTAATATGCCTCCAGAATTATTGGTTAATGTTAATACTTTTCCTTCTTCTTTTATAAATAAATCATTATTTTCATAACCTGTCTTTTTTGTTCCTTCAAAACCGGAACCAAATTCTACTGCTTTAACAGCAGGAATGCTAAATAATGCTTTACTTAAATCTGATTCTAATGATGAAAAAATAGGTTCTCCTAATCCCACTGGTAATCCAACAGTAACACATTCTACTATTCCTCCTAACGAATTTCCTGAACTTCTTGCATGCATAATTGAATCTTTCATCTTTTCTGCAATCGATAGATCAGGACATCTTACTTCATTAGTATAACGGCATTCTTTTGCATTCTCAAAAGAAATATTGCCAATAGATATTTCTCCTATTTGAGTAGTATAAGCAATTGTTTCGATTCCTAGAACATATTTCAATAATTTCTTACTTATGGCTCCTGCCATTACGAAACTTGCTGTTAATCTACCAGAAAATCTACCACTCCCTCTATAATCTGAATATCCACCATATTTTACCATAGCAGGATAATCAGAGTGTCCTGGTCTTGGAATTGTTTTTATCTTTTCATATGGTCTTGAGTCTGTATCTTTATTCCAAATTACCATACATATAGGAGCATTAGTTGTATAACCATTAAATGTACCTGAGAGAATTTCTACTTTGTCCTCTTCTTTTCTTTGGGTTGTAATAGTAGATTGGCCAGGTTTTCTTAAATCTAACTCTGGCTGTATGTCAGATTCTTTTAATGGAAGACCTGCTGGGCAACCATCTAAAATAGATCCTATACATCTACCATGGCTTTCTCCAAAACTAGTTACTATGAATCTTTCGCCTATACTGTTTCCACCCATAACATTATACCCAAAGATATAGTTGTCCTATATAATAGTGACTTTTAAAGAATTATGAGAATGTTTTTGTAATTTCATTGTTATCAATTTATTTCGTTAAATTTACATTTGCACCAAGTCTTTTGATTTCCTGTATGAAGGAAGGATAAGATACATCTATAGATTCGGCTCCTCTCACTATTGATCTATTAGTCAACAAAGATGCTATTGTAAATGCCATAAAAAGTCTATGATCATTGTGAGAATCAAGTTCTGCATTTTTTAAACATCTGACTGGATTAAGTATTAATTCATCTTCATTTTCAATTATATTAACTCCGAGCTTTCTCAACTCTTTAGTAATAATTGAAATTCTATCAGTTTCTTTGAATCTAGCATGTGAAATTCCAAAAATCCTTACTGGCTTTCTTGATTTTAAAGAAATAATAGATACAGCGGGTAAGAGATCAGGACAATTAACAAGATTGCATTCTATTCCATCAAGACTATGTGATCCATTTACAATTACTTCTTCTTTTTCCTTATTTATGGTTATATCTCCACCCATTTTTCTAACAATATCAATAATTTCCATATCTCCTTGTGGATAATGAAAATTAATCCCTTCTATTGATATTTTTCCTCCGCATAAAACGCCTGCTGCTATAATAAGTGATGCGGAAGAAAAGTCTCCAGGAATATTAAAATCCGTAGGACGATATCTGGTATTAGTTATATTGTAATTCAAATATTCTTTATCGTGTTTAATGGACACACCAAAATTTTTCATTGTTTCTATAGTTGAAGTGATATATGGTATAGATACCTGCTTTCCTGTAACTCTTATTTCAATATCAGTAAGGCCATAAATACAGGAAATCAATAGTGAAGATATGAATTGACTTGAAATACCTCCTTCTATCGATACCAAACCACCCTTAATTCCTCCACCTTTCACTATTAATGGAGGAGTATTTTTTTCATTTGAAGAAAATGCCTGTACACCTAACTGATTGAGAGCCGAAATTAGCGGTTTCATAGGCCTCGTCTTTAGACTTTCATCTCCAGTGAGGATAGTATAACCATTTTTTACCAGTGCGGCCATTGAAGTTAAAATTCTAATGGTTGTTCCAGAATTTTCCGCATTAATTATATCCTTTGGAGTTTCAAATTGATTTTTTCCTATTATCTGGATACAATTAACATTTTCATTAGATTTTTCAATTTCTATTCCAAGCATTTTGCAACCTGAAATAGTTGCTATGGTATCTCTACTAATAAGTGGATTACTAATTGTGGATTTTCCCTCTGCCAGAGAAGCAATAGCAATTGCTCTGTGAGTATAACTTTTACTGGGAGGACATTTTATATTACCTTCCAGAAAAGATTTATAAATTTCTAGTTTAGCCAATTTTTTTTTCTATACTCGCTTTGGTATTATTAATTTTGCAAACTAATATTTTTCCATATTTTTCTAAAATACTTTTAATTGTAATGAGATTTTTTTTCTCAATAATAACAGCGATTGATGGTCCATTTCCAGAAATTGAAGCTGATAACGCTCCATTTTCTATCGAAAACAGAATCGGACTATAATCATATCCCATCAGAGAAGATACTAAGAGTCCATTAAGAGTCATAGCCCTCCAAAAATCTGAATTTTCTGCCGATTGAATGGCTTGCTCGAAAAATTCTGGTAAAATTTTTAATTTTAAAGGATTCCTTCGCGTTGAATTATTAGGAAGAAGGATAAGGGCTAATAAATCAAGAGGTCCATTTTCTCTCCGTAATAATTTATTAGAATAATTATCTGTAATTACAAAACCGCCAAAATAACAAGCTGTAGAATCATCATATGCTCCTGTTATTGTTACTTTGGCTTTTCTTGAGGCATTAACCGCTGTATCCAAAACTTTAAAATCATCAATCTTTCCTTCTAATAGTCCATAACATGCTAATGATACTGCTGAAGAAACTGCACTCGAACTTTTCAATCCAAATCCAATAGGTATATCAGAAGATATAGTTAAAAAAATATCATTACATTGAAGTGTTTTTTTTGGAATACTGTTATGGATAATATGTTTGAACAAATGACTATTTTTGTTATTAGGAAGGATCTTTCCTTCTCCTTGACACATATGGATTTCTGCCGTTGTCTGAAGTGAAATCCCAAGAGCCGAACCTTTACCAGTAGCAATAGCATTGACTATTGAAATAGCACCATGAACTGTAGCCTTTGTAGAAATAGAAGTCATGTAGGTTCTCCAAATATTCCAAATAAGGCCTTTTTCATAGCAATGATAGGAGCATCGCACCCAGTCCAAATCTTGAATGCTTGTGCCCCTTGTGCAATAAGCATTTCATATCCATACACAACTGTTGCATTAGCTTCCTTAGCTTTTCTAAGTAAATCAGTATCTATGGGTTTGTATACGATATCATAGACAATACTATTAGGATTTATATCCTGGCGTTTTATTGGACTGATTTCATTGTTTAACCCAATTGAAGTAGAATTGATGAGTAAGTCTGAGTGTAAAGCAAGTTTAGAAAGATTTTCAAAATCTTCTTTATGCGTATTTAATCCTAATTTTAACGCATGTTCTACTAGCTTTGAGGCATTGTGAGATGAACGGTTGACGACATTAATCTCTGCTATTCCTTTTTCATATGAAAGTGCTGTCACTATTGCGTAAGCTGCCCCTCCAGCACCAATTATCAAAACCTTTTTTCCTTTAAAATCGATATTTCTTGTATAGAGTGGGTGAATAAAACCATACATATCAGTATTGTAACCAATTAATTTTCCTGTGTCATTTTTCACCGTGTTTACAGCATTGGATTTAGACGCAGTATAATCTAATTCATCAAGATATTGCAGGATTGACATTTTATGTGGGATAGTAACATTAAACCCTGCAATCCCAATTGACTTTAATGATTCTACCGATGTTTTAAGATCTTTAGAAGGTACACGAAAAGAAATATAAGTGCTTTTTATTCCAAGGGCAGAAAAAGCAGCATTTTGCATTGATGGAGACAATGAATGCTGTACTGGATCACCTATTATGCAATATGTCTTAATTGGTGATGACATTATCTAAAAAAGATTTGTTAATTCTATCATATATTCTTCTCATTTCTATTACTGATAATTGTCCTGGTGCGATAGTTTTTTCAAGAGAGCCATAAGTAAAAGGAGATCCATAAAATGTACATAAAATTCGAGATATGATACCACAATTGCCCATTGCAAATGTAATTAAATTAATATCTTGGAATTTATCATATAAATTTAATAATCTGAGAGAATCTTTAATAGTAGTTGCCATGGTAACTAATTTTATATTATTACTAAATTTTTTCATTTCGTAAATCTTTTTTTCTAGATATTCATCCGACGGTGTACTAAAAAAATTATGCCACGAAATTAGGACATTGGATTTGTCTTTAAGATAATTGTTTATTGAGTGGTCTGTAGTTATGGTATCATATTCTACATCTAATAACATGGGATTTGTATCATATAACATTTTTAGAAGTTTAAGTCTTTCAAATTTGTTTCCTGTAAACTTACCTTGTTGTTCTGACGACCTCAATGTAAATACAGATCTCGATTTAATAGATTCAATAATCTGAATGGAAGAAGAAATTTCTGACTGATCTAAAAAATCAAACCGAATTTCTAAAAAATCACTTAAATCTAATGCTTTCTTTATTGAAGTAGATAATTCTTTAATTGTATTTGCACCAATTGAAACGCAAATTCTTCCTGCCAAAGTAAACTATTCATTGATACAATTAGTTAAATGAATATAAATTTTTTAAATTTTAATTGTTTGTACACATTAATATAAATATTTTATAAACTTGAAAACGTCTAACTAATGACTAACAAAATAATAAAAGCAATTAAATGTTAATAAATCTATAAATTATGATGAGAAGGAATTTTTTTCCAATTTGCAATTAATGCTTCTGCTCTAATATGTATTGGTTCACTCAGTCGAGAGCGAGCTAACTTAACATATTCATTAATGATATCTACGCCGATAAATCGACGTTGTAAATGGAAAGCAACTTTGGTTGTTTGTCCGCTACCATTAAAAGGGTCTAAAATTGTATCTCCCTCATAAGAATATAATTTCATTAATCTGTATGGAATTTCTTCAGGAAACGGGCATGGATGTTCTATATAACCAGGAGGAATTGGAGCTATATGCCATACTGAATTTGCAATTTCCTTTGTCCATTCTTCATGAGTAGCAGGTAATGTTTCTGTTCTTTCAGTTCTTCCACTGCTAACGTTACCTTTTCGAAGAACTAAAATTAGTTCATGCATAATATTAGCTCTATAATATTTTGGGTAGGGATTGATAACAAATGAACCATACCTATTGGTTCCTCCGGTAACTTTGTGCCAAACTATCTCTTCATGAAGATTCCAATTTCCGAATGGTTCAACTAATTGTGATAAAACCATATGAGGAAGTGGTAACAGCGTACCATTTACAACTTCATTAGCTATAACTATACAACAGTAACCACCGTCTTTGGTTGCATTGTAAATTCTGTTATTAAAAATATCAATCATCTCCTCAAGATACTCTTTTGTATTGATGTTAGTTTTTCCACGATAATATGATCCATTTTTTGAGATATGCGCATTATAATCAATTGCATTTCTATAGGGAGGAGAAGTAATCGTTAACTGAATTGAACCTTTAGGAATTTTAGAGATTATTTCTTTACAATCGCCTGATAAAATTTTATCAACATAAATATGCTTTAGTTGCATAATGGAAAATAAATTTTTAATCAATATTTAGCATGCTTTAAAATAATCGACTAAGTAATAAAGAAATTTTATACAATAACAATTCATTCTGATATTAGATATCAAAGAGACGTCATTTAGAATTAACAATTATAATAATCTAAAAAGAACTGTTTATTTTTCAAGAATATATTCTTCAACTTCTATTCCAAAATGTCTGCCACTACTAGGTTTAAAAAATGCTAAAATTTTATCTCCTCGCTTGATGGAAGTAACTGGTAATAATTCCCCATCGTCCCGGATTAATTGAATTGTTTCTGCGTTTTGGACTATAACAGTTCCTTCAATGTTGTCGCCAATTGCTTTAATTAACCTCAATGGTCTAGTTTCGATTTTGGACCTTCCTACGGAAACAAGTCTAGAATTGCCTTCCTTATTTACAATATATATCTCTGTTCCAGATTCTAATTCGGAAAGATAAGTAGTTTTTCCATTAGAAAGAAGAGTATAACAATATACTGCCCCCGCATTAACTCTAAACGGACGCGGAGAAGTAAAAGAGGAACCTGCTGATTCATTATGTAAAAGAAATAGAAAATTGGATTTACTTCCAACTAACATTCCTTCTCCGGTTTCAAGCATTGAAACCGTATCTACACATACTCTTTCTCCTATTCCTACATCTCTAAAATCTACAATTTCACATACTTTTATTTCAAATTTTTTCGGCTTAAGATATTGTTTAGATTCTTCTATTTCTTTAACATTTCCAGTTGAGAGTATAACGCCATCTACACCCAATTCTAAGACAGCAAAGAGGGTTCTTACTTCTTCAGAATTTTTAGCAGTGGTAAATATTTTTGTTCTTGTCTTTTGTAAATTAGCAATTATATTTTCCAGTGGAATAATCTTCCAATTATCAGCATCTACAATAATATAATTGGCACCATGATAGATTGCAGTCTCTATATCATCAATATCTTCGTTTGAGAATACTTTCTTATAATATGCCAAGGATTTATCTTTTGTCTTATTTCTGATTAAATCCTCCATAGATTTACAAATAATAATATCAGCAAGCTCTGATTCATAAATTATTTTAAAATTTTTCTTTGTTTTTATTTTAGTAGGATCTATAAATAACATATCATTTTCTTCTAAATTATCTAAAAATAATTCCAGATTAGGAACAGTCCTGAGAGGAGCAATAATCAATTCTTTATTTTTTTCTTTTTCTTTGTCCAAAGTTTTTCAGTATCTCACTATAATTTTTTTCATCTATAACTATTTCATATAATGCTTTTACGAGAGAAGAAGGATTATAATGTTGGAAAATATTTCTTCCAAAAGTAACACCTTGAGCACCAGCTTCAATAGCATTCGAGCACATTTCTAAAATGTCAGCATCAGTTTTAGATTTGGGTCCACCTGCAATTACAATTGGAACGGGACACCTTTTTACCACCGACCGAAAAGAATCTAAATCTCCAGTATAAACCGATTTTACAATATCTGCTCCAGCCTCTGCACCAATTCGTGTAACATGGGCTACTATTTCAGGATCATATGGATTTTTTATGTTTTCCCCTCTTGGATACATCATAGCTAATAATGGTATACTCCATTGATCACACTCATCCGAAACCATTCCCAATATCTCTAACATTTCAGGTTCTTCTTTTGCTCCTATATTTATATGAACAGAAACTGCATCCGAACCAAGTCTAATAGCATCTGCAACATTTCCAATAAGCACCTTTTTATTTGGATAAGGACTTAAAGAAGTACTGGCAGACAAGTGTGTTATTAATCCTATACTAGTAGTCCTGGGTAATGACTTGATAATCCCTTTATTAATAATTACTGCTGTCAATCCAGAATTTTCACATTGATATATCATATCATGAGTATTTTCTAGGCCTTTTATGGGCCCATTGGTTATTCCGTGGTCCATAGGAATACAAACCATTTTTCCTTTTTTTGTAATTCTGTTTAACCTAATGTCTCTTCCTGAGACCATACAGATGAAGGATATTTGTCCTACTTAAAAGTGATCTGCTAGTCTAAACAATCCTAAATATGAAAATAATAGGAATAAAAAAATTAGATTTTATTAATATTAAAATTATTCTGAGGATATATAACAAATTTTAGGTAATTTTTTTTTATGGATATTTTTTAATACCAGATTTTGTATGAATTCTACATCTTTTTTATTTAATCCTTTTTTTACTAAATCTTTATTGCTAATGGAGGAATTATTTTCCTCTATATATTTCAAAATATTATCAATTTTCTCATATTCCATTCCAATTTCATTTTCTGCAGTTTGGTTTCGCCATAAAGAAGGTGTGCTTTTTTTTAATAATATAGTTTGAGGAACATTTAGATACGTACCCAATTTTCTTACTTGGGTTTTGTATACGTCAGCTAATGGAAGAAGATCAGATGCACCGTCTCCAAATTTAGTAAAATATCCAATCATCATTTCACTTTTATCCGATGTGCCAAGAACTAATTTATTGTAGAGATTTGCATAATAGTAAAGTAAGGTCATGCGGATCCTGGCTGTAAGGTTACCTAGAGGGATTTTTTCTACTGGCAATAAATCTATATACTTTTGTTTAATTTCTGTAATATCTATTATTTGATATTTTATATCCAGTAGTTTGGCTATGTCAACTGCATCGCGTATATCCTTCTGTTCTGATACTTTTTTATCTGGTAAAATTAATCCAATCACTCTCTGATTACCTAACGCTTTGGTAGCTAAAGATACTGCAACAGACGAGTCAACTCCTCCACTTAAACCCAATACTACTCCATGAGATTGTGCTCTTGATACTTCCAGTCTGATAAATTCAATAATACAATTCGCAATATCTAAAATCCTCAATATTTCAATTATAATTATGAAATATTCCTATTAAATCGATCTTTTATTAATTTAAAAATCCTCAAGTTGTTAGTTGATAAAAAAAAGGTTAAAACATCATTTCAAAAAAGTTTTATTAACTATAAATTGGCTGAACTAGTGATAAATTGTCTAATTCACATATCTATACTTATGAGAAAGCAGGAGTGAATATTCCAAAAATTCAGTCTATGCAAAGAATTATTGGAAAAATGATTAGTGAATCTTATTCATTTCAAAAAATAGGCAAAATTACTGCCGGATTTGGTCATTATTCCGGATTAATAACTCTAGGAAATAATGTTCTGGCCTTACATACAGATGGAGTTGGTACTAAAGTTCTTGTTGCCCAACAGATGAAACGCTATGATACTATAGGAATCGATTGTATAGCCATGAACGTGAATGATATTATCTGTACAGGAGCACAACCATTTGCATTTGTAGACTACATAGGTTTAAAAAAAGTTAATGATGAATTGGTAAAAAAAGTCATGAAAGGGTTGATTACAGGTGCAAAAGCAGCAAGAATAGCTATTGTTGGAGGCGAAACTTCTGTAGTTCCTGAATTGTTAGCAGGTGAAACAGGCGAAA
>Ga0126314_10000566_pt1 | contig 17644 bp, 18 predicted proteins | sample Plot105B_FD_92535 | JGI IMG/M metagenome (GOLD analysis project Ga0126314, IMG submission 92535) | Serpentine soil microbial communities from UC McLaughlin Reserve, CA, USA - Plot105B | ecosystem: Environmental > Terrestrial > Soil > Grasslands | place: USA: UC McLaughlin Reserve, Lake County...
GGCAGGTGGATCATTGTGGATGCGACCAAACTGGTGCCGTTAAATGGCCTGGTTAAGATTGCTACTGCTTTGGATGCTACGGATGCTGCGCTGGCGAGTATTTTTGGTAATCTTAGGTTTTTGAAGATGGATGTCCATACTCAGGCAATGGATGCTGATTTTGAGGATGCGGTTTCTGACGATCAGTTTGCATATAGCTACCTGTAGATTTCTTCGACATGAATTTGTATACTAAGTTTTTTGATTTTTCTGTTAAGGTCAATTACAGGACCGAGCTGCTTGCGGGTCTTACTGTAGCGATGACCATGATGCCTGAGTCGCTTTCTTTTGCTATTGTTGCCGGGTTTCCTCCGTTGACCGGTTTGTATGCGGCCTTTATTATGGGGCTGGTTACTGCGGTGCTGGGCGGCAGGCCGGGTTTGATATCTGGTGGTGCGGGGGCAACGGTGATTGTGCTGATTGCGCTGATGAGGTCGCATGGGTTAGATTATGTTTTTGCTGCGGTTGCGCTGGCGGGTATATTTCAGATTCTTGTTGGTTTGTTTAAGCTGGGTAAGTTTGTCCGGCTGGTGCCTCAGCCGGTGATGTTTGGTTTTGTGAACGGGCTGGCGATAATTATTTTCATGGCTCAGCTGGAGCAGTTTAAAGTTATGGTAAATGGTCAATCGGAATGGTTGAGCGGGCCTGCCTTATGGATCATGCTGGGGTTGGTTTTACTGACTATCGCTATTGTGCTGCTGTTGCCGAGGCTAACTAAGGTGGTGCCTGCTTCGTTGGCGGCTATTGGGGTTGTGTTTGCTTTGGTGATGGGTTTTGATATTGATACGCGTACGGTACGTGATATTGCTGCGGTTGGCGGCGGTTTTCCTCCTTTTCATATTCCTTCGGTTCCTTTTGATCTGGAGATGTTTCAGGTGATTTTGCCTTATGGGTTAATTATGGCTTGTGTGGGCCTGACGGAAGGTTTGCTAACCTTAAATATTGTGGATGAGATTACCGGGACTAAGGGAAATAGCAACAGGGAGTGCCTGGCGCAGGGAACGGCTAATTTGCTGAATGGTTTCTTTACGGGAATGGGTGGTTGCCCAATGATTGCCCAGACGCAGGTGAATCTGGCTGCGGGTGCGCGGTCGCGCTTGTCTGGCATTGTTGCTGCGCTGATTATTTTGTCTATTATTCTTTTTGCTGCTCCGCTTATTGAGCGGGTGCCTATGGCTGCTTTAACGGGTGTAATGATCATGGCTGCTATCGGGACTTTTGAGTGGATGAGCTTCAGGATCGTCAATAAGATGCCCTGGCAGGATGTGTTTGTGGGTGTTTTGGTGGCCGTGATTACCGTCTGGCTGCACAATCTGGCTTTGGCGGTGCTGATTGGGGTAATTGTGTCTGCACTGGTATTTGCATGGGAGAGCGCGAAGCGCATCAGGGCGAGAAAATATATGGACGATATGGGGGTGAAGCATTACGAGATCTTCGGGCCTTTGTTCTTTGGGTCTGTGGCTGGCTTTAATGAGAAGTTTGATATTGTGCATGATCCTCTGGAGGTTGTTGTTAGTTTTAAGGACAGCAGGGTTGCAGACATGTCTGGTATTGAGGCTTTAAATAAACTGACTGAACGCTATCGTATGGCGGGGAAGCATTTGGTACTGAAACATTTAAGTGCAGACTGCCGCCGTTTGCTGAAAAATGCGGAGGATGTTATTGTGGTCAATATTCGGGAGGATCCGAAATATAACATTGTTACAGACAAAAGTTAAAGGTTTTTTTGTAACATTGGTTCTTATTATTGATCAAAATAAAAAAAACGGCACGCTCAGCAATGTCTTCTTACAAACATTATTCCTTTGATCTCTGGCTTACTTTGATTAAGTCAAATCCTGCTTTTAAAGCGGAGCGGGCGAAGTATTTTCACAGCCGGTTTAATGCTGCCGGGAAGTCTCTGGAGGAGGTTTCTTCGGTGTTCAGAAGGGTTGACCTGATGGTGAACGCCATAAACGAAAGAACGGGAAAGAACATTGATGCTGAAGAGATGTACCTCATGGTGATCAGTATCATTAATGATTATTCTACTGCCTTTGATGCTATTGATGTTCAGGGTTTGTACGATGAGATGGAGGTTTTGCTGCTGGAGCATATGCCTTTGGTTTATTGTTCGGATAGCCTTGGTGTGCTGAATCGCTTAAAGGATTCGGGAAAGAGCACTGTAAGTCTGCTGAGCAATACAGGGTTTATTAAGGGGGTAACCCTGCGTAAGATTTTGAATCACCTGGAGCTCGATAAATTACTGGATTTTCAGCTGTATTCGGACGAGGTGAGGATGTCTAAGCCTAACCTGAAGTTTTTCCAGCTGATGCTGGATACGATAGACAGACAGAAACATATTGAAATTGGCTTGCATGAGATCATTCATGTCGGCGATAATCCGATGGCGGATGTGCAAGGGGCTGAGGCGGTCGGTATTAAGAGTATGCTGATAAATTCTAATCATTTAACTATATCTTCCTTACTGTTATGATTCCATATACCTATTCTTTGCATAAGATACAGGATGCAGGCAAATTTGGTTTCCATCCTGATGATTACAGTCGTTTTAAGTTTGGTGATGATCTGGTAGCCAAAAAGTTCGGTGAACATCTGGCGGATGGGTTCATTGCTGATTTTCTTGAGGATAACCTGAAGGGTGAACAGATCGTTGTGATCTCCAGCCCGTATTGCTTCATTCCGACGGCTACCTTTGCCATGAAAAACTATTTTGTTTACAGGCTGAATCAATGGCTGGTTGAAAATGACCGTCCTGTGGTACAGGAGGCTAAGGTGCACAGGACCATTACTTATAAGGATGATTATGGGGCGCTGAGTGCCCAGGAGCGGATTAAGCTGATCGGTAATGATTCTTTTCATATCGATAAGGATTTTCTGACGGATAAGGTGCTTTTCTTTCTGGATGATATTAAGATTACGGGAAGCCATGAGAAGATGATCATGAAGATGGTGAAGGACTACGGCTTAAAAAACAGCATTTTCATGTTGTATTTTGCCGAGCTGGTGAATCATGACATCCATCCGAATATTGAAAATGTACTGAATTATCATCAGGTAAAATCGGTGTTTGATCTGGATAAAATCATTAAAAGCGGTAATTTCTGTTTTAATACCAGGATTGTTAAATATATCTTAAATTGCGATTTTAGTAGCTTCTCTTTATTTCTGGAGCGACAGAATGATGACTTCATTACTAGCTTATACAATTTGTCTCTGGGAAATAGTTATCATATGATTGAATGCTATGCGAAGAATTTGACGTTTATAAAGAACTACTTAAACAATAAAAAATATAAATTGATTTAATATGGCCATTAACTTACAAAAGGGGCAGAGAGAAAATATTGATGCTCCTAAATTTACAATTGGTTTGGGTTGGGATACGAACAGTTCTACAACCGGAACTGCTTTTGATCTTGATGCTTCTGTTTTTATGCTGGATGAGAACAAGAAACTTGTTTCTGATGGGCATTTGGTTTTCTACAATAATTTGAAGTCGCCGGATGAGGCGGTAGAGCATACTGGTGATAACCTGACTGGTGATGGTGATGGTGATGATGAGCAGATTAAAGTGGATTTGACTAAAGCTGGTGATAAGGTTGCTGAGATATGTATCGTAGTGACTATTCATGATGCGGAGAACAGAAGACAGAACTTTGGACAGGTTAGAAATTCATTTATACGCATTTTTGATGCGGTAACTAATGAGGTGGTATTGAAATACGAACTTGAGGAAGATTTTTCTATTGAAACGGCTATTGAGTTCGGTAGGATTTACAAGCGCGAAGGTAAATGGAAATTTGAAGCGGTGGGTATGGGTATGAAAGGTGGTTTACAGGATTATTTAAACAAATATCAATAAGTTATGGCAATTAATCTTCAAAAGGGACAGCGCATCAGTCTTGAAAAAAGTAACGGCAGCAAGCTGCAGAATGTTTGTGTTGGTATAAACTGGGGTGCAATTGAGAAAAAGGGAATGTTCGGGTTCAGCAAGACCAAGGAGGCTGTTGATCTGGACGCCAGCTGTGCTTTGTTTGATGAGAACAAGCAGCTTAAGGATGTGGTTTATTTCGGTAATCTGACTTCTAAGGATGGTTCGGTTCGTCATAGCGGTGATGACCTGACTGGTGATATGGGTGGTGATGATGGTTTGGATAATGAGGTGATCACGCTTGATTTTTCACGTCTGGATGCAGGGGTTAATTATGTGGGTTTTGTACTGAACAGTTTCAGAGGTCATGATTTTGGGACTATTCCTTTTGCTTCTATTCGCATTTATGAGGGTAGCCCTAAGCGTGTGAATGAGGTTTTTGCGACTTATGATATTGCTAATGGTGCGGGCTTCGCTGGTCATGTTTCTATGGTACTAGGCGTTTTCTATAAGAAAAACGGCGAGTGGAAATTTAATGCGATTGGTGAGCCGACTAAGGATAAGAAACTGGAAGAAACAGTGAGAACCGTAACGCAGAGTTATTTATAAGCCTGCAGGCTTTAATTACCAAACTATGGAAAATAACCAAAATGAGGCGCAGAGCCTGTCTCCTGCAAAGATCGACAAGGAAGGTAATGTAGACCTTACTGTGCTGAGCGCTGAGGACGAAAAGAAGTATAAGGATATTGCGAAGTCCCTCGAGCCTTCTGATGTGAATTCTATTCTGAATTATGGGGTGGAAACTCAGAATTCGATGGAGAAATATAGTAATGATTTCCTGTCTTCTGTGCGTACGTATAATAGTGGTGAAGTAGGTGGGCTGATCAATGAGCTGCTTACTGAACTGAATTATATTGATGTGAATGAATTGGAACAAAGTGGTTTTAAATCATTTCTTTCTAAAATTCCTTTCCTTAAGAATTTGGTGACGGATGTTAAAAAGCTGTTTCAGAAGTATGATGTAGTGGTAAATAATATCGATAAGATTACCAATAAGATCAAGGCTGGCAGGTTAAATTCCATCAAGGATAACAGTTCGCTGCAGACCATGTTTGACAGCAATGTTAACTATATTCATGAAATGGAGGAGCTGATCATTTCCGGTCAGCTGAAATATAGTGAGCTGACTTTGAAACTGACTGAGATGGAAGGCCGGCCGGCTGACTATCAGGATTATGAGATTGCTGATTTGCGTGACTTCGTTAGCAGGCTCGACAAAAGACTTGCTGATATGAAGATTGTTCGTTTTATCATGTTGCAGTCTCTGGCGCAGATCAGGGTGGTACAGAACAACAATACTTCTATTGCCGAGAAAGCGCAGTCGATCGTATCGACCACTATTCCGGTATGGAAAAACCAGCTGACTATTGCAGTGGCACTGCAAAGGCAAAAAGCCAATGTGGAGATGCAGAAGAAAATCTCTGATACAACCAATACGATCTTGCAGAAGAATGCCGAGATGCTGAAACAGAATAGTATTGACGTAGCGAAGGAGAATGAGAAAACGGTGGTTTCGCTTGAAACACTCAAGCTGACTACTTCTTCTTTGATCGACACGCTTAATGAAGTGAAACAAATCCATGAGGCTGGTGCACAAAGCAGAAGGGTATTGGACGGGGAGTTGAAAACTTTGGAAGAGGAATTGAAGAAGAACGTGACCCGCGTTAACTAAATCAAACAATGGATGAACGGCGGGTAGATATATTAAAGACATCGCGCACAGAGATCAGCCGATTGCAGTTGCTCTCTGTGTTTTTTGAAGATGAGGTTCTGTATAAGATCTATTTGAGAAGCCAGGTAATCCATCAGTTGTTTGAAAATAATGAGGAACTGGATATTGATAAACTGGAGTTGTTCCATGTTCAGTTCACAGCCAGCCTGATTGAGTTGCTCAGAAAAATAAAGAAGAGCAATGAAAAAAGTGTTAGCCTGATCTATGATGAAATTGACCTGAATAAGGAGCTGATCAGGCAAATGGGTGACTCGGTTTTTTCCGAAAAGAGCTTTAATCTGGATAAGCAGAAACAGTCCTTAAAGATTAACCTGTCTCTGAGAAAACTCTATGAAGTGCTTTCTGAACTCAGTACGGACTTTCCGTTTGCAAAGAACATCAATTCGTTCAGCACCAGGTATGCGAAGGATTTCTATTATGATATCAGTACCGATCAGCTGGCACAGCTGATCGATTTCGATCCAAAGGACATGTACATTAATGTGAATGCAAGTATCGAAAGAAAACTGATGGGCTTGCTTTGCAAATATGAATTCAGAACCTCTTTTTTTTACGGGCTGAAATCTGGTCAGTTGATTATTGAACTGTATAAGTTTGTAGATATTGATAAGCATTTCCTGTTTTTTCCACGCAGGAACTTGTTTTTGTTTTTTGAACTGGAGGAGCTTCAGGGTATAGACTGGACTAACAACTTGTCGGACAAGGGTAGGATTGTACAGGAAATGACCTTTAAAAATGATAAGCTGGCCAGTGATGCTGCGGCTTTGAAGACTTATATACCCAGGGAGATCATTACACTGCTCGAAGAGAATTATATTAAGATATCAGATATCAATTTCCTCGATCACCTGAATAATTTTGATGTTCAGGCTAATATTTTAAAAGCAATGCTTAGGACTGACCTTTTTTAGCATTTTTAGTCAATTTTGACAATGACACACTATAATTTATAATAAAGAATGGACAATTTGATTAACCACCCCGGCGTAATTGTCGGTTTTGCTGTTTTGGTAGTAGTAATGCTCCTGTTAGATTTGGGAGTATTTAATAAAAAGATACACGCTGTGACCAGTAAGGAGGCTGCCATCTGGTCAGTCGTTTGGATTTCCTTGTCTATGTTGTTCAGTGGGGTTATTTATTATGTTTCCGGGTTTGAAAAGTTTACGCAATTTCAATCTGCCTATTGGATTGAGAAGGCTTTGTCTGTAGATAATCTTTTTGTCTTTATCCTGGTATTCGGGTTTTTTAATGTTCCTAAGGAGTTGCATCATAAGGTTTTGTTCTGGGGTATTATTGGTGCACTTGTATTTCGTGCCATTTTTATCTTTGCGGGTGTTGGCTTAATTAATCTTACTTATCTACCTGAAATGACGCTTCTGGGTCATGTGGTGAAGATTAATATTGTGTTGCTCATATTTGGGTTGTTCCTGATCTATGCAGGGATTAAATCTGGCCTGAGTGGCGATGATGATGATGAGGACAAGGACTTCAGTAAAAGTGCGGGAGCCAGGTTGATCTATAAATTCTTTAAAGTGAGCAAAGAATTTGATGGTGCTAAATTTTTTACTGTCGAAAATGGCGTGAAACTGGCTACTCCTTTATTGGTGGTGGTAGCAGTTATTGAGTTTACGGATTTATTGTTTGCTGTAGATTCTATTCCTGCGATTTTCGCTATTGCTCCGGATGATCCGCTGATCTTATATACTTCTAACATTTTTGCGATTTTGGGATTGAGAGCATTGTATTTTCTTTTGGCTAATTTCATTCACATGTTCAGTTTGTTAAAATACGGCCTGGCTGTTATCCTATCATTTATTGGTGTTAAAATGGTTATCGCGCCTGTTTATCACATCTCTTCCCCTTTGTCGCTTTCGATAGTAGGCGGGGTATTGGTACTGTCTGTAATCGCTTCCTTATTGTTTGTTCCTAAAGAAAGTAAATCTGCTGATTAATATTTAGGTGGTGATTAAACAAAAAAAAACTCCCGGTAAATTTACCGGGAGGTTTTTTACTTTCAGTTGAACTTAGGATTAGAATAATGAGAATTCTACCCTTCTGTTTTTCTGACGGCCTTCTGCTGTTTTATTTGTAGCAATAGGCTGATTTGGTCCGTAACCTGTGGCTTCGATTCTTGAAGCATTTGCACCTTGTGATACTAAGTATGCTTTCACAGATTCTGCTCTTTCTTTAGATAAGCGCAAGTTAAGTGCCATTGAACCGGTGTTGTCTGTGTGACCTGCTAATTTCAGGCTAAAGTTTTTCTGAACCAACAGCTCAGCAACTTTATTTAATGTCGCAAATGATACGGAACGGATTGTGGCTTTACCTAAGTCAAACTCCAGGTTTTTGATGGCTTCATCAACTACTCTTCTGTCTGCTTCGGTGATGATCACTTTTTCCTGAATAACCGGAGCTGGTGTTTTCAGTGGACATCCTGCACCGTCTACTACAGTGTTGGCAGGTGTTTCAGCGCATTTATCAAATTTGTTGGCTACACCATCACCGTCATCATCTCCCAGTTGCTTCATCAATTCTTCTTTCTCTCTTCTGGCATTTTCTTCAGCTGATGAAAGGGCTTTTCTCAACTCTGCACTTTCAGCTGCACTTTCTTCACGTATTGCTGCTACAGCGCTGTAGTTCTGTAATTGAGATGTACCTTTTCTTCCCAATGCGATTTCAAGACCTGCGTGAGCGTAAGAGAATTTGTCGTTGGCTCCACTGCTTACGCCATCGAAGTTGTCGGCTTTGACAAAATTTACCTGGTAACCCAGATCGATGTTTACTCCCTTGGAAACTCCGAATTTAAATCCGGCACCCAATGGAATGAACCAATTGCGGTTGTATCCTGTGCTTGCCGCCGATACGGTCGCGTCTGTGGTAGCTGCTGAGGACATATAACCCGCACCAGCTGTAACATATGGTGACAGAACATTACGCTTTTGATTTAAGCTCATGTTGGCGATGGTAAAGTTACCACTTACAGCTGCCGACCATTCTATTTTGGAAGAGAACGTAGCATTGCTGCCTGGTGTTGCGTTTGGATAGCCTCCTCTTACTTTACCTGCAAGAAAGTCTGCCTGAATACCGAAACCCGGAATAATTTGTTTCTTGATGTAACCTCCGTAACCCCAATCTTCGTAAGGCGTAGAAAAGTCTCCGTTTGATTTGTTATTGAAGGGCGTGTAATGGGTCAGCATACCACCGTTAAGCCCGATTGACCAGGTACGGAAGTATTTTTTCGCAAACTTGTCTGAGGTTTGAGAATCTGCTTCCTGAGCCGATAATTGCAATGATAACCCTACTAAGGATAGTACCATTGCTGCTTTTGTAATTTTAGATTTCATTTTTCTAGTAGTTAGATATTATAAACGTCCAGTTTGTTTGTCTGAACGTCCAACTACTCGTAATAATCCTGCCAAAGCCTTTTTGCTATATTTCTAAGGAATAGAATGATTTAATAATCAGTGTCTTACTGAGAGAGTTCAAGTATAAAATGAATACCGAAATTTAAACCGATATCACTATTTTTTGTATACTATTTACTACAGTTTTAAAGATCCAGATATTTTTATAACTGATAGGAGTAACCTTTTTCAGGTAAATTAACATGATAGCCGTCAGCTTCCAGTGCCTCTTTTAAACTGCGCATCCTGCTGAGCTCTCCATGCACCAGAAATACGCTTTTAAGTTTGGATGCATCCTGTTGTTTCACGGTATTGACCAGGTCATTATGATCCCCGTGCCCGCTCAATAAATCAGTTTGTTTTATTGTCGCATAAACCATCAGGTCACGGTTTCTTAACCGAATGATCGGGTCTCCCCGCAACAACCTGTCGCCAAGTGTACCTTTCGCGCAATATCCGATAAATAATATGGTGCAGTAGTAATTTTGAATATTGTAGTATAAATGATCCTGTATTCTTCCCCCTTCGAGCATGCCAGCAGAAGAAATGATGATGCAGGGTTCATGGTAGTTGGAGACAGACATGCTCTCCTTTTTGTCGTGGACATAGGTTAGCTCTTCAAACTCGAATTCGTCACCTTTCCTGTTGTAAAAATCCTGGGATTCTTCGTTCAGCAAGTCATGATGCCTGCGGTAAACGTCTGTCGCAAAATTGGCCAGCGGGCTGTCTACAAATATTTTAACCGGTGGGAGCAAACCCTCAGTAAAGATCTTATTCAGAGCATAGACAAGTGCCTGTGTTCGGCCGATACTAAATGACGGGATGATCAGGCGGCCCGGAAACTTAACGCAGGTCTCATTGATGGTATCTACCAGCTTTTCCTGAAGCGTGGTTTCGCTGCTGTGGAATCTTCCCCCGTAGGTAGATTCTGAGACCAGGTAGTCGACCTGAGGAATGGGTGCGGGGTCTACAAGTACGGGGTAGTTCTTTCTTCCGATATCACCTGTAAAAGCTATTTTCTTTTCTGAACCGTTTTCAGTGACGGTCAGCACGACTGCTGCTGCGCCCAATAAGTGCCCTACAGGTATGAAACTGAGCATCAGATTTGCATTTATTCTAAATTCCTTATGAAATGCAATGGTAATGAAGCGCTCCATGGTGTCATTAACATGTTTCTGAAGATACAATGGCTCGGGACCTGAACGATGTCTTTTTGCTCTTGAACGTTTGTTCTGCTTACTCAGGAAAACATTTACAGAGTCCTGAAGTAATAATTCTGTAAGATCTGCAGTTGGGGGCGTAGATAATATCTGTCCCTGAAATCCCATTCTTACAAGTGTCGGCAGGTTACCAGAATGGTCTATATGTGCATGTGTAAGGATAACTACGTCGATGTCTGCGGGATCAAAAGGGAAATATTGGTTTTCTTCCTGATAGGTGTCCTTTTCATAATCCAATCCGCAATCAACAAGAATATTATAGTTTTCTAATTGAAGTAAGTGCATACTGCCCGTAACTTGTTGCGCAGCTCCCCAAATGGTCAATTTCATACGTTATTTGTCGTGTAAGCCCGGCAAGTTATCATTTTTATCTTCATTAAGCCACTGGCTCCAATCAGCTATTTTATAGCTGTAGCTGAGACTTGATGGTATCTGGTTGGTATCCACTGTTTTCCAGTTATTTAATTCATTAATGAATGAAGGAACCGCAAGGCCAGACTTATTGGCCGCCTGTTTGTAAAACTCTTGTTTGGCCGGATGGTCTGCTGAGACTGCGTTAATAATGAAGCCATATGCATGCTGTTCCATTATAGAAATGGTAATTCCAATGCAATCGTAAAGGTGTATCAGGTTAACGGGAGCAAGACCGTTTGGAACATTTGATTTACCAGCAAAAAACCTTGCCGGATCTCTGTCCGGACCAACCAGACCTGCAAATCTGATAATGGTTGACTTAAAAGCCTGTTGGTTCTGCAATATTTCTTCTGCGGCTAGCAGCACATGGCCCGACGCTGTGTCGGGCTTGGGTGTTGTGGATTCTGTTACTGCCTGATTGACATCACCATAAACGGAAGTAGAACTGATGAAGATTACCTGCTTTACAGTTCCTTTGCCCGCAGCATCCGCTATATTTTCTATTTTGCCGGCATAACTTTCCTGAGCTCCCTCGCTTCGTTTCGGAGGTATGCAGATGATCAGTATATCGCTTTCAAAAAATGAATCCGCAAATTTGATTTTTTCAGAAGCAGCCTCGATCAGGTAAGTTTTAATTCCTGCTTCTCGCAGAGCCGGCATTTTTTCTTTGGTTGTGGTCGAACCTTTTACCTCGTATCCCAGTGAAATCAGCTCCTTTGCAAGGGGTAGCCCGTACCAGCCACATCCAAGGATACTAATCGTTTTATTCATTTATTCGGTTTTTCATTGTCTTGAAAAGAAGAAATAAAAAAGGGGTACTGCTTTGGTGCGTACCCCTTCTTAGCATTTTTGTCCTTAATTAAAGAACCTTTACATTTGATGCTTCTGGACCTTTTTTACCATCATTCAATTCAAATTCAACACTGTCACCTTCGTTCAATTCTTTAAATGAGTCGCCGGCGATGGCAGAAAAATGTACGAAAATATCTTTTCCTCCGTCTGCCGGAGTAATGAAACCAAATCCTTTAGAGGTATTAAACCATTTTACTTTTCCTGTAGTACGCATATTAAAATATTTTATTTGTGAAAATAGCGATTAGATCACTAATATCAAAATGCTAGATAATGCTTTTAATTCAAACAACCATTTGAATAATATTTGACGTTTTTATGCTGACTGCCCCACAACGAGTAGGTGCACCAGACAATGGAACTAGAAACAGGATAATTGTAAAGGCGTTAGTCGGGATTGAATTGAGGTTTGGTTGGGGTTTGCTCACAACAGGTACCTGCTTTTGTGAGCAAACCCTGGCTTATTACCGAACAAATCCCGACTAAATCTGCATAGTAATCACAGGCTGATTCCACTTATGAGGTTCTTCATTTACAGAAATATCACACGGGGCATTGAATTATATGACAGTTATATTAAATATAAACTTATTTGAGGTTTGTTTTGTTATTTGGCTGTTAACCCAATAACATAAAAAATGTGTGCTATGGAAAACAAAAAAAATCCGACTCGTGAAAACAACAGTGAAGAAGAATACCCAAATCTCGGGCTTGATGCTGATCATTCGTCTGATGGCGAAACTATCGCTGACAAATTAAATGACGACAATGAAAGAGTTTCCGGAAACCCGGATGGCGAAGATGATGATACCGATAATAATTCAGCTACAATTAATTCCCCGCTGGACGAAAAGTAATTGTTTGGCATCATTTTTTCTTAGTCATAAATGGATTATTTATTTATCTAAAATTTAAAGTCATGAAATATCTATTATCAATATTCGCGATCGTGCTTACTTTGTCTGCTTGTAATAACAATGCAAAAGAAGAAGCACTGATGAAACAAAAAGCTATTGTAGCAGTTAGAGATAGTTTAAAACTGGATAGCTTTAGGCGTGTGGAAGAGAAAAGAAAACAGGACGAGGTCGTTGCTGCAAGGGTGAGGGAAGAAAAAAGGACATTACTTTTGTCTGAACGTAATGATGCGGCTCCTGAACCGAGACAATATTCTGAAACAGCAGCTCCTGCGAAGAAAAAAGGCTGGAGTTCGGCTGCCAAGGGTACTGTGATCGGTGCCGGTGCCGGTGCGTTAGGTGGTGTTTTAATCGATAAAAAAGATGGCCGCGGTGCAATCATTGGAGGATTGGTAGGAGCAGGTACCGGTTATCTGATCGGTAGAGATCAGGATAAAAAATCTGGTCGTGTTACACCTAAAAACTAGTTTAACACATCAGAATACATAACAAGGTCGCTGCAATATATTTTGCAGCGACTTTTGTTTTTTACAGTTGTACTTTTCTTGACATTCGTTAGATTTCTTCTATAAAATATTTCGTATGTTCGTTATAGAATTGATCCAATCCATTTTTTAGATACGATGACTAAGAAGCAGATATTAATAGTTGATGATGAAGTCAGCATACTAAAATTATTAAATTTTGTACTATCTGGCCAATATGATTTAGTGATCAAAACAAGTGGGGTAGAGGCATTGACATGGCTGGAAGAAGGTAATTCTCCGGCGCTCATCTTGTCAGATCTAGAAATGCCTTATTTTGATGGAAGTTCGTTTATCTATAATTTAAAAATAAGTGGGTTTTACCGGGACACTCCTGTGATTATATTGTCTGGTGCAAGTAATTTGCAGGAAAGAGTTTCTCAGATGCCTTTTCAACTGGATGATTACATTCCCAAACCATTTAATCCAACACAACTTAAAGAGGCCATTTCTAACGTTTTATTAAAATATGTACCAACAGGAAGGTAATTTAGCAATGGCACCAAATAAATCTATTTCGCTCCTTTATTCAGCCCCATCCTTTGCAGGAGAACTTTTGCCCCAGCTGAATGCCTCTTTTGAAGTCCATAGCGAAGATAATATAGAGGCTCTGGATTTTTATCTGAGGGACCAGTCATTGTACACACTACCTGATGTAATCATTCTTGAGGTTGATGAATTGCAACAGTGTTTCGATTATGTTGACAAACTGAAGAAAAACGTCCTTTTAAAAGGACTTGTAATTATTCTGCTGGCAAAGAAAGCTGATCCTTCGGTAAGGGATAAGGCCATGAAACTTAAAGTAAATGACCTTTATAATGCTCCTGTTCCATTGAATGATTTATGCGAGAGGATATTCTTTCTGGTTAAATTCAAACTGATCAAACCTCAGCTTTCAGACCTTTCGGCAATTGATTTCACTTACAAAATACCATTTTCCAAACGTTTGTTTGATATACTTACTTCAGGATTTGCACTATTATTTTTATCTCCATTGCTGTTACTTGTTGGGGTAATTGTAGCATTGGAATCGAAGGGGCCTGTTATTTTTAAAAGTAAAAGGGTAGGTACGGGTTACCGCATCTTCGACTTTTACAAATTCAGGTCTATGAGGCAGGGGGCGAGTGAAGAATTAAAGAAACTTTCTGATTTGAACCAATACGATAAGTCTGAATCGGGTGATACGACCTTCGTTAAGTTAAAGAATGATCCCCGAATTACGAAGTTTGGCAGTTTTATAAGAAAATACAGCATAGACGAATTGCCGCAACTCGCGAATGTACTGCTTGGGGACATGTCTCTTGTTGGAAACAGGCCGTTACCGTTATATGAGGCTGAAATGCTGACCTCAAATGAATGGACAATGCGTTTCCTGGGTCCTGCAGGTCTTACAGGGCTATGGCAGGTAAGCCGAAGAGGTAAGGCGGATATGTCTGAACGGGAAAGAAAAAAGCTGGATAATTTTTATGCTCAGAACCATTCATTCTGGCTGGATGTGAAAATCTTATTAAAGACTTTGCCTGCGGTTGTTCAAAAAGAGCAGGTTTAGTGCACATAACACAAAAAAAAGGCTTGTAAACTACAGTTTGCAAGCCTTTTTTTATTGGATTACCTATTTAATCGTTACAATTCTGTCTGGTGATATTTACTCCATTGAGGATTACGTCAAATTCTGTCCGGCGATTGAGTTGCTGGTCTGCTTCTGAACATGGAACTCCGTCAAAACACCTGTTGACAAGCCTTGTTTTTCCGTAGTATTCTACTCTTATTCTTGCCGCTTGTATGCCTTTGGTCACCAGATAGCTTTTAGAAGACTCTGCTCTCCTGATAGATAGGCTTCTGTTATAAGCTTCTGAAGCGCGGCTGTCGCAATGGCTTGATGTGATAACAGAAATCTCAGGATATTTTTTCATTAACGCGGCAAGTTCATCCAGGGCGGGCCTGGCGTCTGGTCTGATCTCGGACCTGTCGAGGTCATAATACACGTTCTGAACGCTAAATACCTTCTTTAGAGAATCGCAGTTGTTAAGGACGTATTGCTGTGCATTTTCAGTCTTGTTTAATCTGATGTCCAGCTTAATTATTGAGTCTTTGGTGATACCTGTTGAACTCACAAATCCCATCTGACTTACGTAACCAAGTTTTTGTCCGGTAGTTTCATATTCAGTTTCAAGAGGTATCTCTTTTCTGAATTCTCCTTTGGCATTTGCCCGAAGGGTATCAGTGCCGTCCAGATGACGCATAAGTATCCTACTTCCTCCCAGTGGTAGTCTTGTCTTCGCATCAGTAATCGTTCCTTCCAGCAAAACGCTGTAGGTCGCTCTGGAGAATTGATAGATATCGTCGTTGCCTCTCCTGTTGGATGAAAGGAAACCACTTCTTCCATCTGTGGCTTTTATCAGTCCAAAATCATCTGCAGATGAATTGATGGGTAATCCCAGGTTTCTAATGATAGAAACAGGCTTCATTTCTTTCAACTGTACCTCAAAAACATCAAGGCCCCCGAGTCCGGGATGGCCTGTTGATGAAAAGTACAACATGTCGTCTTTGTCCAGATTTGGAAACATCTCATTACCTTCCGTATTGATTTGTTTACCCAAATTAACGGGTCTGGTCCATTGCCCGGAGCCTGAACGTACGCAATAATATAAGTCCGTACCTCCGTAACCACCAGGCATATCTGAAGCAAAGATCAGGATGTTGCCCTCTTTGTTTAAAGCCGGATGGCCAACTGAGTATTCGTCGTTATTGTATAAAAAAGGTGTTATGTTATTTAAGTGGTCTCCGCCAGCAGTAAACATCTTTAGTTTGTTTATTCCTTCTTTACTTCTCTGCGCGCTTCCTTTGTAATAATTGTTTCTGGTGAATATAATACTGCCGTTTGGAAATACAGCGGCAGATCCTTCATGAAACTTTGTGTTCGCACCACCTTTTAACAACTCGATGTTTATTTGTTTTGCCAATACCAGTCCTAAAGTATCTCGTTCTAGTGAAGGATTGTATTGCCCAAGCGTTTTGCTATCGTTACTGGTTGGGTTGGTATCGTCATCATTAAACCGATAGCTCTTGCTGTTCTGACCTTGCGCTGCCGCCAGTAAACTGTCGGGATCTATATTTTTAATATCCGTTAATTTGGCAACAGTAAAAAGGTTGGTAAAGGGCGTATTGTCCCAGCCGAATGACCTCTTAGAGAGGTTGGAAAGTTTTCTGTTGCTGCTGAAAATCAGGCCGTCTTTATAGAATACAGGCGCATAATCGGCACCCTGACTGTTTAAATTGGTAAACGACAATTTCCAGTTGCCTACATTTTTTGTTAACGAATTAAGTTTTCCTCCTGCAGAAAAAGCTGTTGCACGTTTGTCTGCAGGTACCAGGCTTAAATATTTTCTGTACCAACCTTCTGACCGCTCATAATTTTGCTTATTGGCAAGTGCTTCAGCCAGGTATAAGGCCCATTTGGGCTGCAGATTTTTTTGTCTTCCCAGCTTATCATACCACACTAAAGCTTCATCATAATTTTTTAGCATCCTGTAGCTGTATGCTATCATTTCCTGAGCTTTTACATTTGAAGAATCTTTCGCCAGTGCTTTTTTAAGTTCGGGAATTGCAGAGATATATCTCAATGCATTATATTCTGTAATCGCTTTTTTTAAGTCGCGATCTGTACTCGCGGATTGTGCCTGAGTTTTTTGTACCAGTGTAATTAAAAAAACTGCGAAGAAGACGGCTTTATATATATATAATTTCATAGTTCAATTATCAAAAGTATCTTGGAGACAATATTTTACCCTTAGCAAAGCCGAATTCGTAACGGAGCATTATTTCATGACTTCCGGAATTGAATTGTTGCAGCTCCGTCGTACTTCTTTCGTAACTGTAACCTATACGAATCTGCGGGCTGGCCTGAATTTCAATCATTGCGCCAATGTCTGCACTGGTGCGGTATTGTGCACCAATGCTTATTACGTCTTTAATCCATAACGCAGCATTGAGGTCGGCTTCAATAGGGGCACCTTTAACACCCTTAACCAGTACAGAAGGCTTCAGCTTGAAATCCGGAGATAAGGGGAACACGTACCCTGTTGCTAAAAACAGATGCAATGCCTGTTTACTACCCATTGCGATATCATTTGATTCGTATTTTGTTAAACTATTCGGCATCAAGTCTAGTGCCGATAAACCAATATAAAATTTATCAGAGTTATAATAAACTCCTGTCCCCACATTGAACAGAAATTTGCTCACATTATCGGCAAAAGCCGGATCGTAAGCGGCAGAGGAACTTAGCGGAACTTCGGTGAAGTTTGCCCGGTACTGACTAAATACCGTCTGGATTCCGAAGCTCAGCGAGCCTTTGTCCATCCTGATCCGGTATGCCGCGCTTAAGGTTCCGCCATTTGTTTGTGTAATACCCAGTTTATCGGTAAATACCTGGACACCGATTCCTAATTGTTTGTTTAAGATTGGCGCATCGACGCTTAGGGTCCCTGTTTTTGGCGCACCATCAATACCAGTCCATTGATTTCTGAATAATGCGGTCGCAGACACCACGTTGCGGCTCCCTGCATATGCAGGGTTAATGGCGAGCGTATTGAACATATATTGGGAATA
>Ga0126314_10000567_pt1 | contig 17610 bp, 3 predicted proteins | sample Plot105B_FD_92535 | JGI IMG/M metagenome (GOLD analysis project Ga0126314, IMG submission 92535) | Serpentine soil microbial communities from UC McLaughlin Reserve, CA, USA - Plot105B | ecosystem: Environmental > Terrestrial > Soil > Grasslands | place: USA: UC McLaughlin Reserve, Lake County...
CTTGCTGAAGGTGAAAGCCGGCAGCCTGAAGTTGGATGGAGGGCTGCTCGCCAATGGCCAGTTCGGCTGGCATGGAGGCGCGGGCGGAGGAATCCGGGTGGAGGTGGGAGCTTTCACGGGCACTGGCCGCATCGAAGCGTTTGGAAGCAGGGGCAGCTATGGCGGCGGTGGTGGAGGACGCGTGGCGGTGTACTACGACACGGCCACCAGCAGCTTCGACTGGAGCAAGGTGCTTGCCGGAGGTGGAATCAACGGAGGCGTGGGCTCGGTGTACCTGAAGGGCAACCTGCAGGAGTACGGAGACCTCGTCTTCGACAATGCTGGCGTTGCCTTCGACCTCAACTACGCGATTCCTACGACCTTGCTCTCCTCGCCAGGAGGACAGCAGGTATTCAGGAACTTCACGGTCACCAGAAACGCCCAGGTGTTCACCACGGACACCCTTGTCATCACGGGCACGTTGACCGTGTCGCCAGGCTCACGCCTTCAATCACAGAACCACAACCTGCCATGACCTCCCCATCGCGCGACCGGAACGCCTCGAACTTCTCCATGTCTATTCACAGAGCGCTCGTCGTGGGTGTGCTGGTTCTCGCCGTGCAGGCGACAGGGTGTCGCGACCCCGAGGTCGTGGCGCGGGTGGGGCACACCGACCTTCGGAACGAGGACCTCCAGGACTTCACATCACGCCGCGCGCCCGGTGCTGGCGACGTGAACGCCCAACTCGACGCGCTGATCGCGCGGGCCCGGCTCGCCGAGCATGCGACCGGACTCGGCCTCCCGGCCCGTCCCGACGTCCGCGCGAGGCTCGCCGCGGCCCAGCGGGAGGTCCTGGCTCAGGCCGCGCTGGAGGAGGCGCTGGGCGGGGTGACAGACGAGAAGGCCCTGCGTGAGCGTTATGCGGCCACCCGCGACACGCTGGCGCGACGGCAGGTCCAGGTTCGCCACCTCCTGGTGCGCCTGTCCCCCGGCGCGGATGACGCGGAGCGAAGGAGGGCACGCGACAGGGCCAGTCTTCTCCATGCCCGCATCATGGGCGGCGAGAGCTTCGAGGCAGTCGCTCGTGAAGCGAGTCAGGACGAGGGCTCCAGCCAGCGCGGAGGGAACCTCGGAATTGTCCGGGAAGGACAGGTCCACCCGTCCTTCTTCGAGGCGGTCGCCGCGCTTGGCAAGGACGAACTCAGCAAGCCCTTCGAGACACCCTTCGGTGTCCATGTGGCGCAAGCGCTTGCACCGGTGGAGACCGTGTTGCCGTCCTTCGATGAGGTTCGTGGAGTGCTTGCCGCGCAGGCCCGGCGCGAGGCCGAGGCCCGTCTGAGCAAGGAATTGGAAGAACGCATCGAAGTGACACGCTTCCCTGAAGCGCTGGGCTCCCAGGGGAAGCCCGCGCTGGATGCGGCTGTCGAGCGAGGGGATGAGGGATGAGTCGGGGAGTCAGAATCATCGGGGTGGGGCCTGTTGTTCTCGCGCTCGTGGTCGCCGTGGCGGCCGCTGGCTGTCGCACGAAGTCGGAGCCCCAGGAGCCTGTGCCCGCGTCACCCGGGGCCACCCTGGGCACCGCGCGCGCGAAGCTCTCCGCTGAGGAGCTCGAGCCCGCCTGCAACGGCGTGGTTCCCGAGACAGTCAACACGACCTGGCGCCTCGGAGGGCTCACCGTGGCCGGAGGCTCCTTGCGAACGGAGAGCTTCGCGGCGTCCGACGGCGTGGAGGCCCTGGTCGTCATCCAGAACGGCAACGGGCGAGGGACTGGCGAGGCGCAAGCCGCGACGGTATCGCTCAATGGCGTCTCGGTGGGAGCCATCGCCGCGGGACAGCGGTTGAACGTCTCGCGTGTCGCGCTCCAGGTGGCGAACCAGCTCGCGGTCGAGGCGCAGGGTGGCGGACAGGTGCGTGTCTCTGTCGCGACCCTGGGCTCTCTTCCATGCGTGATGGCGGATACAGGCTACCTCGCCCCAGGGCACCAGCCGGCTCCGGCTGTGTTCGACTTCGAGCCGAAGGGGGAGGGGACGCTCGGCGTCCTGCTGGTGGACATGGTGGGTGCGACCGCCGATGCCCAGGTTCTCCTGAATGGGGCAGACGTGCTCGCGGGCGTCGCTCCAGCGCAGCGCCGTGCGTTCGCGACCGCCATTCCCCTGAATGCGACCAACCACCTGGAGGTCTCGGTGCAGGGGGGCGTGGACTCCAACGTTCGCGTCGCTGTCTTCGATGCGGACACCCTCCCCACGGAGCTCTCCATCACCGAGCCGGAGCACGGCGCTTACTTCATCGGGTCTCCCGTTGTTGTCGCCGGTCGCTATGGCCGTGACGGCAAGTCGCTGACAGTCAATGGCGTTCCTGCCTGGCTCGTTGGCTCCGATGGCTTCAGGTCGGACGTGCCGCTCGTGGACGGAGTGAACTCCATCACCGCCGTCATGGCGGACTCCTGCGGCAACGTCTCCCGCGTCTGTCGAGCCGTCGTGCTGGACACCCATGCGCCAACCCTCACCATCCAGGGCGTGTCCGAGGGTGACGTGACGCAGGGCCCGGTCACGGTGGCGTGGCAGGCCGCGAGCCCGTACGTGGTCACCACCTCCGCGACGCTCAACGGCGTCCCCCTCCAGAACAACACGACGGTATCGGCGGAGGGGGAGTACGACCTGCTGGTCACCGCCGAGGATCTGGAGGGTCGCGTGGCCATGAAGCGGGTGCGCTTCACCCTGTTGCAGCGCGCACCCCTCATCGTGGTGACGGGAATCTCGGAGGGTGAGTTCGCGCCGGGCCCGGTGACGCCGTCCGTCCAGGTCACCAGTCCCTACATCGAAGTCGTCATCATCACGGTGGACGACGTCGGGCACGAGAGCGGCACGCCGGTCACCACGGAGGGGCCGCATCGACTCTTCGTCGTGGCCAAGGACCGGGCCGCCAACTACGGCTTCGCCACGGTGAATTTCACCATCGACTGGACCTATCCGGTGGTGGCGTTGTCGGGCGTCGTCGATGGGGCCCACGTCAAGGAGCCCGTGGTGGTGAGCTACACCGCCACCGACATCCACATGGCTCCGGAGGGAGTCGAGGCCCTGCTGGATGGCCAGCCCTACCTCGGTGGCGACACCATCGCCGCCGAAGGGCCTCACACGGTTGAGGTCCGCGCGCGAGACAAGGCCAACAACCGGACCTCCTCCCGGGTGTCCTTCACCCTCGACTACACGCCTCCGGTACTCTCGGTCGGAGGTGTTCCCGCGGCAGGCCTCGTAGCAGTGCCGGTGACGCCGACGTTCAGCGCGACCGACACGAACCTTGGGGTCGTGGGCGCGACGCTGAATGGTGTGCCTTTCATCTCGGGCACCGAGGTGGTCGAGGATGGCGCCTACCTCCTGGAGATTCGAGCGGAAGACCTCGCGGGAAACGCGACGACCTCTCTCAAACATTTCGTCATCGACCGCACGCCGCCCCTCATCACCGTCTCTGGCGTCCGGGATGGCGAGCAGCGCAGGACTCCAGCGACGATCTCCTGGACAGTGGAGGACGCGCATCCCGGCACGGACAGCGCGACGCTGGATGACGCGCCGTTCACGAGCGGGGGCACCGTCTCGTCGGGGGGGCCGCACCTCCTCGTCATCACGGCAACGGACAGCGTCGGAAACACCCGTGAGGAGCGACGAAGCTTCTCCATCGACGTGGGGCCTCCAGGCGTCACCATCCATGCGCCCTCGAATGGCCTGGTCACGCGCGAGGCCCAGGTGGAGCTCGAGGTGGAGGTGGTGGATGGCAGTCCAGTCGACCACGTGGAGGTTGGCGGAGAGCTGCTGAGCCAGGGCGCGGATGGTCATTGGCGGCGCACGATTTCGCTGCTCGAGGGCGTCAACCAGCTCGTGGTCCAGGTGCTGGACACGGCGGGCAACACCACCACCCGAAGCGTGTCGGTCGTCCGTGACTCCACTCCCCCGACGCTCACCCTCACGGGGCCGTCGGAGGGCGCGCGCATTGGCGCGCTCACGGTGACGGTGCATGGGTCCGTCTCGGACGCGACGCCCGTCATCCTCACCCTCAACGGAGGCCCTGCCGCGCTGTCCGCCGACGGTACCTTCGAAGTGGAGCGGTCCCTCGTCCAGGGTGCGAATACGCTGGAGCTCCGAGCGACCGATGCGGCCAGCAATGAAGTCCGCAAGACCTTGCAGGTGCGGGCGAACGCAACGCCTCCGACCCTCTCCATCAGTGAGCCCCTCGACGGCCTCGTGACAGAGGAGGCCTCCATCACGGTGCGCGGCACGGCCGTGCCTGCGGATGGCACCGACACCGTCACGGTGGTGGTGGCCGGAGCGCTGGCCACGACGACGTCCGAGGGCGGCTTCTCCCGGAAGGCGCAGCTCTCCCCCGGCGGACAGACCCTCCTGGTCGTCGCGATGGACGGCTACGGCCTTCGCTCCCAGGCCTCCGTCAGCGTCACGCGCGGCGGTGGCTCGACCGATGGCGGCTCGGCTCCGGACGCTGGAGGTGGGGTGGATGCGGGTGGGCCTCCCCGCGAGGACGCGGGCGTCCCGGCCCAGGATGCGGGCCAGGTGGAGCCCTCGCCCTCCCTGTCGCTCGACCAGCCATCCCCTGGCGCCGTGATCGGAGGCCCCAGCGTGGCCGTGTCCGGTCGGGTCCTGGGCGGAACCCTCCCACTGGCCGTGACGATCAACGGGGTCAATGCCTCCGTGTCGGCGCGCAGCTTCAGCATGGCACTCGCGCTCACGGAAGGAGAGCACTCGCTCTCCATCGTCGTGACGGACGCGGAGGGGCGCACCGCCAGCACCACCCGAGACCTCTCGGTGGACCGGACCCCGCCGTACCTGACGGTGACCCGTCCATCGACGAGTCCCGTGACGGTGAATGAGTCGCCGTATCTCATCCAGGGAGAGGTGGGCGATCTCCATCTGGCGGGAGTCTCCGTCGGTGGAAGACCCGCGACCATCCTGGGCGGGACCTTCAGTGCCTCCATCGCGCTCCAGTCGGGTGAATCCCGGGTGGACGTGACGGCGACCGACGAGGCCGGGAACACGCGGACCGAGTCGCTGCGTCTGACGGTGGATGGCGCGCCGCCTCGGGTGACGGTGCTCCTGCCTGTCGAGGGCAGTGCTTCTGATTCACCGCTGGTGCTCGTGAGGGCCCGTGTGGAGGCGTTCGCGGAGCTGGCCGAGGTGCTCATCGGCACCGGCCCCGCGTCCGAGGTGTCGCCGGGCGTCTACGAGGCGCAGCTCGCCGTCCCCCTGGGGGAGAGCACGATCCGCGTGACAGCACGGGATGTGCGGGGACTCATCGGGCGCGGAGCCGTCACGGTGCGCTACCGGGACCCGACCACGGAGCCCTTGGTGGTGACCGGTGTTCAGCCGGCCGCCGGGGCGGCGGAGGTCAAGCCCGACGCGTTGATCAGCGTCTCCTTCAACAAGGCGGCGACGCTCGAGTCGGTGCGCGAGGGCTTCGACGTGCTGTACCAGGGGACCGCGCTCGAGGGAGGACACTCGCTCGCGCCAGGAGGGCAGACGGCGAGCTTCATCGCCCGTTCTCCCTTGCCCGAGGGAGCGGTCCTCCGGGTGCGGGTGAGGAGCGTCGCGGCCGCGGTCGGTCCCGGTCAGGCCAGCGAGTTCGTGAGCGAGCTCGCCGTCCGCCGTCCGCTGACGCGGGTGCGTGGGTATGTGATGGACAGCACGTTCCAGCCACTGCCCGGGGTGCGCGTGGTGCTGGAGGGGACGGAGTCCTCGGCTCGCACGAGCGCGGATGGAAACTGGTCCCTCCTCTCCGCCGTGTCCGGGCCCCGGGTGCTGCGCTTCGAAGGCGGAGCCAGCGCTGACGGCAAGCCACTGCCCACCGTTCGCCGCCTGCTGACGCTGACACCGGAGGCCGAGACGCTGGATGCGCCCCTCGTGCTGACGGCGGTGGATACGGGCAGCGCGACCCGGGTGGACACCTCCGCCGCGCTCCACATGGACTTCGCGAACCGCCATGGGGCCCTGTCGATTGATGGCCCACCGGGGGCCCTGCTGTTCGAGGACGGGCAGTCGCAGGGCGTGTTGACGGCCACCCGGATCGCGCCCATCGCGCTGCCCCTCAAGCTGGAGAGCAACGCGTCGCCCACCGCCGTCTGGCAGGTGGGGCCCGTGGGCCTGCGTGTCCAGAAGCCCGTGTTGCTGACGTTCCCCAACGTCACCCACCTCGAGGCTGGCCGCTATGCCGTGGTGCTGGCGCACGAGCCTCGCACCCACATGCTCGCGAGGATGGGGCTCGCGCGGGTGTCGGAAGGAGGAGCCTCGGTGGTGGCGGAGTCGCTCCTGGACCTCCGCTCCGTGGAGCTCGTGGGCTACATGGCGCTCACCGACGAGCAGGACGCCATCGTCCGGCAGGCGCTGTCGGCCCTGGACGGACAGGGGGGCACGTCGACCGATGGCGGAGTCGAAGGCTCCCTGCCTCGCGTCCCCCTCCCTCTGGGGCCGCCGGTGCCGCTCTGGAAGCGGGCGCTGGATGCGCTGCTGCTCGGCGAGGCGCATGCACAGGCCTTCGTGGGCCTCTTCCCGTTCCTGGACCAGAACATCCAGGCGATGGTGCCCGCCGTCGTGAGCGGAGCGCTGCGAGCCCAGCAGGACCGCCAGCTCGCTGTCGGACCCACGCAGGAACTCTCCGAGCTGATCTCCGTGCCTCGGCAGGTGTCGTTTCCCTATTCCCTCCCAGTCTCCCTGCTGGCCTCGCGAGTCGCCACGAGCGCCGCCGGAGAGCCCATCGAGGCCTTCATCTCCGCGAAGTCCGGCACGGGGGCAGCGTTGCTGCCTCCCCTGGGTGAGACGTGGAGCGCGACCACGCAGAGCGCCTCGGCTGGCGAGCTGCGACTCGCGGGCAACGTCGAGCTCTCCCGCGGAACGACGGTCATCACCCTCAATGGGCGGTTGGGCACCGAGCTGAGGACGTACACCCTGACGGTCCAGGCCTCGCCCGCGGGGGACGCGGGCGCGAATGACTATCGGCTCACCTTCACACGGGACGAGCAGTCCTCCACGAGCGGGGTGGCGGTCCAGTCCGTGGTGCGCTTCCCCGACATGCGCGTCACCGTCACTGGACCCGGGCCCACGATGAGCGGGGCCACGGGGCCGACGGGTGAGTACGGCATTCCGGTGGTGGTCGCGGGAGGGGAGGCCGAGGGAATCGCCTGCGCGGACGTCCCCCTGGGCCCTCGGCCCATCCTGGCCCGGGATCCCCTGACGGGCGCCGCTGTCGTCCAGTCCATGGTCATGGCGAGCTATCCCACGTGCTCGACTCCGTTCCAGGTCAACGCCGGACGGCAGACCCGCGCGGACATCCTCGTCGACGCCCGGCTCCTCCATGGTGCCCTCCACTTCGTGGACCGCGAGGGACACTCGCTGCGTCGCGACTGCTCGGCGGGCAGTCACAGCCAGTTCGACACGGAGAATGGCTCGTTCGCCTCCATCGCCGACGAAGACATCACCAAGACGGAGGTCCACTTCTTCAGGGCGGATGACCTGGAGCATCCCATCGCCCAGTTCACGGTGGGCGTCGCCGAGGAGGAGTGTGAGCAGCCTCAACCCGGCCAGCGTCTTGCCCAGGGACACTATGCGCGCGTGCGCGTGGGACCAACGGCGCCCTTCAAGCGTGCCATTCGAGAGCGCTGCCGGGAGCTCAATCCCGCCATCCTGGACGATTCCAGCGCTCCGCCGCCCATCAATCTGGGTGACGCGGACCGGGCGTTCTATGAGACGGAGTGTCGCGACAACCGGAACAACTTCCTCCGGCTGAGCGCCGGGGAGCCCCTGGTCGTCGTGGCCGTCAATCACGCGACGGGCCATACGGGGATGACACGCGCCAGCGTCCCTCCCATCTCGAAGTGGAGCCCGGGCCCCGACGGTCGCTGCCTGCTGGACGAGCAGCAAGGTCCGTTGAAGGTGGTGGACTCGGGGCAGGAGGTCTCCCTCTCCCGCTGCTCGGTGCAGGCGCTGGGCATCGACGTGCCCGTTGCCCTCTATCCGCCGGAGATCGACGTGCGCGTGTGGCGCAGCGCGGAGGCGGACGGCGTGCGCCAGGACCAGCCTCCCACGCTGGTGCGTCACGGCGGCGCGGCCACCACGCGGGACACCTACGTCCACGTGGACACGCACTGGCGCGTGCGGACGATGGCCCCTGAGGAGTGGCGTTCGGAAGACGGAGGGGTGCGACAGACGCCACTGGACGCGGGCTTTCCGCTGGAATGGTTCGACGGGGGCGCATCCCCCTGCCGGGAGGCGTCCAGAGCCGATGGCGGCACGCCCGATGGAGGCGCGCCGTGCCTTCCCGACCTGCTGAGGGATGAGGGCGTCTCCGGGCGCATCCTGGAGACCTGCTCCGAGTACGGAGAGGGCGCGAACAGTTCGGCCAAGAAGCTCCTGGCGTGCCGACGCAACCAGGACCTGGAGGATGTGCCCAAGGGCGTTCCTCCGCTCGCGGGGCGGGTGGTGCGGGTGACGAACTCCGCGGCGGAGGAGCCCGCGGTGGCTCAGTTCGCCGTGGTTCCAGGTCGTGGCTCGGCGGCCCTGCAGGCCGCGATGCGCGTGGTGACTCCGAGCGGCCAGCGCCTGACGCTCGGCAGCCTGCCCAGCGCCAACTACTACCTGCATGTCGTGGGACATGAGGTGTTTCCGCGCGACCTCGATGGCGACGGGGCCCTGACGCCCGCGGAGCGGAACGCGAGGCCACCGGACTTCAGTGAGCCCCTGGGCACGCATCCCGCGGGCCTGCCCGAGCGAGCGGTGGGGCTGAAGAACGTCTATGCCAGCATGGACCCGGACGGGTTCCGGGTGCTCCGGTACGACCGGGACCGCGAGCACGAGTTCCGAGTCCTGGGGCTCACGGACCCTCATGTCACGGCGACCACTTCCACGGGAACGAGGCCGCTGGAGGGCTCGACGGCGGAGGCGGACTCCGACGACCTGGCCTACACCTTCCTGAGCGGGCTTCTGGAGCCAGAGCAGGAGGGACGTGCGCCGACGCCGGTGGGTGACTACGTCGTGCGTTTTGGCGGGGATGCCTTCGGAATCGAGTGTGATGTCAGCATCGAGTTCCAGTCCATCACAGGCAACTGCGACGGCGAGTTCATCGACGACGTCCTGAGCGCCAATGACCTGCTCTATGTGGAGCTGTACCTCAGCGGCAACGCGGAGAACGTGCTCTATCGCTTCAACCTGATGGGCTTGTCTCCGCGCACGGACCTGCTCAAGGCGGGCAGTGCCTTCACGGCGCGACGCTCGGTCGAGGTGGCCGCCGACGGAGGGGCCGTCAAGGACAGGCCGGTCTCAATCCCAGCCGCGGCCCGCTTCGCGCTGGACCCAGGCGTCATCCGCAGGGGAAGGGTGAAGGTCTGCACCTCCGACACCTGTGCGGCGGGCAGCCTCGTGAAACAGGCGGACGTGGAGCTGCTGTCGAATGGCTCGTATCGCGTCCAGGAGTCGGGAGGAGGGTTGGGAGAGGACGCCCTCGAGCAGCTCTCACAGACAGGGCTCAACGGCGCCCGGCACTTCGCGCTGCCCATTCCCGCGCAGCTGGTGCCGATGCCCGGCTCGGGTGGGGAAGCCCGGCGCTTCTTCCTGGTCCAGGAGATTCTCGAGCCCGAGGTCCGTCGTCTCGTTCAAACGCTGGGGCGCCCGCGCGGCGTCTTCGAGGGGCTCCATGCCCGTGCGCCCGGCCAGCTCACCGTCCAGGGCATCAACGTGGCGGATGGACACCTGTCCTTCGAGCACGAGGACTTCTCGGTGCCGCAGCTCGCCGAGGCCGTTCGCTTCTCCCGGACCTACAACAACCAGAGCAGCCTGGTGAGCACCACGGGCGTGGGCTGGACGAACAACCTCGACGGCTTCGTGCAGGAGGAAAAGCTCGGACGCTACGCGGTGGTCGTCGCGGGCCAGTCCTACGACTTCCCGACCTGCGGAAGCGTCAGCGAGGTTGAGCGCACCGCCACGGACTGCACCACGGACCGCTCGCATGGACTGACGCTGCGCATCGAGAAGCGGGCTGGGAGTGCCCTCGCGGTCGTACAGACGGCGGAGGGCGCCGTCTATGAGTTTGGGATGCGCGCTCGGGGCCACGCGCTGGAGGAGCGGCGCCGGTGGTTGCTCGACCGCTACCATGATGGGCACGGGCGCGGTGATGGGACGGGCTGGACGGTGCTGACGTACCGGGCCGGCACCAACCTGGTGGAGCGGGTGGAGCGGGTGCCAGGACGGCTCCAACTCGTCCTCGACTACGAGCCCATCGCTCTGGACGACGAGTCCATCGCGAACCGGCTGCGCAATCAGGCACGAAACCAGGGCTTCGCCCTGCTCGCCACGGTGGAGCTGCGCCTCAAGTCGGATGGCTCGGTCCTCCACGCGCTGCGGCTCACGCATGACAAGAAAGGCAATCTGCTGAGCGTGGCGCGGACGTCGGCGCTGCCCGCGACCCAGGTGTGGGAGTACGACTACGCGGCGCCGCCCGCGGACCTGAGCGGGAGCAAGCTGTGGTCCGCCTCCAACGAGGTCGCGAAGGCGAAGCTGAAGCTCAGTCCGCCGGAGGGCGGAACGCCTGTCGTTCAGTGGGTGGCCACCTATGGGCGGGAGGCGCAGCCAGGGATGTATGCGCACGTGAGCTCGGCGGAGGCTGTCACCTCCGTAGTCGGCACCGGCATGCCGGCGCCGGGGTGGCGCATCCAGGCGACGGACTCCGTCAAGCGGACCCTCACGCGTCCGGACGGCGTCACTGTCTCGCTCGACCTCAACGACTACGGAAACGCCAGTGCCACCACGCTTCCTGGCCTGGGGCCGAGCACCGCGGCCTGGGGGAGTGATGTCCGGGGCGGCCCCGTGCAGGTAGATCGCACGGTGTCTTCGACGGGACGCGCCTTGAGTCATGCGGTCAATGACCGGATGCAGGTGGATGGTGTGTCTCTCAGCGCCGCGCCTCCGGAGAGTCTGCCGGTGCCTGGGGCCGGGAGCGGACCGCTCTGGTCGGTGTCCTCGCGACAGCCGACGACGGGGCGTGCCGTGGAGATGAAGCTGGCCACGGGGCATGGCGAGGCGAACGTGAGCCAGCCGCGCAACGCGGCGGGTGATTCGACGGGGCTGTCGGTTCAAGACCCGCTGCATGGCGTCGTGTTTTCGGCCCAGCAACTCCCGGACGTGGACGGGGTGGTCCAGCAAGGCGTGGACCCCACTGGCAACACGTTGACCTTCCTTGGGCACGAGGAGCAGGCGCTGGGGCTCCCGGGCTCCGCGGAGGTCTCGCGCGTCTTGACGGGCGCTGGTGGGCTCGACAAGTACACCGTGGAGTACGAGTACGACGTCCTCGGCAATCGCATCTCCGAGCTCAATCGAGCCACGGGGGCGCGTGTGCAGTTGACCTATGACGCCGTGGGCCGGCTCCTCTCCCGGACAGTCTCCGGGCGCCCACCCCAGGTGTGGACGTACAGCTACCTGCTGGGGGACGACACGCTGGTCGTCACGGAGAGCGTGGCGCTGGGGCGGTGGTCCCGGAGCCAGTCGCGGACGACGGAACTTCGTGAGGGATTGGTCCGGGCCGAGCGCTACACGTATGGGGCCCAGGGCCTTCCGGCCTCCATCCAGTACGACACCTACCAGGGGTCGCGGCTCCAGTCGTTCCTGGATGCGCGAGGGCAGCGGCACACCCTGACCTACGATTCCGCTGGACGACAGACGGGCGAGTCGGTGGGTGGGGTCTCGCTCTATTCGTATGTCCTGGACGGTGAAGGGAACATCACCCAGACGACGGACAGCCGGGGATTGGTGACCCGAGTGCTGCACGACGCGCTCGGACGCGCGGTCCGGTGGGAATACGAGTCGAAGGGGGCGGGCGAGCCGTGTCCGGACGGATGTCGGTTCTCCGATGTGGAGACCGTGGTGCTGGATGCCGCGGGGGCGGTGGTTCAGCGGACGTTCGGCACGCTGGCGAAGAAGCATGTGCTCGAGTCCACGACGGATGCGATGGGACGAGAGCTCTCCGTCAAGAGCAGCACCACGAGCCACGGTGGGGTCGACTCGAAGGCCTTCCATGACGGCGCGGGCCGGGTGACACGGCGCGTGGACGACGAGCTGGGCCTGGAAGACACGTACGAGTACGACGACGTCCTGGGGCGTATGACGCGGTCGGTGCGCACCGTGCAGTCCGCGAATGGCGAGCGGACGCTGACCGAGACGCGTGCCTATTCCGATACACCGGCGGGGACAGGGACCGTGCAGGTGACGCGTGTCCTCAACGGCCGGGGGCCGGGGACCACGGGGACGCGCGAAGAGAGCCGGACGTATACGATTGATACGCAGGGACGGGTGCTTGGTCTGACGGAGACCGTCGACGGCCAGCTCGCGCAGCATGCCTGGGATTACGACGCCCTCGGGCGCGAGGTCTCGTATCAGTCCCCTTCGGGGCGGATGACGACGCGCGAGTACGACACTGCGGGCAATCTGCTTGAGGTCGTCGAGCCCGGCGGTGTCACGACGCGCTTCACGCAGGATGCGCAGGGCAATGTCCTGTCACAGGTCGGGCCCCAGGAGCTGGAGTCCTGGGCGATGACGTACGACGGGCTGGGGCGGCTCCAGACGCGCACCCTAGCCGCTACCCCGCTCACGGGGATGGCGCAGTGGAGCTACAGCCATCCCGGAGAAGGCGTCGAGGTGGAGAGCCTCCCGGACGGCGCCTCCATTACTCGCACCTACAATGCGCGAGGGCTGGTGGAGTTGGAGGTCCAGACTGGGATGGGGGGCGAGCGCTCCGTCCGGACCCGGTACGACGGGACCTGGGTGAAGCGGCAGGCGGTGCTCGAAGGCGCGTCGTCACGGATTGTGGACCGTGGCGCGGAAGCGGCCATCGATGATCGCGGCCGGATTCGCAGCGAGGTGGAGACCTGGTCAGCGCCTGACCATGGCTACCAGTATTCGACGACGACGAGCTGGAGTGGGAGGCAGGCTGTCTCCACCGAGTCGTGGAGCATGGGTGGACAGAGCCTGGGCGGGCGGACGGTGACGGTGGTGGTGGATGGACTCGGCAATGTCATCCGGAAGACCCAGAGCGGGGCGGCGGACCAATGGGACTACTACGCCGACGGCAAGTCGATGCGGATGGTGCCCTTTGGATATGACGCCAGTGCCGCCGCGACGACGTGGACCTACGACACGAGCGGCAGGCTGAAGTCACAGCGCTTTGGTCCGGAGGAGACGAGCTACGCCTACTACGCGGATGGCTTGCTGCGCTCCGTCCAGACTCCAGACAATCGCATCCGGACGCTCAGCTACAACGCGCGTGGGCTCCTGGAGAACGAGACCTACGGGCAGGGGACGGACCTGGAGCGCACGCGCTATGCCACGTATGACGGGGCGGGCAATGCAACGGAAGTACGGCAGGCCGCCGGGACGCCGGTAGAGACTGCCTGGATATATCAGTATGGGCCTCGGAGTGAGCTGGTCCGGGTGACCCAGCCAGGGAACGAGACGTTCTCGTATGCGTATGACGCCATGCTGCGGCTGGCGAAGACGACTCCGCCGGCGGGCTCGGTTACGAAGCAGCAACAGTTCACCTATGACTTCCTCGGGAGGGAGCTGTCGCGCAAGCGGGGCACTGGCGAGTGGTCCACGACGTGGACGAATGGAAGCCTCGAAGTGAGCAACGCGCTGGGGGAGCGCGTCGAGCGCATCGTGGACGGGCGCGGTCGCGTGGTGAAGGAGGTCTTCAAGCCGGGAGCGCCGACGCCAGACGCCTCGGGCGTGTCGCGGACGTTCAAGGACCTCGAGTCGGTGAGCTACGTGTTCAACGGGCTGAACCAACTGCGCACGGCGACGGAGCAGCGCGCAGGGGGCGTCGGCGTTGTTCGGAGCATGAACTACGACGGACGGGACCGCCTGGAGGCCGTCACCAGCGGCTCCGAGACAGTTGAATACGGGTACTACGACAGCAATGCGCTGAACTCGGTCCAGGCACCCTCGGGGACGGTGAACTACTCAGTGGATGGTCTCCAGCGGCTCCAGGGCGTGACGCTGGCGGATGGGACGGCGCTCGAGGTGGCGTGGGAGGCCGGCGGCGGGCGGTTGAAGACGGTGGGCAACGGAGCGCTGAGGCACTCCTACTGTCATGACGGGCGTGGCCGGCTGACTTCCGTGACGCATGACGGGCGACAGGAGAGCTGCGGCTCGCCCATCGCGTCGCCCCGGCTGCGCTACAGCTATTCGTACGACGAGCGTGGCAATCGCCTCACGGAGGTGATGGAGCGCTTCGAGACGGGAGGGCCTGGAGCGACGGAGACGACGGAGTACGGATTCGACTCGGCGGACCGGCTGACGGGGGTGCGGTATCCGTCTGGCAGCTCCGTGCTCTACCAGTTGCACGCCGACGGCTCGCGGTCCGGGGAAAAGTCGCTGACGGGTTACGCGGGGACACTGGAGGCAGGGGCCTTCGCGGCCGCCTCGTCGCCACAGGAGCACCTGTCGTACCACTACGACGCGAACCTGGGGACGTTGCAGGAGACTCGCGACGAGACGCAGAGCGGCCTCGTGGTGACACAGTATGTGTCGGACGCGGCGGGGCGGCGGGTGCGTGAGACGCGGGGAAGTCTCACGCGGATGTTCCACTTCGACGCCGGGGGACGACTGGTCGAAGTGGAGCAGCAGAACGGCGCGCAGCTCAAGCAGGTGAAGTACCAGTACGATCATGCGGGGCTCCGTCGGTCTCGGACGGTCGGTAGCGCGACGACGAGCTACCTGTGGAGTGGAGGGGATCTTCTCGAGGAGCAGCTTCCTGGAGTGACGGGGGCTGTGCTGTACCAACGCGCTGCGGGTATGGTGTTGGCTACTGGCGACGAACGCATTCTCCAGGAAGGGCTCGGGAGTGCGGTAGGCCGACTCAAGACAGACGGAACCCTCGCCTCGTCCCAGTTCGACGCCTGGGGCGGCTACCTTAACGACACCGGCGCGACGTCCGCGCAGGCCAGCCTCGGGTACACAGGGCACGCGTGGGACGCAGAGGCGGGACTCACATACGCCCAGCAGCGTTGGTATGACGCGGCCACGGGCCGGTTCTTGTCCGAGGACCCGGTGGGCGCGAGGGCTTACCTAGGGACGCCGAATGAGCTGAACCCATGGGGGTACGCTCGAAACAACCCGCTTAGGTACATCGACCCGTTCGGACTATGCGCGAAGGGCATAGACGAGGGATGTGAACTCAAATTCTTTGATTTGGCTCGGGCAGTATATCAATCCGCGACTGGGCCCGAGGGTTACCACGACCTTACTGATAAATACCGTGAGGCTAACCACCAGGCACGGATCGCGAACGGTCAGACAGGAATCGAGCGGTTTGATGTGTGGAGCCGCGAGAAGGCGCGTGCTGGAGCTGACTGGCTGGGGCGCGGGATTGCTTGGGCCAAGAGCAAGATTCCGAGACTTGAAGCGTCCGAGGGGCAGTTGGCGGATGAAATTGATGTCCATCGCCAAAACTTCGACCGGGCAGCGGGCGAGTGGGGTGCCAATGCAGGCGGGGTGGACCGATTTAGTCAGTTGCGGAAGTTTGAAGGTTTCGAGCAGGACACCACATCTCAGGAACTGAGACAGCGCGCCTACGAGACGGTTGGGCCGGCGCTCAGGACCGGGGCGAGTGCGACCATTGAGGCGGCGGGGACCCTGGCACCAATACTTAGGGGAGGCAAGATTGGCGGTGCGGCGAGTGTTTCTCCTGAGGCTGAACTTCCAAGTGGCAAACACGTTGGTTCCGGGACGGCTGCGGTCACGAAACACAATCTGTGGAACCCGTCGAATAAACGATATAGCTGTACCGCAGGTGTCTGTGCTGTTGTCAAGAATAGCCAGGTCAAGGCATTCGAGTGGGATACAGACAGTGTCGAAGAAGCATTTGGCTCAGCGGGAATCGAAAAGCAGCTCGTCGTGAGGAAGTCGCTTGATTATCTCGAAGATGCAACCGGCCTGGTTGCGTCAAAGAACGCGGTTTCGATGCTTACGCCAAAGGCCAAGATAGGCCATTATGCTATCTACACGCGGTGGTCCGACGGGGCATATCGCCATGTTGTATATGGCAATGTTTCGAAGACCGGGAAGGTTGTAGTCTACGATCCTCAGTCAATGCAGAGCATGAGCTACCAGGAAATGCTAAGAGACTATGGCGGGAGGGCCGCCCCCTATTATTTGCAGGAGGAGTGATGGGTACGGATGAGGTGCTTTGCGAATACTGCGGACTCTATTCATCGTCAGGATTTGTGTGTCAGAACTGTGGAAAGCCACTTGATGGATCTCCACCTGAAGAGACAAAATTCGCACGTCCGCGATGGGGGCGTTTGAGTATTCGCATTTTCAGTCAAGATATTGAAGGGGTCGGAGATACACTCCGTGCTGCCCTAGTTAAGCTTGAGCGGAGGACGGAGCAGTCACTCTTGCCTAGTCAAGCGGGGAAGATCCAAGCAGGTCTGAGGGACATTGAACTGTATGTGTCGGAGTTTTCGGCAACTGCGTTGGAGCAGGAAATTGGCAGTAAGGCCGTAGTGACTTTTCAGGAGCTACCAGATGAGGAACTGCCAACAAAATAGACAACCGAACGACCTGGACGGGTTATAATCTCTATCCCTTGTGTCGCATCGGATTGTTGAGACACTAAACCGGAGTTCGTGACTCGCGATCAGGCTTGGGATGTTGCGGATGACCTCGTTCTGAGAATGCGGCAACGAGCAGCCGCCGGAAGTGGAGAAAAATGATGGGGTTCTGGCGAGACTACGAGGCCCTTCTCTCATCATATGAAGCTGGAGACATCGCAAGGACAGAACTGTTCGGCGCCCTCCTGGGAATGCTTGATTTGGTTGATGTTGAAAGGTTGGCTCAACGCCTCCCGTTGAAGTTGGTAGGTCCATTTCTGCAGTACGTGGATGGGTTTCTTGCGAGTGGTGATGCCATGCGCAATGTTGAAACGGGAGGTGCGCTTCCGTTGGAAGTAATCGGACGTCTAAGACAATGGCGGAATGGTTTTGTTTCAGATTCGTAATTGCGGGGTGGTGAACGTGGTCAATCTGTGCCGCACCGGATTGTTGAGATACTAGGTTGCATGGGTGTCCGCTTTGGGCGGAAAGGTGAGCGAGATCGAACGCTTGCGCGGAGATGCGCGGGCGTGATCTGACGTGTGGGCATGAAGGGGGCAAATACGAGCTGGCAGGCGCGGAGGTGCGCGCGCTGTTCGAGGCGGTGCTGCCTGACGCGCAGATAGCAGCGCTTGCGGAGGAACTCGGCGTAGTGGAGCGCCAACGCAAGCTGGACGTGGTGACGTTCACGCGGGCGGCGGTCATCTCGGCGAACACACCGAGCGGAGGGATGCCCCCTGTGTCAGGGAAGATGTCGCCTCGGCTGACTGGCCGAGCTGAACACCCCATGGGGGGCGAGTGCAGGCGGTTGAAATGCCGTACACAGACGCATTCAAAGCGCAGATGGTGAAGCGGATGATGGGCCCGAGCGCGGTGAATGCCTCGACGCTGGCCCGGCAGGTGGGAGTGTCCCAACCGACGTTGTCGCAGTGGTTGCGAGCGGCGAATAGGGTAGCGGCCATGACGCCCCCGTCCGACGAGAAGAAGCCCGCCCCGCCCGC
>Ga0126314_10000568_pt1 | contig 17593 bp, 18 predicted proteins | sample Plot105B_FD_92535 | JGI IMG/M metagenome (GOLD analysis project Ga0126314, IMG submission 92535) | Serpentine soil microbial communities from UC McLaughlin Reserve, CA, USA - Plot105B | ecosystem: Environmental > Terrestrial > Soil > Grasslands | place: USA: UC McLaughlin Reserve, Lake County...
CGATTCCGCCGAACATCTGCTTGTCGGCGACATCCGAACGACCGTCGAGCAAAGCTCGAATCCTCTGTGCAAGTCCCTCGTCGAACGCCATGCGGGCAGCGTACCAGAGTTTAAGTTGACACTTACGTTAGAAACTGCTTACGTAATGGAGGACATGGAAGCCGCCCTCAAAGCCATCGCTGCGCCGCATCGGCGCCAGATCCTGTCGCTCGTGCGCGAGGAGGAGCTCTCCGCCGGTGAGATCGCCGCTCATTTCGACGTGACTCGGCCGGCGGTCTCCCAACACCTGGGCGTACTGAAGGAGGCCGGGCTCGTGGACGAGCGACGCAACGGCACGAGGCGCCTGTACCGGGCACGCCCTGAGGGCCTCCAGCCGGTGAGGGAGTTTCTCGAGCAGTTCTGGGATGAGCGGCTCGAGGCGCTGAAGCACGAGGCGGAAATCGAGGAAAGGAAGAAGCGAGATGGAAGCGAGCACTGAGACCGCGGTCCGGCGTGAGATCGCGATAGCGGCCAGCCCCGAGACCGTATGGGAGTTCTTCGTGGACGCCGACAAGGCGACGCGCTGGATGGGGACGTCCGCGTCCCTCGACCCGCGCCCGGGCGGTGAGTACCGCGTGGAGGTGTTGTCGGGGAACGTGGCTGCGGGCGAGTTCGTGGAGCTGGAGCCGCCGCACCGCCTGGTCTGGACGTGGGGCTGGGAGCCGGGCAGCCCGAGCTCGGTGGCATCCGGCTCCACGAGGATCGAGGTCGAGCTCGTCCCCGAGGGCGACGGCACCCTGCTTCGCTTCACCCACAGCGGCCTGCCGGACGCCGAGGCCACGCAGAAGCACGCCCACGGCTGGGACCACTATTTGGAGCGCCTGAAGATCGTGGCGCGCGGGGACGACGCGGGCCGCGACACTTGGCTTGATAGTCCGATGTAGCGCCGCGGCGCGGGTGCGTAGAGTCCCGCGCCGTGCAATTCGAGAAGTGGCAGGCGCTGGGCAACGACTACGTAATCGTCGAGGAACGTGAGCTGCCGTTCGAGCTGACCCCTGGGCGTGTGCGCGCGATCTGCGCGCCCCGCACGGGAGTCGGCTCGGACGGCGTGCTCCTCATCAGCGAGACCGACGAGCGGGGCTTCGTCGCCGAGATCCGCATCTACAACCCCGACGGCTCCGAGGCCGAGCTGTCCGGCAACGGCGTGCGACAGGCCGTGATGTACCTACGCCGCAGCGGCTGGACCGGCGACGACAGCTTCTCCGTACGCACCGCGGCAGGCGAGATCCGTCCCCGTATCGACGGTGATCTGTGCACCATGGATATCGGCCGCGTGCGGCTGCGCGGCCAGGCCGACTTCCCCGAAGGAGGCGACGACGGCACCGGCACGCTCGCCTCCGCCGGCCGCGAGTTCGCCTTCCAGTTCGTGCAGGCGGGGAACCCCCAGCTGGCGATCGAGGTGGCGGACGACCTCGAGGAGCTGGACCTCCAGCGCTACGGGCCCGAGATCGAGCGCAACGAGCGATTCCCGAACCGCACGAACGTATCCTTCTGGCGCCGCACGGGCGACGCGCAGATCCGCGCGCGGATCTTCGAGCGCGGGGTCGGCGAGACGATGGCGTCCGGCACCGGCGCCACGGGCGCGGCCGTGGCGGCCGCCCTGCGTGGTGTGGACAGCCCGGTGACCGTGGTGCTCGACGGGGGCGAGCTCGTGGTCGACGTGGGCGAGGACCTCCATGTGAACCTGACCGGCTGGGCGCGTCCCGTGTACTCGGGGACGCTGAGCGAGGAATTCCTCAAGGAGCTGAATGCAACCGAGTAGCCGACTGGATCGCCTGCCGCCGTACCTGTTCGCCGAGCTGGAGCGGAAGATCAGGGAGAAGCGCGCGGCCGGGGTCGACGTGATCAGCCTGGGGATCGGCGATCCCGACACGCCGACGCCGCAACCGGTGATCGACGCCCTCGCGCCGGCCGCGCAGGATCCTGGCACGCACCAGTACCCATCGAATCGCGGCCGCCCGGAGCTGCGCGAGGCCTTCGCGCGCTTCTACGAGCGCCGCTTCGGCGTAGGGCTCGACCCCGAGTCGGAGATCATCCCGGCGCTGGGCGCCAAGGAGTGCGTCTTCAACCTGAACCTCGCCTTCCTCGACCCCGACAGCGTGGCCCTGGCGGCGGATCCCGGGTACCCGGTGTACACCGGCGGACCGCTGTTGGCGGGCGCCGAGGCGGTGCTGATCCCGCTGCTGCCCGACCGTGGCTTCGCGGCCGACCTCGACGCCATCGGCGGCGACGTGGCGGAGCGCGCGCGGCTCCTCTATTTCAACTATCCGAACAACCCCACCGGCGCGATCGTGCCTGACGGCCTCTTCGAGCGCGCGGTTGAGTTCGGCCGCGAGCACGACGTGCTGATCGTGCACGACGCGTCCTACACGGAGACGACCTTCGACGGCTACGTGGCCCCGAGCTTCCTGGAGACGCCGGGCGCGAAGGAGGTCGGCGTGGAAGTGTTCTCGCTCTCGAAGGGCTGGAACATGACCGGGTGGCGGACCGCGGCGATTGTCGGGAATGCGGACGCCGTGGCGACCTACTGGAAGCTGAAGACGAACATCGACTCGGGCATGTTCGAGGCGGTGCAGCTGGCGGCTGCCGCGGCTCTGGACGCCGGGCCGCCCGCCGAGATGCCCGCGATCTACGAGCGCCGCCGCGATCTCGTCTGCGACGCGCTCGCCGAGATCGGGGTGAATGTGACGCCGCCGAAGGGGACGATCTACGTCTGGGCGCCGGTGCCGGAGGGGCACACGTCGGCGTCCTATTGCGAGCTGGTGTTGGAGGAGTCGGGCGTCGTCGTGTCGCCCGGAGGCTCGTATGGGCCGAACGGCGAGGGCTTCTTCCGCATCTCGCTCACCGTTCCAGACGAGCGCCTGACCGAGGCCGTGGAGCGCATGCGCGGGAGCCTCGGGGGATAGGCCGTGCACTACTGCGGCATCGTCCCGATGCAGCAAGAGCTCCAACTGGCGATGCTGGAGGAGGTGCGAGCGCCGGAGCCTCCGATCCGCCTGAGTGCGATCTTCTTCGAGCCGGGCTCCGCGGCGCAGGTGGCGGACGAGCTGCGCTCGCTCGGCGAGGTGGTGCTGGGGGTGGGGGCGCCCCTGTCCGGGCAGCAGGCGGAGCTCGAGCGCCGTGGTGTCGCGCCCCAGCCTCGCAGTCCGGAGGCCGCTCGGCTCGTCGAGCTGCTCGGGATGCCGGTTTTCAGCCCGAACGACGGCGATGAGGGCGAGGGCCCGGTGCCGGAGGGGTCCTACCACGACTTCCCGCTCTTCGAGACCAGCGCGGATGGCGTGTTCTATGCGCTCCAGGGCCGGCGGCTGCCGGCGAAGCGCCATCCCTACGGGATGCAGCTGCGGATCGAGGAGCTGCTGGGCGACCGCGTGACCGACGAGGGCGGCGACCTCTGGCACCGCCGAATCGAGGAGCTGGACGCGGTCGCGTGCGCCCTAAGCGCACACCGCTACGCGGTCGGACACGCATCGTGGATCGGCGACCCGAGCGGGGGCGTCGCGGTCCTCCCGGGCACCGGACTGCCGAAGACCTTCCGGAGCTCTGGCGTGCTGCCGCCGGTGGAGCGGCTGCAGCTGCCGGACGAGCGCCGCTAGCCAGCCAGCCGCGCTAACCGCAGCAATGAGGGCCGCCGCCACGGCAAAGTGCTATCGGTTGTCCTGCCTTTGGTTGCTATGGACCCATTAGGCAGGACGGTCCTACCTCGCCGAGAGCGTCTCGCGCAACCCGGTGTCGAGGTCGCGTGGCTGGTAGCCCAGCTCGCGGCGGGCCTTGTCGTCGCGGGCCAGGTAGGTCACATTGTGGGCCGCGGAGATCATCTCGCGGAAGTTCGGCGGCAGCCCCATCGCTGGGCCGATGAAGCGGCCCACCGGGATCATCGCCTTGAGCACCAGCGGAGGAACGGTCATGCGCGGCGGCTTTTGCCCGCCGATCTCCGCCGCTTTGTCGATCAGCTCGCCCTGCGTCGTGACTTCGCCGCCCAGGACGTACGACTCGCCGAGCTGGCCCTTGTCGTGCGCGAGCACGATTCCGTCGGCCACGTCGTCGACGAAGACGGCGTTGTAGCCGAGGTCCGGGAACGCCCTCGCCGGCATCTTGCCCGTGCTCGCCTGCTCGATCAGTGAGCCGACGATCGCGTGGTCGCCCGGGCCGTAGACGAGCCCGGGCTGGACGATCACGATCGGCGCGCCCGCGGTGGCGCGCTCCTGCGCGAGCTTGTGCGCGAGGTACTTCGTCTCGTCGTAGTAGGACACGAAGCCGGCGCTCTCGTCGCGGCTGTAGGTCTCGTCGACCGTCTGCCCGGCGGTGTTGCCGAACGCGTTCACCGTCGAGACGTACACCACGCGGTCCACACCGGCGTCCGCCGCGGCGTCGAACACGCGCTCCGTTCCCCGGACGTTTGCGTCGTACATCGACTCGCGCTTGGACTTCGGCATACCCACGCGGTAGTCGGCCGCGATGTGGAAGGCCGCCTCGCAGCCCTCCATGCCGCGGCGGATCGCGTCGGCGTCGCCGAGGTCGCCCTCGATGACCTCCGCGTCCAGTCCCGCCGCCTTCTCGGGGCGGCGCGCCAGTACCACCACGTCGTCGCCGCGGTCGCGCAGGCGCTTGACCACGCGCGACCCGATGAACCCCGTTCCACCCGTCACAAAAGCTCTCATCGGCGCGGGATCGTATCCCTAGACTTGACGCAGTGCAGCAGACCCCAAACGGCGACCTCCGGCGCGCGCGTCAGCGTGCCCTCACCATCGGTGTCGCGCCCAACGATCTCGACCTCACCGAACTTCGCGAGCTGCTCCGCACCGCCGGTGTGGCCGTGAGTGGCGAGATGGTCCAGCGTCGTGAGCGCCCTGATCCGGATCGCTACTTCGGCCGCGGCAAGCTCATGGAGCTGAAGCAGGCGGTAAACGACGCGGACGCGAACCTCGTGGCGGTCGACGACGAGCTGCTGCCCCGGCAGGAGCGCAACCTCGAGGAGGCGCTCGGCGTACCGGTGATCGACCGCACGGCGATCATCCTCGACATATTCGCCGACCACGCCCGCTCCGCCGAGGGCAAGCTCCAGGTTGAGCTCGCGCAGCTCGAGTACAACCTCGCGCGCATGCGTGGCCTGTGGACGCACCTCGAGCGCCTCGGCGCCGGCCGCATGGACGGCGGCATCGGCACGAGAGGCCCCGGTGAGTCGCAGATCGAGACCGATCGGCGGCTGGCGCGCGACCGCATCTCGGCGCTCAGGCGTCGCCTGCGTGAGACGAAGGCCACGCGCGCCACGATGCGCGGCGAGCGCGAGCGGGCCGGCCTTCCGACCGTTGCCCTCGCCGGCTACACCAACGCCGGCAAGTCCACGCTGCTGAACAAGGTCACGGGCTCCGACGTGGGCGTGCGGGAGCGCCTCTTTCACACGCTCGACCCGACGACACGCTCGTTTGAGATCTCCGGGCGGCAGTACCTGCTCACCGACACCGTCGGCTTCATCCGCAAGCTCCCGCACCAGCTGGTTGAGGCGTTCTCGGCCACGCTCGAGGAGGCGATGGGGGCCGACCTGATCGTGCACGTGGTGGACGCCTCGGCGCCGGAGGCGGAGATGTACGAGATGATGGCCGCGGTCGACGACGTGCTCGACGAGATCGGTGCGGGCGACAGGCCGCGGCTGCTGGCGCTCAACAAGGTGGACCTGCTGGACGACGAGCGGCGGCGCCAGCTGTCGTTCCGCCTGCCCGACGCGGTGCAGGTGTCCGGCGCGACGGGCGAGGGGCTCGACGACCTGCGCGACGCGATCGAGGCGCGCTTCCTGGCCAGCCTGCGCGCGATGGAGCTGCTGGTGCCCTACGACGAGGGCGGCAGCCTCTCCGAGCTCCACGACCTGGCCGGCGAGCTCGAGCGCGAGGACACGCCCGAGGGCGTCCGGATCCGCGCCCGAGTGCCCGTGGCGGCGGCGCAGCGCTTCGAGCGCTTCGAGCGCAACGGCGACTCGCCGGGCTAGTTACTTCCTCGACATAAGTCGTGCAAAACCAATCCTTTTGCGCGGATGATTTGACATCTCGGTGCGCATGCTGGGAGTGTCGGCGCCATGCAGACTCACGGGTCCGAGAGCTACTTTGTCATCGGGGAGGGACTCCTCAGCGAAAGCGTCGGAGGGCGCGAGAACGGAGAGGCTCCGCCCATCGTGGCGGCGGCCGCCGACGCCTCGGGCGGGGCGCCGCCGTTCCGCTTCTCGAGGCTGGGGCCGAAGGGGCTGAACCGCCAGCTCGGCGAGGGCAACCGCAAGAAGGTCGGTGCCGCGATGGCCGTGGCGGGCGGCGGGCAGTCGCAGGTTCCCGCGGGCTTCACGTACCTCGGCCAGTTCATCGACCACGACCTGACGTTCGACAAGACGAGCGTGATGCTCGGGGCGAATATCACGCCGGCCCAGCTGCTCCAGGGACGCTCACCTAGCCTCGACCTCGATTCGCTCTACGGCGCTGGGCCGACCGATCCCGGCTCCGCCAAGTTCTACGAGGCGGACGGCATCCACCTCAAGGTCGGAAAGACGACCGGCCCGACGAAGGTCGGCTTCGACCTCCCGCGAGGCGCCGGCAACACGCAGGCGAAGAAGCGTAAGGCGATCATCCCTGACCCGAGGAACGACGAGAACCTGGCGGTGGCACAGCACCACTGCGCGCTGATTCGCTTCCACAACCGGGTGGTCGACACCCTGCCCGCATCCGTGCCGGCGGGCCAGCGCTTCGCCAAGGCCCGCGAGATCGTCACGAAGCACTACCAGTGGATGATCCGGACGGATTACCTGCCCCGTGTGGCTGCCAAGGGCGTCGTCAACGACGTCTTCAACAACGGCCGCAAGGCCTTCGAGGTCGGGGCCGCGCCCACAGATGTCCCCACCATGCCGATCGAGTTCTCCGTGGCCGCATTCCGCCTCGGTCACGCGATGGTGCGCAGCCGATACAACTGGAACGCGGTCTTCGACAACGGCGGCGGGACGCTCGAGTTCCTGTTCATCTTCTCGGCGCTCGGTGGCGACCTTGGGGGCGACACCCGCCTCGCGAGCATCTGGATCGCCGACTTCCGGCGTCTCTATGACTTCGGCGACGCGAACAAGCCGAACCTCACCGTGCCGGCCGCGAAGTTCAACCGCGCGATGCGGATCGACACGACGATCGTGAATCCGCTGCAGCATCTGCCGCCGCGCGCCATCGGCCTGCCGGGCTCGACCGGCTTCAACGATCCGCGCAGGAACCTGGCCTTCCGCAACCTCACCCGCGCGAAGATGCTGAAGCTCGCCACGGGCCAGCAGATGGCCAACTTCCTCAAGAACAAGGGCGTGAACCTCACGAAGCTGACGAGCGCCCAGATTCGAAACGGCAACAACGGCGCCGATCTCGGCGCGCTCACGCAGACGCAGCGTCAGACCCTCGTGAAGGACACGCCGCTGTGGTTCTACGTGCTGCGCGAGGCCGAGCTCAACAACGGCAAGCTCAAGGGCGTCGGGGCGCGCATCGCCGCGGAGACGTTCCACCGCGCGATGCAGGGAAGCGAGCACTCGATCGTCCGCGACACGAGCTTCGCACCGACGCTCGGCCCGAACAACTCGACCTTCCGCATGGTGGATCTGCTGCTGTTCGCGTTCGAGGGCAAGAAGGCGCTTCTGGCGCCGAACGGCTAGGGCGAGCGCCGAAGCGCGACCGAGACATTCGCCCGGGCGTGCTCGGGATCCGCCGTGGCGGGGATCGCCGCGTGCACGCGCTCGTCGGAGAGCGTCCATTTCAGTAACTCGCCGGCGCCGTACCGGCGTACCAGCGCGCCGCCGCCGAGCGGGCGCATCGCGATGACGCCGAGGTCGAGCTCGGCGGCCAGCGGAAGCAGGCGCTGGGCGGCCTCGCCTTCCGCCGGGTTGTAGGGCACCTGGATTGCGTCTACCCGGCCGGTGCGCATCACGCGCTCGAGCTCGCCGAACGCCGAAGGGGAGTGGTGCGTGGCGCCGATCAGGTCGATCCGGCCGGCATCCCGCTGCTCCTCGAGCCACGGTAGATGCTCTTCCCACGCGACGAGATTATGGATCTGCTCGATCTCCACGCGGCCGTAGAGCCCGAGCTGCTCGTGGAACTGGGTGTGCGCCTCCGTCATCGAGGGAGTCCAGATCTTGGTTGCGATGATCGCCTGGGTGCGTCGCGCGCCGAGCGCCCGGGCCAGCACCTGCTGGGCGCGGCCATACATGGGCGAGCTGTCGAAGAGCCTGGTGCCCGCCTCCCAGGCCACGTCCACGACCTCCCGAGCGCCGGCCTCGCCCTCGGGCCCGACGTCAAAGGTCCGCCAGGTGCCGAGCCCGATCACAGGTATCTCCCACCCCGACCGCCCGAAGCGGCGACGCTCCATCACGCCGCAATCATGGTCCGGCTAGCGAGCGTCGCCGCTGCCGGCGAGGACACCCCGCTCCTGGCGTGAGAGCAGCTTGGAGAGGTTCTCCTGGGCGACCGCGTCGAGGTCGAGACGGGCCTCGGTGGCCAGCTGGGCCACGTACCACAGCACGTCGCCCAGCTCAGCGGCGAGCGCGACCCGGCGCTCGTCGGTGAGCACGCCACCGTCGTCACGAAGGGCCTTCTTGACCTTCTCCGCGGCCTCGCCGGCCTCGCCGCAAAGCCCGAGGGCGGGGTAGGTCAGGTTGTCGCCCGCGTCGGGGTAGACGGCCGTCGCCCGCGAGCGCTGCTGGTAGTCGGAGAGTTGCACGACTCGAAACTAGCGCGCGCCGAAGACAGAGAACACATAGGATGGCCGCTGCCGTGATTTCGCTTGCCGTGGAGCGGAGTCGTGTGGATGGATACGAGCTGCTCGCAGTGGAGGGGGAGCTCGACATCGCCACGGCTCCCCGCATGATCGCTGCGCTGAACGAGGCGTTCGCGCAGCTGGACGTCCCGCTGGTCGTCGACCTCTCGAGCGTCGCCTTCATGGACTCCACGGGACTCGCCCTGCTGATGAACGCCTACCGTCGCGTGCAGCGCCGCGGGCAGGGCTTCGCGATCGTCTGTCCCGCAGGGCCGATCTCCCGGGTCTTCGAGATCGCGGACATGGTCGACAGCCTGCACGTGTGCCCCGACCAGGCCAGCGCGCAGAGCGCTGCCACCAGGGCCATCAGGGCTTGATCCACAGCGGGGCTCTGCCGATACCTCAGGGGTATGGAAGCTCAGGCCGCCTCCGCCGGCGCGTTCCCCGTTCCGGGGCTCACCCCGCCTACCGCACGAACGGGGATCCAGCGACGGATCGGCGACGTGATCGTTCAGCTCGGCTTTGCCGAGCGTGAGCTCGTCGAGAGCGTCGTCGACGACGGACGCCGCAAGGGACTGCCGCTCGGTCAGGCGCTGATCGAGGCGGGAATCGTCAACTCCGGGCAGCTCGCGCAGGCGCTCGCGGAGCGCAACGGCCTCGACTACGTCGACCTCAACGTGTTCGACGTCGACAAGGGCGCGGCCAGCATGATCGACGGCGACAAGGCGCGCCGCTACCGCACAATCCCGATCGCATTCCTGGCCGACCGCGAGCTGCTCGTCGCGACGGCGGATCCAGCCAACCTGCTGGCGCTCGACGACATCACCATGGCCACGGGCCTCGAGGTGCGGCGGGCGGTCGCGTCACCCGAGGACATCGACGCGCTGATCGAGAACCTCGGAAGGCTCGAGAGCTCGGTCCACGAGATCGACCACGAAGAGGTCGAGGCGCAGGTGATCGAACTGCGCGAGTCGGCCGACGACGCGCCCGTGGTGAAGCTCGTACACGCCGTCATCGCCGACGCGGTGCGCCGCGGCGCCTCGGACATCCACTTCGAGCCCAATCCGAACGAGATGCGTGTGCGCTGCCGGGTGGATGGCGTGGTGTTCGACTCGACGACCGTGCCACGCCACCTCGTCTCGGGCCTCGTGTCGAGGATCAAGATCATGGCCGAGCTCGACATCGCCGAGAAGCGCATGCCGCAGGACGGGCGCATCGGCCTGTCGGTGGACGGCAACTACGTGGACCTTCGCGTCGCGACGCTGCCGGTCGTCCGAGGCGAGTCGGTGGTGATGCGGATCCTCGACTCCCGCCAGATCGTGGTGGACCTCGACGGGCTGGGCATGGAGCACGCCGACCGCGCGCGCTTCGAGGCCGCGATAGGGGCCACCCACGGCGCAATCCTCGTGACCGGCCCGACCGGCTCGGGAAAGACCACCACGCTGTACGCCGGCCTGGCCGAGCTCAACACACCCGACCGCACGATCGTGACCGTGGAGGACCCGGTCGAGTATGAGCTGGCCGGCGTGAAGCAGGTGCAGGTGAACGCGAAGACGGGGCTGACCTTCTCGGCGGGGCTGCGCGCCATGGTTCGCGCGGACCCGGACGTGATCATGGTGGGCGAGATCCGCGACAGGCTCACCGCGCAGATCGCGATCGAGGCGGCGCTCACCGGGCATCTGGTGATGACGACCCTGCACGCGAACGGCGCCCCCCTCGCCGCCGCGCGCCTGATCGACATGGGGATCGAGCCCTTCCTGGTGACGTCGAGCGTGGAGTGCGTCGTGGCTCAGCGGCTCGTGCGGCGGCTATGCGAGTGCAAGCTGCCGGTGAAGCTCACGAAGCACATGCTCGCCGAGACTGGGTTCGCCCAGCCGCGCGGGTTCAGCGCGTACGAGCCGGGCGGCTGCGTGCGCTGCGGGCAGAGCGGCTACAAGGGCCGCACTGGGCTCTACGAGGTCATGACGATGACGGACTCGCTGCGTCGCCTGATCCTCGACCGCGCGGGGCACGACGACCTGCGCGCGAGGGCACGCGAGGAGGGCATGCGCACCCTGCGCGAGGACGGCCTCGACAAGGTGCGCCAGGGAATCACCTCTGTCGCCGAGGTGCTACGCGTGGTCGGCAGCGTCCACGGTTAGGCGCTTACGCCGGCGGCCCGCCTGGCCGAGCCGTGGGCCGCGTCCTCGAGCTCGTCGCCGGGCAGCCGCTCGAGCGCGATGCCCAGCGCGAGCTCGATAAGGCGATCGGCGAGCCACACGTTCTTCGGCAGCAGCGGACCGTGCAGGTACGTGCCGATCACGTTCCCTCGTTGGACGCCCTCGAAGCCGTCCCTGCCGTTGTTGCCGTGCCCCCTGAGCACGCGTCCGAGCGGGTGCTCGTCCGGCCCCAGATAGGTGCGCCCACCGTGGTTCTCGAACCCGGCGAGCACGCGCGGGTCAGTCCCAAGGTCCGCCTCGATCGCGCAGTTGCCGATCAGCCGCGGGCCAGGCTCGCGGATGGTGCGCAGGTCGACGAGACCCACGCCGGGGAGCTCCTCAGCGCCCATCTCGTACGACTTGCCGAGCAGCTGGTAGCCGCCGCAGACGGCGAGCACCACCGCGCCGCGGTCCGCGGCGCCGTGGAGGGCGTCGCGCTTGGTCTCGGCCATGTCGTGCGCCACCGCGACCTGGTCGCGATCCTGGCCGCCGCCCATGTAGAAGAGGTCGTGGGCGTCCGGGTCGAGAGACTCGCCGAGGCTCGACGCGGCGTGCTCGAAGCCGAGCCCGCGCCACTCGCAGCGAGCGCGCAGCACGGCGATGTTGCCGCGGTCGGCGTAGATGTTCATCAGCTCGGGGTAGAGCGACATGACCCTCAGCGTCGGCACAGGACCACCGTGCTTTCGATGTGGTCGCGCGTCTCAGGGACGCTCTTTCTGGCCACCGGCGTGAGGCCGCTCTCCCTCGCTTCAGTCTCGAACTCGTCCGCGCTCACCACGCCCACCTCGATCCGCACGTCCTCCTGCTCGATCTCTCCGGTGGGGGAGACGGCCTGTCGCCGCCGCTCGATCACCACGTATACACCCTCCTCGTACATGGACAGAGGCTGGCTGGCGAAGACCCAGCCGTCGCGCTCGAGGATGTCGGGAAGCGGCGGAGCGATGGACTCCTCCGGAACGGCGTCCTTGGGATCGGAGATGGCGGCGGCGAAGAGGCCGTCAGCTAGGAGATGCGCGTGCACGCTTCGAAGCATGGCGACCCGGCCCTCGTGTCCGCCGAGGATCTGCACGAACGACATCGGGGCGATGATCAGCGGAAACCGGGCGTCGATGCTGAATGCGCGCGCGTCGGCGAGCACGGCGGTCACGGACGGCTCCCGCGCCGAGAGCTCGGCGAGCAGCTCTGCCTCGCGGTCCAGCGCCACCACGTCGTATCCCTGCGCCGCCAGGTCCAGGGACACCCGGCCGGTCCCGGCGCCGAGGTCGAGAATGGGGCCGCCGGCCGCGGCGGCAAGCTCGCGCCAGAGCGGCAGGTCGGCCTCGTAGGAGCCGTGCTCCACGTCGTGCCAGGTCACCGACGTGGCCGTCACTCGGACCACCGCTTCGCGAGGCCGCGGTCGGCCAGGAGGTCGCGTAGGTCGAGGAGCGCCGTGTACGTGGGGAGGGCGTAGACGCGTTCGCCCGTGGCCTTCCTGACGGCGGCGTCGAGCGAGTCGCCCAGGTCGCGCTCCACCTCGAGCTCGGCGTCCACACCGGCGTACTTGAGGCGCAGCGCCATCTCCTCGGCGCGGGTACCCGAACAGGTCACCCGCCTCGCCCGCCCCGCGAGGACCTCGAAGTCGGCGTCCCAGATCCACGAGACGTCGCGGCCGTCGGCGATCTTGTCGTTGAGCGCCATCCACAGGTCCAGCTGCCCGTCCTCCAGCGTGAGGGTGCGCAGCACCTCGTTCGCGCCGGCCGGGTTCTTGATGAGCAGGATCGAGAGCTGCCTGCCGTCGACCGCGATCGTCTCCACGCGCCCGAACGCGCCTCCGAAGCCCTCCAGCGCCTCGCCCGCCGTCGAGAGCGGCACGCCGAGCTCCAACGCCGTCGCGGCGGCGGCCACGGCGTTGTAGACGTTGTAGAGGCCGGGGAGAGGGAGCCGCAGCTCGATCTCTCCGCCGGGCGTGCGGAGCGTGACTCGCGAGCCGTCCATACCCTCGAGCTTCACGCGCGTGGCCGCCACGGTCGGCTCGGGACGGGCGCGGCCGCAGTTCGGGCAGCGGTAGCGGCCCAGATGCCCCAGGTACACGGCCTCGTACTCATACGCGTGCCCGCAGTTGCGGCAGTGCTTCGAGTCCGCGGCGTGCTGCATCCCGGGCAGGGCCTGTGAGTCGTCCTCCACGCCGAAGTACGTCACCCCGCCGCGCTCGCGGCCGAGGTCGGCCACCAGCGGGTCGTCGGCGTTCAGCACGAAGCGCGCCCGACCGTCGAGCTCCGCCACAAGCTCGGCCCAACGGTCCGCCACCAGCTCGAGCTCGCCGTAGCGGTCGAGCTGGTCGCGGAAGAGGTTGGAAAGCAGCAGCAGCCGGGGGCTCACATCGCGCGCCACGGTGGGCAGCCAGGCCTCGTCCACCTCGAAGAGCCCGATTTGGCCGCGCTGGCGCCCGGCGTCCAAGAGCGCCGTGGCCACTCCCCAGGACATGTTCGAGCCGGCCCGGTTGTGCACCACCGGCCTCCCGGCGCGCTCGAGCGCGGCGGCGATCATGGCGGCGGTCGTGGTCTTGCCGTTCGTGGCGGACACAAGCACCGAGCCCGCCTCGAGCTGCCGGGACATGCGCTTTAGCGCGCGAGGCGAGGCCTTCAACAGCATCCGCCCCGGGGCTGTGGTGCCGCCGGTGCGTCCCACGCGGCGGCTGGTGGCCCGTGCGAGCCGGGCGAGCAGGCGGGCGAGCCGGAACATCAGGACGGCGCGATGACGCGCAGGCAGCGGCGCTCCACGCGCATGATCGCGGGCGTCGCGCCGATCGGGTCGCCGTCGGCATAGATCGCGAAGGGACGATCCGCGGTCACCTCGATCTCCTCACCGCGCAGGAACTCGACATGCTCCGACTCGAGATGCGCGCCCTTGAAGAGCTTGGGCAGCTCGATCAGGCAGCGCAGCTTCGAGGTGTTCTTGACCAGCATCACGTCGAGCTTGCCGTCGTCGAGCTCGGCGTGGGGGAGGACCCACATGCCGCCGCCGTAGGCCTTCGAGTTGCCGACGGCCACGGAGAAGCCGGTGATCTGGTGGCGCTCGCCGTCAACGGTGACGCTGAAGGTGGCCGGCTTCCAGGCGGCGAGCGCGCGCAGGGCGGCGTACACGTAGACCGCGTTTCCCTTCACGAGCCTGGCCTCGTTGGCTATCCGGTTCGCGTCCGAGTCGAGGCCGAAGCTCGCGATGCCCATGAAGGGCGTGCCCTCCACGTTCGCCACGTCGAGCAGACGCTCCTCGCCCTCGACGGCCATGCGGGCCGCCGCGGCTGGGTCGGTCGGCACACCGAGCACGCGCGCGAGGTCGTTGCCGCGCCCGCAGGGGATCAGCGCGACCGCGGTCTCGGTGCCCTTGAGGGCGCCGGCGAGCGGCCGCAGGAGTCCGTCTCCGCCGAGGGCCACCACGGTCTCGCCCTCGCCAGCCGCTCTTCCCGCCTCCTCGTATGCGTGGTCGATGCTGCGCGTGGTCACGGTGCGATGGCTGGCGCCGAGGCCGTCGAGCGCGGCGTGCACCTTGGGAAGCGCCTCCAGCGCGCGCCCGCGGCCGGAGGCCGGATTCACGAGCAGCGCGAAGCGCCGAGCGCCGAGCGCTGCCCCGCGGGGCTCAGCGTCCGCCCGCGGCTGCAGGCCTGCCGCGCTTTCGGCGTCGGCCGGTTGCGCCGGCTTGCCGGCGCTCACCCGGAGGCCGCCGCCGCGCGCGCCCGCTCCGCTGCGGCCTGTCCGCGCTCGGCGCCCCGCAGGTGCGGCGCGAGGTCGACCTTCTGGATCTGCGCGCGCGAAACCAGCTCGTCGCCCAACAGCCGCTCGGCGTGGGGCTCCTCGAGGTCGTTCGGGTCGAGCGTGAGCAGCACGTCCTGCTGCACGCTGTGCCAGCCGGGTTCGTCGGTGACGCGCTCCGAGGCCACGAGCAGCTGTCGCGGCCGCGCGAGCCAGTGCAGCTCGAAGAGGCCGAGGCGGTAGGCGAACAGCCTGTCGCCGTCACTGAATAGCACGTTCAGGCCGCTGAACGGCGAGCACTCAACGGCCGTGCGCATCGCGGCTCGCAGGCTCTCGACCGGGGCGGCCGGGTCGAAGTCGTGCATGAGCCGGTTGAACAGGGCCTCGGAGTCGGTGTCCCCCTCCGGCCGGCGCATCTCGGGTTCCAGCAGGAGCGGGTAGCGCACGATCGTGCCGTTGTGGCCGAGGGTGTAGTTCCCCAGGCGGAAGGGGTGAGTGTTCTCGAGAGCGAGTTCCCCCATCGTCGCGCGGCGCACGTGGACGTTGAAGATGCGGCCCCGCAGCTCCGTCGCCCTGATGAACTCTCCGTCCGCGTGGGCCGCCTCGGGGAACCGCACGAGCTGTGGCTGACCGCCTCCCGCGCGCTCATAAACCGCCATGCCCCAGCCGGAGTCGTGCTCCTCGGACTGGCGGATCAGCGGATTCTCAGCCGCCAGCAGCTCGTGCCGGATCGAAACCGGCTCCGCGGCGACGCAGCCGAACACTCGGCACATAGGCGATTGATCCTACCGAGGGGGTGAATCTGCTTCGGTCGCCACTTCTTCGTGCCATGAGCATCAGAGAGCAGCAGCCCAGGCGGATCTGGTGGGCACGGCCGGGCAAGCTGTGCGCGCTGGAGCGGCCGGGGGGAGGGGGCAGGAGCCACCGCGCCGAGCGCCGCGACGCCGAGATCGCGTACCTGCTCGGCAAGCGGGTGCGCATGTGCATCTCGACGATGGCCTCGCGCCACAACCTGGGCGCTTACGAGTCCGCGGGGCTCGCGTGGCACCACGTGCCCGTGCAGTCGGCGGCGGGCGGCGCCGAGGCCCTGGAGGAACTGCTGCCGCTGCTGCGCCGCGAGCTCCGGCGGCGCGGCGCGGTGGCGGTCCACGGAAACCGGCACACCGACTTCGTCGCCGCCGTCTGCGCGGCGCACCTGCACGAGTCACGCGGGGTGGACCCCGCCGACGCGCTCGCTCGGGCGGCCACCGCCGGCCTGACTGTGAACGGCTACACGTGCGCGCTGCTGGGCGTGGACCCGGCGGAGGTCGACCTGCGGATGCGGACGCCGGACGGTGAAAGCCAGCACTGAAGATGCACACCCGACCGGCCCCGGCGCCTCGGGTGGCAGGAAATCGTTGCGGAAAACGCAACGTTTCCCTGCCACCTGCTCACTTTAGGAGCAGGTCGGCGAGGGTGTCGGTCACCGCCACGGGCTCGGGCTCGAACCCGTTCAGTGCCTCGCGTTTGGTCCCTCCGCTCAGGACCAGGGCCGCATCCAGCTCCGCGGCCGCCGCGGCGGCCAGGTCCGTGTCCACGCGGTCCCCCACGACGAGCGTTCGACCCTCGGCGAGCCGGTCGAGGGCGGTGAACAGGAGCTGGGGTCTTGGCTTGCCCACGATCTCCGCGGTGCGCCCGCTCGCCACCTCGACCGCGGCCAGGATCGCCCCTGTCCCCGGCCAGGGCCCGTCCGGCTGCGGATAGGTGGGGTCACGCGCGGTGGCGAGGAAGTCGGCTCCGCGGCGCACCGCCAGAGAGCCGACACGCAGGTCGTTGTAGACCAGTTCGTCGGTGCCGCCGACCACGACCACCTCGGCGCGCGAGGCCAGGTCGGTGCCGTTGAGGATCTTCAGGCCGGCCTCCGCCACGTGGCGCCGGAGGGCCTCGGTGCCGATCACGAAGGCGGTCCGCCCGGAGCGCGTCTCGGCGAGCAGGTGCTGCACCGCGCCGCCCACGGTCACGACGTCTGACATCGACGCCCTGATGCCGATCTTCCACAGCCGCGCCACGTAGTCCTCGGTGGCGCTGCGCGGGTCGTTGGTCGCGTACGCGATGTTCTTTCCGGCGTCGCGGAGCGCCTCCACGGCCTCCACGGCACGCGGTGTGGGCTCGTCGCCGATCCAGACGCAGCCGTCGAGATCGAGGATGAACTGGTCATAGCCAGACGCGAGGGGGGACAACGGCACGTCGCTAGCCTACGCCGCCATGCTGAAGCCGCTTTCAGTGCTGGTTTGCGTGCTCACTCTCGTGCTCACTCTCGTGCTCAGCGCGTGCGGGGGCGATGACGATCAGCCGGCGCAGAAGGAAGCGGCGGCCGCGCCCGCCGAGGAGCAGCAGGCGGAGGCCGGCTGCAAGGACGTCTCGCAGCCCGCAGCTCGCGACGGTGGCGGTCAGAAGGCACCGAAGGCGCCGCTCGAGCCGGCCAAGACGTACGAGGTCGAGCTCAGTACCAGCTGCGGCGCCTTCACAATCCGGCTCGACCAGAAGAACTCACCGAGGGCTGCGGCGTCCTTTGCCGCGCTGGCGAAGAGCGGCTTCTTCGACGACACGATCTTCCACCGCATCGTCCCGGACTTCGTGATCCAGGGCGGCGATCCCACGGCGAGCGGCAGCGGCGGCCCCGGATACTCGACCAGGGATCGCGTTCCGGCGAATGCCGCCTATGTTCCAGGGGTGGTCGCAATGGCGAAGGCGGGCAACGAGCCGGCGGGCACGGCCGGGAGCCAGTTCTTCGTGGTCACCGGCGCTGACGTCGGCCTGACTCCTGACTATGCGCTGCTAGGCAAGGTCACGAAGGGCATGGACGTGGTGAAGGCGATCGGCGAGCTCGGCGAC
>Ga0126314_10000569_pt1 | contig 17589 bp, 19 predicted proteins | sample Plot105B_FD_92535 | JGI IMG/M metagenome (GOLD analysis project Ga0126314, IMG submission 92535) | Serpentine soil microbial communities from UC McLaughlin Reserve, CA, USA - Plot105B | ecosystem: Environmental > Terrestrial > Soil > Grasslands | place: USA: UC McLaughlin Reserve, Lake County...
TACCGTTGACGGGCACCGACGGCAGAGCTGCGGCGCCTCTATAATGCCGGGCGTAACCAGCCGGGGAGAGGTAGACCTTTATGCTCGTAGATTCGCACACGCACCTTTTGCGGCTGGAAGTTTCGCCGGAGGAGGCCGTGAGGGAGGCAGCGGAGGCCGGGATCGGGGCGGTGGTCAACATCGGCACAGACGTGGAGGACTCGCATCGGGGGGCTGAGCTCGCGGCGGTGTTGCCCAACGTCTACTCGACGGCGGGGATCCACCCTCACAAGGCTGGCACCCACACCGCGGCCGACCTTGAGGCGCTGGCGGAGCTCTCGGAGTCGCCGGGGATAGTGGCGCTGGGAGAGGTAGGGCTCGACTACTACCGCGGGTACTCGTCACACGAGGTCCAGAAGGCGCTCTTCGAGGATGTGATCTCGCTTGCCAACGACACCCGTCTTCCCCTTGTGATCCACTCCCGCGAGGCTTTCCCGGACACGATGGCCCTGCTCGGCAGCGCCCGGGTCCCCGTGGTCCTCCACTGCTTCGAGGGCGGCGAGCGCGAGGTCCACGAGGTGAGGGAGCGGGGCTACTACGTCGGCCTCGCGGGCAACGTCACCTACAAGAACAGCGAGCCCGCAGAGGTTATCCAGCTCATGGACCGGGAGAGGCTCCTCGTCGAGACGGACGCCCCCTACCTGAGCCCTCAGCCCGTACGCAGCGAGAGGAACGCGCCCAAGAACGTCGTCCACACGGCCCGCTTTGTCGCCGAGCGGCTCGGCGTCAGGGAGGAGGAGCTTGCGACCTTAACCACCCGCAACGCTCGCAACCTCTTCGGCCTCCCGCTCGAGGTCTGAAGCCCCTTAGTGTCCTCCCGCGCGAACCCTCCGAAGAAGCGCCTCGGCCAGCACTTTCTCACGGACCCCAACACCGCCCGCATAGTCGCGGCGGGCATGACGGAAGAAGACGTCGTGCTCGAGATCGGACCGGGGCGGGGCTTCCTGACCGCTTTACTCGCGCAAAGAGCGAGGCTGGTGCATGCGGTAGAGCTCGACCCAGACGTGCTCGCCACCTTGCACGGGGCCGTGGGCGACCTCGACAACGTGGTCGTCTATGAGGCCGATGCCCTCCGCTTCGACTACGGTGCCCTCGCGCCCGCCCCGAACAAATTCGTCGCCAACCTACCCTACAACGTCGCCTCACCTCTCGTCCTCAGGCTGCTTGAGGAGGTGTGGGACCTCGACTCGTTACGTTTCATGGTGCAGCTCGAGGTGGCGCGGCGCATGGCGGCCTCGCGGGGTACCAAGGACTACGCGGTCTACGCCGTCCTGGTCCAGCTTCTCGCCGAGGTGAAGATCGTCCACCGGGTCTCGCCGAACGTCTTCGATCCGCCGCCGCGCGTCTACTCCGCCGTCGTGGAGCTAGGGCGCCGGAGAGGGGCTCTGGAGCCCGAGGAGTACAGGGGCGTAAAGGATCTCGTTCTCGCCGCCTTCGCGAGCCGCCGCAAGCGGCTCGTCAACAACCTGCCAGGCGACGTGAGGGGAAATGCGTCTCGCACTCTCGCTTCTCTGGGCTTAGATCCGGGGGCGCGGGCGGAGGAGCTCTCTCCTGAGGACTTCGTGGCGCTCTACCGGGAGCTCTCGGAGGGAGCATGACGGAGCGGATTCTGCTGCGGGCGTTTGCCAAGGTCAACTATGCCCTCGAGGTGCGGGGGCTGCGGGACGACGGGTACCACGAGGTCTCGAGCGTATTGCAGAGCGTCTCGCTCGTCGACGAGTTGGAGATCGAACGCTCCGGGGGTGGCTTCGAGCTGCTCTTCGAGCCGGAGAGAGTGGAGGTCGGCCCCGTGGAGGAGAACACCGTATACAAGGCCTGGGCTCTGCTCTGGGAGGCTTCCGGCCACGAGCTCCCGGTGAGGATACGGCTCCACAAGAAGATACCCGCCGGAGCGGGTCTGGGCGGTGGATCGGCAGACGCGGCGGCTGTCCTGATCGGGATGAACGAGCTTTTCGGCCTGGGGTTGGGCGAGGAGGACCTGTGGGGAATCGGGGCCAGGATCGGAGCCGATGTCCCTTTTTGCATCTCAGGTGGGACGGCCCTGGGAGAAGGGGTAGGCGACGTGCTCACCCCGCTCCCCACGCCCCCGGATCACCATCTGGTCCTCGCCAAGCCGGGCCGGAGCGCGGACACAGGCGGGATCTACCGCCTCTACGACGGTCGCCTGGCGGCTGGCAAGGCATCCGTGGATCCGGTCGTCTCGGCGCTGCGGTCGGGCAGCCTGCCAGGGTTCGCCGCAGCCGTCGGCAACGACCTCGAGCCAGTCACTGCGGAGCTAGTACCCGAGGTGACGGTGTACAAGCGGGAGATGCTGCGTGCGGGGGCGCTCGGTGCTGCGATGTCGGGCACCGGCACGGCCGTGTTCGGGATCTTCGGCGCCGAAGAGGCGGCTGCCGGATGCCCGCTCCGGGCCCCGTTCGTGGGCGTCTGCGAACCCGTGGGGGCCGGCGTGGTGATGCTATAGACCAGGTGTCATCTGGCGCGAGATGGCGACATTGGGCGCCCGGTATAATCCGTTCGTGCGGCCTGCGCAACCGCTCCGGAAGACTTTTGACGCGCCCGGTCAAAGTGGGGCGGAGAGGAGATTGCCGTGAAGGATTTCCTCGACGCTGAGACGCTCAGGCTCTTCGACGAGACTCGCGAGGTTCGCGTAGAGACCAGTCGAGACTCGGACGCCCCGGAGCACCGCACGACGATCTGGGTGGTCACCGTGGGACGGGCCGTATTCGTGCGCTCCGTGCGCGGCGAGGAAGGTCGCTGGTACCGGGAGGTGACGGCCAACCCGGCAGCCTGCGTTGCCGTAGGCAATAATCGCATCCCGGTGCGCGCCGTCCCCGCGACCGCTGAGGCGACGATAGAGGCGGTCAGCGAGACCTACTGGGAGAAGTACGGCGGGACCTCGCCGGGCTCGACCCAGGCTATGCTGCAGCCCAAGACCTTACCCACCACCCTGAAGCTCGAGCCCGCTTGAGGAAGGGGAGGAGGCTGTTGCCCCGCTTCGTCGTACAGGAGCACTACGCGTCGCGTCACCACTTCGACCTCAGGCTCGAGCGCGACGGCGTCTTGCTCTCCTAGGCCGTGCCCAAGGGGATGCCGACCTATTCCAACAAGAGACGGCTCGCGCTCCGGGTCGAGGACCACGCGCTCTCGCACCTCGACTACGAGGGCCCGACCCCGATCGGTAACGAAGGCACCGTGAGGGTGAGGATGTGGGACCGCGGCACCTGCGAGACGGAGAAGGTCTCAGAAGACGAGATCGTGGTCCTCCTGCGCGGGAAGCGGCTGGACGGCAGGTACGCCATCTTCCGGACGCGGGAGGGCAGCTGGCCGTTCCTCGCACGGCCCTGTGCCCGGAATCCTGACGTACGAGTGGGTCGCAGTGCCCTAGCGCTGCGCGATTGCTGATAGCCGCGGGAGCCTCCGGTATAATCGCGACGGCGCGGGCGTGAGACGACACTGGGGCGTGGCCAAGTGGCAAGGCACCGGGTTTTGGTCCCGGGATCGCAGGTTCGAATCCTGCCGCCCCAGCCCGCGGACGAGAGCGAAACCGTCCCAAGGAGTCCTTGAGAGCCATGTCCGAGGGAGTAACTGTGCCGCCGATCATCGCTGTGGTACTGGCGGCCGGCAAGGGGACCCGGATGAAGTCGAACCGGGCGAAGGTGCTGCACACCCTGTGTGGCGTCCCGATGGTCAACCACGTGATGGAGGTCATCAGGCCGCTCGCGCCGAAGAAACTGCTGGTTGTCGTGGGCCACCAGGCCGACGTCGTCAGAGCGGCCCTCCCCAAGGACGCCGAGGCCGTCCTTCAGACGGAGCAGCTTGGCACAGGAGACGCGGTGCGCGTGGCCCTCGAAGCCCTCGAGGGCGAAGAGGAGGGCGTGCTCCTCGTGGTCAACGGCGATGGGCCGCTCATCTCTGACCGGACGCTCAATGAGTTGGTCGAGCGGCACCGCTCGGCGGGGGTGGGGGCGACCGTGCTCGTGGCGGAGCTCGAAGACCCGCGTGGCCTCGGGCGAGTCGTCGAGGAGGCGGGCGTTGTAAGGATCGTCGAGGAGCGCGACGCGACCGAGGAGGAGCTGGGTATCGGGCTGGTCAATCTGGGTCTCTACTCCTTCGAGCTCTCGGAGATCCGGGACGCCATTGGCAAAGTTGCTTCGGAGAACTCGGAGGGCGAGCTGTACCTGACAGACGTGCTGGAGATCATCGGCCGCAGGAGCCGGGCTGTGACCTACCGGCTCAAGGATCTGGAGGAGGCAAACCTGGTCAACGACCGCTCGCAGCTGGCGCGGGCGGAGGAGATTATGAGACGTCGCATCCTGGACGCGCACATGAGGGAGGGGGTGACGGTGCGGGACCCGGTGAGTACGCACATCGAGGCGAGCGTGGAGATCGGGCGCGACACGGTGATCCTGCCCGGCACCTTCTTGCGCGGGGACACGAGGATAGGCTCGGACTGCCTGATCGGGCCTTCCACGGACCTCCTCGACACGGTGGTGGGCGACGGGGCGCGCGTCGAGCACTCGGTCGGGCGGGGTGCCGAGGTGGGGGAGAGCGCCGCCGTCGGCCCCTACGCCTTCCTGAGGCCGGGAACGGTCCTTGGGCCCGAGGCGAAGGTGGGGGCGTACTGCGAGGTGAAGAACACGCGGGTGGGCCGGGGGAGCAAGATCCCCCACCTCTCCTACGTCGGCGACGCTGAGATCGGGGAGGACGCGAACCTGGGCGCTGGCACCATCACGGCCAACTACGACGGCGTGAATAAGAACCGCACGACTATAGGGGACGGAGTCTTCACGGGCGTGAACACTAACCTTATCGCGCCGGTTACAATAGGGGACGGTGCCTACCTTGGGGCCGGAAGCGTCGTGAACAAGGACATCCCGCCGGGCAAGCTTGCCGTCGGGATGCCGGCGCGTGTGATCCGGGACGCACCCGACAGAGCGAAGGGCAAAGACCGGCGGCCATACGACGAGACGGAGGGCTAACACGGCGATGGAAAACGGCTACATGAGGCAGACGACCGAGAAGCGGCTGATGCTCTTCTCCGGCGAGGGCTACCCCGAGCTAGCCGATCGAATAGCCGACCGGCTTGATGTGGACCTCGGCGGCGTGGAGCTGAGAACCTTCTCGGGTGGCGAGGTATACGCGCGCTACCTCGACTCAGTGCGCGGCTCGGATGTCTTTATCGTGCAGTCTCTGGGGCAGCCGGTGAACCGCAACCTGATGCAACTCCTCGTCATGATCGACGCGGCCAAGAGAGCCTCGGCCAAGAGGATCACGGCGGTCATCCCGTGGTTTGCCTATTCGCGCCAGGACAGGAAGACCAAGCCCCGCGAGCCTATAACGGCCCGTCTGATCGCGAACATGATCCAAGTTGCAGGTGCCGAGCGGGTGATGACGATGGACCTGCACGTCGGCCAGATCGAGGGCTTCTTCAGCTTTCCCGTAGACCACCTGACCGCGATGCACACCTTCGTGGACCACTTCGTGGAGGAGGGCTTTCGCGACGCCGGCGACGCCGTGGTCGTCGCCCCCGACACCGGCGAGGTGAAGGTAGCGAAGAGGCTCGCGGACCACCTTGGCCTGCCGTGGGCCATCGTCAACAAGATGCGCCGGGAGGCCCAGCAGTCGGAGATCACGCACGTTATCGGCGACGTGAGGGACAAGCGCGTCGTCATGATAGACGACCTGATAGACACGGCCGGTACCCTTTGCAACGCCGCGGAGAAGTTGGTCGAGGAGGGCGCGACGGAGGTCTACGCGGCGGGGACGCACGCGGTGTTCTCCGGACCGGCCTACGAGCGGATCGAAGCCTCCCCCCTCAAGGAGGTCGTAGTCACCGACTCGCTCCCCTTGAAGGAGGGTGAGCCGCGGTCTAAGATACACACGCTTACGATCGCGCCGATACTCGCGAGCACGATAAGGAACGTCTTTACCGACGACTCGGTGAGCGCGGTCTTCATGGGCGAGAACCAACTTTTCTAGCAAGGTATCTCAGGAGATAGGAACATGGCGGACAACGTAGATTTGCAGGGGAAAGAGCGCGAGGAACGCGGCAAGAACGCCGCCCGACGCTTGAGGGCTTCGGGGATGATCCCGGCCGTCCTCTACGGCGACGGTAGCGAAGCTGGCGGGAGCACTGCGCTCGCGGTCCCCGACAGGGTCGTGGACTACACGCTCCAGCACCTCGGGGACAACGCCCTCTACGACATAGACATCGGCGCGGGCGGCTCGACGGCGCGCATTGTGGACGTGCAGCGCGACCCTGTCTCGGGCCGCCTCATCCACGTGGACTTCGCCCCGGTGAACATGCGCGAGCGCATCGAGGTCACGGTGCCACTCCACATCGTTGGCGAGGCTACTGGCGCTGAGGAGGGGGGCGTCCTGCAGCAGGTCGCCTACGAGGTGCAGATAGAGACCCTCCCTGGCGACATCCCGCAGGAGCTTACCCTCGACGTCTCATCCCTGGGCATGAACGAGAACCTCACCCTGGCCGACCTGAACCTCCCCGATGGGATCATCCTCATCTCCGACCCCGAGGCGGTCGCCGCCACGGTCACGGCGCCGACCGAGATTACCGAGGAGGACCTCGAGGCTGCCGGCGTCGTCGAGGAGGAGCCCGAAGAGGGCGAACCCGTCGAGGGTGCCGAGGAGCCCGAAGAACGCGAGGAGGGTGCCGCTCCCGAGGATGGTGAGGGCCCCGCAGACCAGAACCTCCAGGCCTAGGTGCTGATACGCTCCTTTCTGGACCGATTTAGGAGGCAAGACGACGGGGGTCCGCGAAGGTCCCCCGTCGTCGTCGGCCTCGGCAACCCTGGCCGCTCCTACGAACGCACCCGCCACAATCTCGGCTTTCTCGTCGCAGATGAGCTAGCCCGCCGCCACGGCGGCTCCTGGCGCAAGAGGAAAAGGACCGAGGCGGCCCCCGTGAGCCTTGGTTTCCAGGATGTCACCCTGCTCAAGCCCACAACATTCATGAACAACTCCGGCGCGGCGCTAGCCGAATACAAAGCGGACGACCTGATCGTGGTCCACGACGACCTCGACCTGCCAGAAGGCGACGTCCGCGTGAAGGTCGGCGGCGGCGCAGGTGGCCACAACGGCCTCCGCTCTGTGATAGGACACCTCGGGCCGGACTTCGTGAGGGTGCGCGTCGGCGTCGGCCGCCCACCGCCCGGCATTGGCGTCACCGACTACGTCCTTGGCAAAATGGACGCCGCGGTCCGCGACGCCGTGCCCCGCGCGACTGACGCGGTCGAAGCCGTCGTCGAGGACGGGCTCCAGGCCGCTATGAACCGCTTCAACGCCCGAGCCTAAGATTAGCCTAGGCAAGACGTGTGAGAACAGCCGCCATGAACGAGGGCTGCGCACACTAGGACCTAGATCCATTGGTCCGGAAAAGCCGGGGCCATCATAAGTTCAGCTTACGCGTGAGGGTTGCTCTGCTATCGTGCCCCTGAGCGACACGAGCACGTAGCCTATCGAGCCCCAGAGTATCTCCAGCGCGATCCCCTCGCTCACCAGAGGCCATCTATCATACAAGCGCAATCACTTAGCACCGCAGGAGTACCTGCCCTTGAAAACCTGAGCTACCGTTACTAAGTTTGTTAGTGAATCCTACTCACCTAACGGCCCAGAAGGTGGGTGTTCTCGGAAACGCGCATCCGTAAATCTTGCAGAGGTCAGCCTAACCGACCTCAGAAGCTTAGTTTCCGAAAAGCGTTAGCGAGGGAGTAGACCCGCCGCCTAAGGGCGGCGCATAGAGATACGAAAAAGTGGATTCCTCGGGCCGAGCTTGCGGCAACCCCTAGCAGTATCCGTACGTGTCTTGCCCGTATTCGTAAAAGGAGCTTCATCCTACCACAGAAACGGCGTTCTTAGGCTTCCCGCTCGGTTCGGGGTAACTGGCGGAGCATGCGGCCGAGCATCTCGATGCCGCCCTTGTCGAGGGTGCGGTCCTCCTCGATAATCTCCAACTCCTCGGGGACACCGAGCTCTCGCAGCTTCTTTGCCGTGATGGTGGCGCAAGCCACCGCCTTGACCCCGCCGAGGGTGCCCAGGATCTCCTCCGTGCTCTGGTCGATGTAGACGGATCGGAAGTCCAGATGCTCCAAGCCAGCGCCCTCCAGGGAGCGCGAGTGGTTCTCCATGCACGTCCGGCCCCAGCCGACCACCCCGATAGGGGTCCCCGCCGGGAGCTCCGTGAGGCGCCGTAGGCTCTCGATTGTGGCCTCGGCCAGTAGAGCGACCGTCTCTATCCCGAAGGGCTCGACGAGGTCCTGCACCTCGTGAACGTGGAAGAAGGTCGTGACCGCCATCCGCCACAGGGGCTCCTCTTCCCTCGACAGCCTCACCGGAAGATCCTCCAGTAACACCCTTTCGACCTCGACCGGAAGCTGCTCCTCGAGCTCGGCCGAGAACTGATCCAGCTCCGCCTCCGTGCACTCGACGAAGAGTATGGACACCTTCTCCTGTGGCCTCACCCCCGCGCGTGCCAGCAGGGCGTTCCCGAGCTCCTCGACCGGGACGCCCTGCGCCGCCGCCAGGTCCATCACCCGCTCGAGGACCTCCTGGCGCCTCGACGCCTCCTCGTTGACCGGTGGTTGGACCACGTAGACGCCGCTACCGCGCCGGCTCTCCACGAAGCCCTCGGTCTCGAGATCGGCTACCACCCGTGCCACCGTATTCCGGTTCACTCGCAAGAACCCGGCGAGCGCCCGGATGCTCGGCAACCGGTCCCCCACCTCGAAGTTCCCGGTCAAGATGAGGTGCTTGATCTGCTCCTCTAACTGTACGTGAATCGGTACGTGACTCTTCAGGTTTATTTTGACATCCACCAGATTATCCTATTGTCCTATGTCAATATGTCAATTATAATTTGTCCTAGCCTTGTAGGGCAATTATAGCGCACCGGCGAGAGTGGAGGTGAACGGTGCACGATTGGGCAGGTTTAGGGGTCTGGGAAAGGCGGCACGAGGAGTTGTTGCGGGAGGCTGAGGAAGGGCAGCTGGCACGAGGGTTGCGTGCGTCGCGCAGGGGTCGGATGGGGGTTGGGTCCGACGCGAACTCCGCCGAAGCATCGGAGGGGATCGAGGTTCGGTGGGGCCTGTTGGAGGACGAGGCGAAGATAGCGGACCTCCTCCAGCTCAACGGGATGCCGCGTTGGGTGGCCTTCGAGGAGCGGTACGTGGTGGGCGAGCGGGACGGTGAGATCCTGGCGGCGCTGCGCTACCGGACGGAACCAAAGCGGCTCTTGCTTGGGCTCCTGATAGTCGACCCGTGGGCAGAGGAGCGTCCGCTGGCGGTGGCCCTCTACGCTGGTGCCGGAGGGCTGGCGCGAGAGATGGGTGTCAGCGAGGTCCTCATCGGGGGGTCCTTGCCGCACGCGGACTACCCGCGCGAGGCCGGGTACCGTCGAATGGGCCGCCGCGAGTGGCGGCTGGACGCCAGCCGGTCTACGGAGGCTCGTGGGGAGCCGGTCGCGGGCAGGTGGCGGCGGTTGTTCGGGCTGTTCGGCATCCCGGCCGTGCCGTTCGTAGGGCTTTTGCGAAAGTAGGGGTGGGTTGTGACCGGCTCGGAGCTGGCCGTCGTTGCGGTCGACGCTCCTTCCAACCTCGGTCTGAGCCCGCCCGAAGAGGGTAGAGAGCCGGGTGTCCGCGGGCTAGCCTGCGCCTTGCGGGAGCGGGGCCTGCTATCCCGGCTCGGCGCGGAGGACAGCAGCGGCGCAACACCTCCCGCATACTCGCCGGAGATTGAGGCGCGTACTGGGACCAGGAACGGCGAAGCCATACGGATGTTTTCGGTGGACCTCGCCGAAAGGGTCGAGACGGTAGTCGGGAGCGGGCGCTTCCCGCTCGTGCTCGGGGGCGACTGCAGCATCCTCATCGGGGGCATGCTCGGGCTCAGAAGGATGGGGCGGTTCGGGCTCGTGTTCGTGGACGGCCACCTCGACTTCAGGCATCCCGGCAACTCCATACGCCTCCGCGCCGCCGCCGGCGAAGACCTCGCCTTGGTCACCGGCAGGGGCCCGGAGCGGCTTACGAACATAGACGGTCTGGGATCGCTCGTGCACGACGAAGACGTGGTCGCCCTGGGCGAGCGCGAGGACTACCCCGAGTGGAGGGACATCCACGGCACGGGGATCACCGTGTGGGACCTCCGGAGGCTGAGGGAACACGGCTTCGCCGAAGCGGGCGAGGGGGCCGTTGAGAGGCCACGGGCCAACGGCGTCGACGGGTTCTGGATCCACCTCGACGCGGACGTTCTGGACGACGTGCTGATGCCGGCTGTAGATTCCAGACAGCCGGATGGTACGGACTACGCCGAGCTCGTGGAACTGTTAAGGCCGCTCCTGCGGTCCGGGCTGGCGGTCGGGATGGAGATCACCATCTTCGACCCTGAGCTGGACCCGACAGGCGAGATCTCGGAGGCTTTCACCACTGCCGTGGTGGAGGCTTTCTCTGACAGGTAGCGACGGACACGGGAGGACTCATGATCGCGAGGATCTGGCACGGCGTAACGGAGGCGAAGAAATCCGAAGAGTACCTCGATTACCTCGAGGAGACTGGCGTCCCAGATTACTGGGCGACGCAGGGCAACCGTGGTGTGTACGTTCTATGCAGGACCGTGGGCGACAGGGCGCATTTTCTGACGCTCTCGTTCTGGGACTCCATCGACGATGTCAAGAGGTTCGCGGGCCAAGACCCGGACAGGGCCAAATACTACCCCGCAGACGAGCAGTTCTTGCTCGACTTCGAACCCACGGTCGAGCACTTCGAGGTCGCGGTAGGGCCGGAGAGGGAGATCTGAGGACGGCGGTTGGAGCGGGATCAGCGGACCAGGTAGATGGATAAGACCGCGGTGACTTTCACCTTGCAGGGAGTGCTCGAAGGGGCGAAGCGATGCTTGCCCATCGAGATCAGCGGCTTCGCCATAGGCCTCGTCTTCGGAGTGCTGGCTGGGCAGGCGGGGTTGAGCGTGGCTGAGTCCTTCTTGATGAGCGCCCTCGTCTTCTCCGGGGCCGCCCAGTTCGTGGTGCTGGGACTCTGGGCAACGCCGCTACCGGTCGCGGGCATCGCGCTGACGACCCTCGTCGTCGGCCTGCGGCACCTGCTGATGGGGGCGGCGCTCAGCCCCTTCTTCTCAAAACTGCCACGTCTCAAGGCGTACGGGTCCGTCTTCTTTATGGCCGACGAGAACTGGGCGCTCACGATGAGCGAGTTCTCCAAGGGGAAGCGCGACGCGGCATTCCTGCTCGGTGGCGGGCTGGTGATGTTCGCCTCGTGGACAACCTCGACGTTTATCGGGCGCACCGTCGGCGGCGTCTTGCGGGAGCCCGCGCGCTGGGGACTGGACTTCGCCTTTCCTGCCGTGTTCCTCGCGCTGCTCGTGGGGATATGGAAGGGAAAGTCGGATCTCCTGCCGTGGGCCGTGGCCGCGCTCGTTGCGGTGGCGGCCCACCACCTTTTGCCGGGGCAGTGGTACATCCTGCTCGGCGGCCTGGCGGGTAGCCTCACGGGGGCGGTGCGTAGTGGCGCTTGATCCCCAGGCCTTGTTCACCATCCTGCTCATGGCGCTCGCGACCTACGCGACGCGCGCCGGGGGTCTGTGGTTGGCTAGCCGCCTGGCGCTCTCGGGACGCGTGGAGGCGTGGCTGGACCACATCCCCGGCGCCATGCTCGTGTCTATCGTCGCGCCTGTCGTCCTCGCGAGCGGACCCGCCGAGGCGCTGGCGGCGGTGGCCGTCGTGCTCGTAGCCTGGCGGACAGGAAGCTTCCCCGTCGCCATGGTAACGGGTGTCTGCGCCGTCCTCGTCTTGCGGGCCGTGGTGTAAAGGTTGTTCGTGCGAACCTTTTCTGCCGGCCCGGTTGTTGTAAAGAGTGTGGAGACGGAGATGCGCAGTTTGGACCAGACCGTGGGGCTCGACCCGATCGCGGCGCGGCTGGCTGACGGGGATCCCCTGGCGCCCAACGCCCTGGTAGAGTGGCTCTACGCCGAGCTCTACCGTTACGCCTTCTCGGTGCTGCGTGATGAGCGGGCCGCTGAGGACGCGGTGCAGGACGCCTTCGAGCGTGCCTTCTCGGCGCTCGGGCGGTACCCTGAGGAGCGGCTTCGCGCGATGAGGCTGCGTCCGTGGATGTACCGGATCACCCTGAACGTCGCGCGAAATGGCCTCAGGCGAAGACGCGAGGTGTCGTTCGAGGAACCCTCCGCTGTTGACGGCGCCGCGAGCGATGAAGGCCGGGAGGCCGTCATAGACGTGTTGGCCGCGCTGGGAAGATTACCCGAGAGACAGAGGGTGGCGGTGACGCTTCGCTACCTGCAAGATCTGCCGTACGCGGAGATCTCTGGCGTGACCGGGTGGACCGAGGGAACCACCAAGACGCTGGTCCGCAGGGGCCTTATGCGCCTCAGGAAAATGATGGTCGAGGATACAAGAGCTGGTGGTACACGATGAACGAACCTTTCGCACTCAACGACGCAGAGCGTCCCGTCGCGACGCTCCGGGAGACTGCGGCGCGCATCGCATCGCCCCGGGAGTCGGCCGTCCTGGTGGACGGCGTGCTGGACGAGGTGACTGACTCCTTCTTCGGTGTGGAGTCGCCGCTCGGGATGGTGTACGTCGCGGCGGGTCCGGGCGGGGTCCGGTACCTCGCCCCCGCCACCTCGGATGAGGAGGAGTTCGCCCGTTGCTACCGCGAGCGGTTCGGGAGGTTCATCTCGCCCGCGCGCGGGCTGGCTGACCTGGCGGAGAGGGTCGCGGCACTCGGTGGGGAGCGGGTGGAGGTGGCCCTGGACCTGAGCCGGGCGACGCCGTTCCAGCGGCGCGTCCTGGAGACGGTGAAAGGCATAGCCCGCGGCGAGGTGCGTCCGTACGTCTGGGTAGCGAGCGAGGCTGCGTTCCCCGGCGCCTCGCGCGCCGTCGGAAACGTCATGGCGAACAACCCCATCCCGCTGCTCGTCCCGTGCCACCGGGTCGTCCGCAACGGGAGCTACGCCTTCGGCACGGGGGAGAAGGTGAGACTCCTGAGGCTAGAGGGTGCCTCGCCAGAGGAGATCTCGGGTTCACCCTATCTCGCGACGCCTACGACCGGCGTCGTCTGCCACGCCACTTGCCGCAACGCCAGGAGGATCCGGCCCGAGAGCCGCCGCCTCTTCCGCAGCGTTAAAGGGGCCGCAGACGCCGGTTACCGGCCCTGCAAGGTGTGCCGCCCCGTGGTGGCGGCCTAGATGGGGGCGCGAGATCTCGGGTACTTGATCCTTCTCGGGATGCTCTGGGGTGGATCATTCCTCTTTATCCGCATCGGCGTCCCGGAGCTCGGTCCCTTCGTTCTCGTGGAGCTGCGGGTGGGGATAGCAGCCGTGGCCCTGGCTCTTTGCGCCGTGATATTAGGGCGCCTGCCGAAGGTACGGGCCCGCTGGAAGCAGTTCGCGATCCTGGGTGCCGTCAATGCGGCGATCCCCTTCTCCCTCATAAGCGCCGCGGAGATCCACCTGACGGCCTCTCTGGCAGCCATCCTGAACTCCACGACGGTGATGTTTACGGCGCTGGTGGCGGCGGTGTGGATGGGTGATCCCCTGACGGCGAGGAAGGTCGTCGGGGTTGTGATGGGGATAGTCGGGGTGGCGGTCCTGGTCGGCTGGGACCCCATCACCCTGAACTGGGCCGTCGTGCTCTCCATTGGGGCGATGCTCGCCGCCTCCCTCTCCTACGCGCTCGCCGCGGTCTACACCAAGCGGATGTTCGCCGGCTCGCCACCGCTGGCTATCGCCATCGGGCAGCAGACGGCGGCCTCGATGCTCCTGCTGCCTCTGGCCGCCATCAGTCTGCCGGGAGAGCGGCCGTCCGCGGCCGCGACCATCTCGGTGCTGGCGTTGGCCTTGCTTTCGACGGCCGTGGCCTACATGCTGTACTACCGCCTCATCGAGAACGTCGGACCGACCAGCACAACCACCGTCACGCTCTTGGTGCCGGTCTTCGGCCTGCTTCTCGGCGTCCTGATCCTGAACGAGCCCTTCGGCCTGGGGACGCTCGTCGGGCTGGGGACCATCCTCTGCAGCGTCGCGCTCGTGACCGGACTACGCCTCGGAGGAACAAGGGATAAGGTTCGGGCCTGAGCCCGATAGTTCACGACGCGGTCGTTCAGGAGCGCGGATAGAGGATGACCTGCGTGCACCGCAAGAGGGCTAGCGGACTGCCGTCTTCTGCGTCGGTGACGGTGGGGCACCCAGACCTGCGTGGTGCGGCTGCCGTGGGCGGGGAGCGGGCAACCCGAGGCCCGCTCCCCGGCATGAAGGGATCTCGCTCCGCGAAACCACGCGCGGGGTGTTTCTTTTTCGGATCGCTCCGACGCCGAGCAGAGTCGGAGCGGCGTTGCGAGCCTTGAGTCGAGAAGCGAGATCCGTTGCCTGAGCGCCCCTTGGCCGTCAGGTGACAGCTTGATACGAAGACCGCCGTCTGCATCTGCGGCCTCCTCTACTTCAGGGCTCAAAATATACGGCACACGTCTCGGTAGGGCCGTAGGTTCAGTCCTCTACTGCTTCCTCCTATGTGCCCCTGGGTGGTGGATCTTCTTACTTTGAGAATAGACGTACGGGGTAAAATCCCCCGATGAGCGAGAAGACGCGTACCAGATTCCTCCAGGCACCACACAGGATACGAGCTTACCTGGCGGCGAACAACGAGCGGCCTGTGCTCCTGCTCGCCTCGAGTGAGGAGGAGGCCGAGAGGTACGCCCGCGACGCCGTCTGCTTCACGGATGGGGCGGTGGTCCACCTGCCTTCCCGCGGCGTCGCCTACGGCGACGTCTTCGAACCCGCGGTCACCCGCGTCGGACGCCGGCAGAGGTCGCTGCGTTCCCTGATCTCAGCCCGCGTCGTGGTCGCGGGGCCGCTGGCGTTCATGGAGAAGACGCCCGTTTACGAGCCGCTCGACCTCTCCGGTGGGGTGGAGATAGAGCTGGACGCGACGCTCGGTCGGCTCGTGGAGCTCGGCTACGAGCGGATAGACCGCGTCTCGCGCCCCGGGGAGTTCGCTGTGCGCGGCGGCATCGTCGACGTCTTCCCGAGCACCCGTCGCTCACCTGTCCGCGTCGAATGGTGGGGGGATGAGGTCGAGAGCGTCCGCGCCATCTCCCTCGCCACCCAGCGCGTGGTCCGCGAGGTCGAGACCGTGACGGTCTACGCCGCCCGCGAGGGCGACCTCGCAGCGCTAGCCGCGACGAGCGAGGAGTTCCCTGAGGAGGCGCGGCGGGGTGTGCGCGTGCCTGGCCTCGACCGCCTCCTGCTCGACCTGAGCCCCATCTCGCCGCGGGGACTCCTGCCGGATGGCGTCGAGGTGTGGCGCGAGGAGCCGCAGGAGCGGATACCTGAGGCCGTCGAGGGTGTAGTACGCGAGCTCTACGACCCGAGGACGCCGGAGCCGGACGTCGAGTTCACCACGGGTGAGGAGGAAGAGATTGTCTCGGCCCCGCCGGTCGCGGCATACGTCGACACTCTGAGGGAGGCGGCGCGGCGCCTCGACGCGCTGGTGGAGGACGGGCTCGCGGTCTTCGTCGCCTGCTCCTCCAGCGGGGAGGCGAAGCGGACGGTCTACGCCTTCGGGGAGATAAACCGCGCGATGCGCGAGGGGGAGCGGGTGGATGCGAGCCTGCCGCCCGGGCTGTACGCGCTGGGACGTGAGGTTGAGGAGGGGTTCGCTTATCCCGACGGTGGGATCGTCGTCGTCCGCAGGGACTCGCTCTTCGGCCGGCGGCGCGCCCCACGCCGCCGGCCGGGGCGTGTGCTAGGCTCCTTCGCCGACCTGAAGACCGGGGACCTTGTGGTGCACGCCGCGCAGGGCATCGGGCGCTTCGAGGGACTCGTGGCGCGCGAGGTCCTCGGGACAACCCGCGACTACATGCAGGTCACCTACCGAGACGGGGACACCCTGCTCGTGCCCTACGAGCAGATGGAGCTCCTCCACAAGTACGTGGGCAGCGCGGTCGCCCGCCTCGACAGGCTCGGCGGGGCGACCTGGGCGCAGGTCACCGACAGGGTCCGCAGCAGGGTCAAGGCGCTCGCCGGTGAGCTCCTGCAGCTCTACGCGGCTAGGGCTTCCACGCCGGGCTTCGCCTTCCCCGAGGATGGCGAGTGGGAGAGGGAGCTGGAGGAGGGCTTCCCTTACCAGGAGACCACCGACCAGGAGGCAGCCATCGCAGCGGTAAAGGCGGACATGCAGAGGCCCCACCCGATGGACCGGCTGGTGTGTGGGGACGTGGGCTTCGGCAAGACCGAGGTCGCCGTGCGGGCGGCCTTCAAGGCGGCCTTGAGCGGCAAGCAGACCATGATGCTCGCGCCGACTACCATCCTCGTGCAGCAGCACGAACGTACCTTCAAGGAGAGGCTTGGCACCTTTGCCGTCAGGGTCGAGAGCCTCTCGCGTTTCACCACGCCGGCCGCGCGCAGGACCATCCTGCGAGACTTCGCCGCTGGAGAGGTCGACGTGCTCATCGGGACGCACGCGCTCCTTGCTACGGAGGTAGTGCCCAGCGACCTCGGCCTCGTCGTGGTGGACGAGGAGCAGCGCTTCGGGGTCAGGCACAAGGAGCGAATCAAGGAGCTTAGGATCTCCGTCGACGTCCTCACGCTGACGGCGACCCCGATCCCGCGCACCATGCAGATGGGCCTCGCCTCTTTACGGGATATAAGCGTGATCGAGACACCGCCAGCCGGGCGGCGAAGCATCCTCACGCACGTCGGTCCCTACGACGAGGATCTCGTAAGGCAAGCCATAGAGCGGGAGGCCGCGCGCGAGGGCCAGGTCTTCTTCGTCCACAACCGTGTTGAGACTATCGACGAGGTCGCCGAGCGGCTGCGTTCCCTCGTGCCGGGCGTGAGGTTCGTGGCGGCGCACGGGCAGATGCCCGAAAGGGCGCTCGAGGACGTCATGCGGGGCTTTTTGGACGGCGAGGCCGACGTGCTGGTGACAACTACCATCGTCGAGAGTGGGCTCGACGTGGCGACGGCGAACACCCTCGTCGTGGACCGCTCGGACACGATGGGGCTCGCGCAGCTCTATCAACTCCGGGGCAGGATCGGACGCTCCACCGAGCAGGCGTACGCCTACCTGTTCGCCCCTCTGGGCGCCACGGTCGAGTCCCAGAAGCGCCTCGAAGCCCTCATGGACTTTACCGAGCTCGGCAGCGGCTTCGCGATCGCGATGCGAGACCTGGAGATCCGGGGCGCCGGCAACCTCCTCGGCGCCGAGCAGTCCGGCCACATAGCCGCCGTCGGCTTCGAGATGTACCTGCGACTCCTCGAAGAGGCGGTCGCGGCCGCCAGGGGCGAGACCCCGGAGCGACGAGACGGGCGGCCTGTCATCGTGGAGCTCCCGGTCGACGCCTACCTGCCGCCCGCGTACGTGATGGAAGAGATCGAGCGCGTGGACCTCTACCGCAGGGCGTCGGGCCTCTCGTCGCTCACCGAGGTAGACGACCTGGCCGAGGAGCTCACCGACCGCTTCGGCGAGCCTCCCGAGCCCGCGCAAAACCTGCTCGGCCTCTCGCGCGTGAA
>Ga0126314_10000570_pt1 | contig 17577 bp, 17 predicted proteins | sample Plot105B_FD_92535 | JGI IMG/M metagenome (GOLD analysis project Ga0126314, IMG submission 92535) | Serpentine soil microbial communities from UC McLaughlin Reserve, CA, USA - Plot105B | ecosystem: Environmental > Terrestrial > Soil > Grasslands | place: USA: UC McLaughlin Reserve, Lake County...
CGCGCGCGTGGCCGCCAGCGACGAGCCGTACTCGACATAGCGCTCCTCGCCACGGTGGAACCAGTTCATGGAGGGGATGTGGTGCTCGCCGGGGCCGCATCCGGTGGCTATCGCCGCCGATGCCACGGGGGTCACCGACGGGAAGGTCGATATGCAGTTGCGCACGAACGTCCCGCGGTCGAGCAGCGCGGCGAGCGCGGGCGCCTGACCCTCGGCCACCGCCTGGTCGAGCATGTCGGGCTTCAGCGAGTCGATGACCGCGAGGACGAGCTTCTTCCGCGGCACTACCGAAGGATCCTCAGGCCGGCGTACTTCTCACCCTCACGGCGTTTGCCGCCGAGCAGCAGGACCACGAAGCCCGGGATCGCGAGGAATGCAAGCGGCGGTAGGAAGATCGCGATGGCGGCCAGGATCAGCGCGGCGGCATCCGCGTACGCCGTGACCAGTGCGGCCTGATCCGGTTCGAGCCGGGCTCGCACGCGTTCCACGAGGCCTCCGACGGCGAGCCATCCGAGCGCCGCGCAGAACGGGCCGAACACCAGGCCGGGCCAGGCCTGGTGCCCGTCGTCGTACAGGGCGCCGGCGAACAGCAGCGTGCCGAGTGCGATTGCGATCAGCCCTGAGAGGATCTCCACCGGCCCACGCCCGGCGCGGCCGCCGATGTCCGGCGCGGCGCGGTTCGCCGCCGAACGCTCGACAAGGAACGCGACCACGCCGAGGGCGACCACACCCGCGAGGAAGGCTGTGGACTCGAGGAAGTGAAGGTCGGTCCCGTCGAAGTCAATGCCCACGTCCCCGCGCGCAAGGCCACCGGCCAGCAGTGGTGGGAGGTAGGGCCGGATGCCCGTGGCCGAAGCCAGGCCGGCACCGGTTCCGATATCGAGGAAGAGGCTCATGGGCGGCTGAGAGGGTCGGTACCCTGCGCCGGGTGAGGTTAACGCCGATGGGGAAGCGGCCATGACCACATCTCGTGACATCGAGCGCTACGCCGCACTGTTCGCCTCGCGCACGCGGGTCATGAAGTCCTCGGCCATGCGCGACCTGATGGCGGTGACCGCTCGTCCCGAGGTGATCTCGCTCGCCGGCGGCCTGCCCGACACCAGCACGTTCCCGCCGGACACCTTTGCGGCCGTGGCTCAGCGCATAGCGGCCGAATCGTGCGCGAAGGCCCTCCAATACGGACCCACCGAGGGGCTGGACGAGACCAAGACGTGCATCGCCGAGGTGATGGCTGCCGAGGGCATGCGGGTGGCCCCGGAAGACCTCATCGTCACGACCGGCGGCCAGCAGGTGATCGACCTTGTCACGAAGACCCTGATCGACCCGGGCGACGTCGTGATCGCCGAGGGGCCCACCTATCCCGGCGCCGTGCCGGTGTTCTCGGCATATCAGGCCGATGTCGTGCAGGTGGAGATGGACTCCGACGGCATGCGCATCGACCTGCTCGAGGCGACGCTCGACCGGTTGGAGCGCGACGGACGCCGCCCCAAGTTCATCTACACGGTCCCGAGCTTCCAGAACCCCGCGGGCGTGACGATGTCGAAGCCACGCCGGCGCCGTCTGGTGGAGGTGGCGCACGAGCGCGAGCTGCTCGTGCTGGAGGACAACCCGTACGGGCTGCTCCGCTACGAGGGCGAGCCGCCACCGCCGCTGCTCTCGCTCGACGGCGGCGTCTACGTGATGTACCTCGGAACGTTCTCGAAGATCCTGTCGCCCGGCATCCGGCTCGGCTGGGTGGTCGCGCCGCCGCCGGTCCTCGAGAAGATCAACCTCGGCAAACAGGCGGCCGACCTCTGCACGTCGACGCTCTCGCAGCTGATGGTGCAGGCGTACTTCGAGGAAAGCCGCTGGCGCGACTACGTCGAGTCGCTCACGGAGGTCTATCGCGCCCGGCGCGACACCATGCTCGACGCGCTCGCCGATCACTTTCCGCGCCAGGCCGAATGGACGCGGCCCGCGGGCGGGCTCTTCATCTGGGTCACGCTGCCCGACTTCATCGACACCACCGACCTGCTGGCGCGTGCTCTGCGTGACAACGTGGCGTTCGTGCCCGGGGAGGCGGCCTTCCTCGACGGGCGTGGGCGCAACGCGATGCGGCTCAACTTCTCCGGGTCGGACGAGGATGCGATTCGTGAGGGCATCCGGCGGATCGGCGAGGTCGTGACCGAACAGGTCGAGCTGTACGGGACGCTCACGGGCGAGCATCCCGCGCTGCGGATCGAGGAGTCGCCGGTCGTGGAGGACGCCGCGGGTGGCAATGTCCTGCGCCTGCCGAAGCGGTCCGCGCGCCCGCGGCGCGCGGAGGGTTCGTGAGCAGGGTTGCCGTGCTCAAGGGTGGCCGCTCACTCGAGCGGCAGGTGTCGCTGCGCTCCGGCGCGCGCGTGGAGGACGCCCTCGAGCGCCTCGGCCATGACGTCGTCGCGCTCGACGTAAGGCACGACCTCATCGAGCGCCTGCGCCACGTGTCTCCCGATGTCGCGTTCATTGCGATGCACGGCCGTGACGGCGAGGACGGCACCGTGCAGGAGCTCCTCGAGATCCTCGACATCCCCTACACCGGATCCGGAGTGCTCGCCTGCGTGCGCGCCACCGACAAGGTGCTCGCCAAGCACCTGATGATCGAGGCGGGGATCCCGACTCCGGACTTCTTCGCGTTCAGTGAGACGGCGTTTCGCGAGCTCGGTGCAGCGGACGCTCTGCCCGCGATCGAGCAGCGGCTCGACTTCCCGATCGTCGTGAAGCCGTCGAGCCAGGGCTCCGCCCTCGGGATCAAGTTCGCGCGCACCCCTGCCGACGTGCCGGCCGCGCTCGTGGCGGCCTTCTCCTACGACTCGCGCGTGCTGCTCGAACGCTACGTCGACGGCCGAGACCTCGCTGTGTCGATTCTCGACGGCGAGCCGCTGCCCGTCGTGGAGGCGGTGCCGCACAACGACGAGTTCTACGACTTCGAGGCGCGCTACGAGATCGGCCGCACGGAGTTCGTATGCCCGGCAGCGCTGACCGACGGCGTGACGGAGCAGGCGCAGGAGCTCGCGCTCCGGACCTACCGCCTGCTTGGCTGCACAGCCTTCTGCCGGGTCGACCTGATGCTAGGGGGCGATGGTGAGCTCACCGTCCTGGAGGCCAACCCGATCCCGGGACTGACGGAGACGAGCCTGCTGCCGCAGGCGGCCGAGGCAGCAGGGATCTCATTCGACGAGCTGGTGGGCAGGATCGTCGAGCTCGCGCTGGAGCGCGCTCCGGCCTAGTCGCGCTCTTCTTCTTCTTCTTCCTCCTCGCCGTCCTCCTCGCCCGCAGCGAAGTCCTCAGGCGTGACGTTGTCGAGGAAGTCCTTGAACTTCTCGACGACCTCCTCCGTGTCCTCCACCTCGTGCTCGAACTCGATGGCGGACTCGGTGATCACGTCCTCGGCGGCAAAGATCGGTGCGCCGGTGCGCACAGCGAGCGCGAGTGCGTCGGATGGGCGCGAGTCGATCGGGATCTCGCGGCCGTTCAGCTGGAGAGTCACCTCCGCGTAGAAGGTGTTCTCGCGCAGCTCGGTCACTGCGACGCGGGTGCAGCTGACCTCCAGTTCCGAGAGCATCTCGCTGATCAGGTCGTGCGTCATCGGCCGCGGCGTGTTGGCCCCCTGGAGCTTCATCAGGATCGCCGCAGCCTCTGGGTGGCCGATCCAGATCGGAAGGAATTTGTTGCCGTCGCGCGTCTTCAAAAGCACGATCGGCTGCTTGCCGACCATGTCGAAGCTGACGCCGTAGATCACCATCTCCTGCATGTTCTTCGACAGTCTAGACCGGGACGGAAGGGCTGACTCTCGGCTCCCGAAAGAGAGGAGCCCTCGAACGTCGAGGGCTCCGGCACTCGCCTGTTGCTGCCATCCTAGTGGGCGATCCTGGACTCGAACCAGGGACCTCGTCCTTATCAGAGACGCGCTCTAACCGGCTGAGCTAATCGCCCGGAACGAGCGATTGTAGCGGCGCTCAGACGGCTCGCAGCTGGCCGCGAGAGAGAAGCCGCTCGGCCAGCTCGACGGCCTCGCGCGCGGTCTCGAACTCCAACTCGACGCGGCACCCGTCGCCCCGCGCGCGCACCGTCACCGGCCGGCCGAACGCCGTGGCGAGCGTGTCCTCCGCCGCGGCGAGAGCCTCGGCGAGGTCGGGGTGCACCTCACGGGCGAAGCGCTTCGGCTGAGGCTCAGGCTGACCCTCAGCTTCGCGCGCCCGGCGCTCCGTCTCGCGTACCGACCAGCCGCCGTCGCGGGCGTCGAGCGCGAGTCGTCGCCGGGTCGCGTGGTCCTTGCAGAGCAGGATGGCGCGACCGTGGCCCTCGCTCAGCGCGCCGGCCTCGATCAACTCGAGCGCGTCCTCTGGCAGCTCGAGCAGCCGCACGAGATTCGAGATCGCTACCCGACTGCGCCCGACACGCCGGCCCACCTCCTGCTTCGTCAGCCCGAGGTCGTCCACGAGCATCGCGCATGCTCGCGCCTCCTCCACAGCGTTGAGGTCGACGCGCGCCATGTTCTCGGCCAGCGCGATGTCGAGCCGCTCCCAGTCGTCGGTGTTGCGCACCAGCGCGGGGATCGCCTCGAGCTCGGCCATCTGCGCCGCGCGCAGGCGGCGCTCGCCCGCCACGAGCTCGAAGCTTCCGCCGGCGAGCGGGCTCACGACGATCGGCTGCAGAACGCCGCGGATCCGAATCGACTCGGCCAGCTCGGCGAGTCGCGCCTCGTCGAAGATGCGCCGCGGCTGCCGCGCGTTCGGCCGGATCAACTCCAGCGGAATCTCTCGCAGGCCGTCCTCGACCCTGCCGCCGCCGGGCAGGATCGCCGCGAGCCCGCGCCCCATCCCGCGCTGCTGCGCCTCAGCCACGCGCTGCCACCTCCTTCGCCAGCTTCAGATATGCCGCGCTGCCGGCGCTCTGCGGCGCGTGCCGCAGCACCGGGAGCCCGAAGCTCGGCGCCTCGCCGAGCCGGACGTTGCGCGGGACCACCGTGTCGAACACGAGTGACGGGAAGTGCTCGCGGACCTCGCGCTCGACGTCGCGCGCCAGCCGCGTGCGCCCGTCATGCATCGTCAGGATCAACCCGAGGACGGTGAGGCGCGGGTTCAGCTCACGCTGGATCAGCGAGAGCGTGTCCAGCAGCTGGGCGAGCCCCTCGAGCGCGAAGTACTCCGTCTGCACGGGCACGATCACGCGGTCGGCCGCCACCAGGGCATTGACGGTGAGCGGCCCGAGCGACGGCGGGCAGTCGAGCAGCGTGAAGAGGTAGCGGTCGCGCACGCTCCCCAGCCGCTCGCCGAGGATCGTCTCGGAGCCGGAGATGCGGGGCAGCTCGACGTTGGCGCCGGCCAGGTCGGGAGTGGACGGCACCACATCCAGCCCGGCGATGCCGCTCGGAATCGCGGCCTCGGTGAGCATCAGGTCCCCGGACAGACAGTCGTAGACGTTCGGCGCGCGGTCCTTCGCCAGCCCTAGTGCAACCGTTGCGTTGCACTGTGGGTCGAGATCGACCAACAGCGTGGGATAGCCGGCATCCGCGATGCTGGCGCCGAGGTTGACGGCGGTGGTGGTCTTGCCCACCCCGCCCTTCTGATTTGCGACTGCGAGAACGTTGCCCATCGCGGCTTGAAATTACGGTCCGGTCCGGTCGGAAGGGCGTTCGGGGGCGAACGGGCGAGTCCTGCCTCGGCGTGCCCGGCGGCGGCGCCCCGCTCGCAGCGTCCCGGCGCACGAGGCGCGGTCCGTGGAGCGGTGAAGGGTCAGGGGCCGGGCGTGTGCCGTCGCTAAACCGCGATATACGCGGTCAACTGACGGAGGCCGCTCCCCGCCAGTGCCCGCCGTCCGGCGCGCCACTGGAAGCCGACACGCAGGCGAGCGCGCCGGACGCGGTGGCGGCCAGGGACGAACCCGGCGCTACGCGAGCGGGCGCTTGCGCGCCATTCCAGGTCGCCGCGGGAAGCCCGCCGGCGTGGGCGAGATCTTACGGAACACGTGCAGGTGGTGGTTTTCGGAGGCCGCGAACGGCTGCACGGGCAGCAGCTCCTCCACCGCCAGGCCGAGCTCGCGCGCCGCGGCGGCGCCGGCGGCCTCCTCGTCCACATCCCGAGCCCCCTTCCACGCCACCAGCACACCGTTCTCGTGCAGCAGCGGCGCCGCGTACTCGGCCACGACGGCCAGCGAAGCCACCGCACGCGCGGTAACCGCCTCGTAGGCCTCGCGCCCCCCGCCCAGCGCGGCTGGAACTCCCGCGAGCTGCTCCGCGCGCGTGGTTATGGAGCGCGCGTTCGTGACGTCGCCGGCCTGGATCAGCCGATCTATCACCGCTGTCTTTCGACCTGCGGCTTCCACGAGGTCGACCTGCGCTTGAGGCAAAGCCACGGCCAGCGGTAGTCCGGGAAAGCCTGCCCCTGCGCCGATATCCGCGATCCGGCGCGCCCTGCGCAGCCCATCGACCTCCAGGCCGCTCAGGCTGTCCGCCACATGAAGCTCGAGCGCCGCCTGAGGTTCGCTGACGGTCGTGTGCGGGTCGGGCTCCGCGTGCAGCGCCTCGAGAACACGCTCGATCTGAGCCGCCGCGGCGTGGCCCAGGTGGTGACGGGCGACTAGCGCGCTGATCGCCTTGCGCAAGCGCCGGGCGTCGCCCGGCGCGCCACGACCCGTTTCACGAGAAACGCTCAACCGGGCTCACGACCAGCCGGCGATCGGGCTCGTCGCCCTCGCTGTGCGTCTCGACGTCGGTGCGCTCGCTCAGGTAGGTGTGCACCACCTTGCGCTCAGTCGCCCGCATGGGCTCGAGCTCGACCGCCCGGTCGTAGCGCAGCGCCTCGGCAGCCGCGCGATCGGCCATGCGGTGGAGCGCCGCCTCCCGGCGCTCGCGGTAGCCGGCCGCGTCGACCGTCACCTGCTTGCGGTCCTCCGAACCGCGAAAGGCAGCGCGAAAGACCAAGTGCTGGAGCGCATCGATCGTGGACCCATGCTTGCCGATCAGCAGCCCGAGATCGTCGCCGTTCACGGTCGCGCGGATCTCCTCCTCGCTCTCGTCGATGTCGACCGTCGCATGCAGTCCCAGCGCATGGACGACCCGGCCGACGATCGCTCGCACCCGCTCGGCCGGCTCCTCGGGGATCTTCTCCGCCACCGCACGCCAGGCGTCCACGTCGACCTCCGCGCGCACCCGTGCCGGCCGCTCCGGGCCGGGCTCGTCGGCCACGTCAAAGCGGACACAGTCGGCTGTCAGCCCGGGGAAGCGGCCCTCGAGGGTCTTCATCGCCGCCCACTTCGCCTTGCCCAGGCTGTCGCCCTCCGCCTCGGCGACCAGTTCCTCGGGCCTCGGCCCTTCGCCCACGGGCATCGTCGTCCGCGCCTCAGCGCCGGCGCCCCGAGCGCTTCTTCTTCTTGCGCGGCGAGCCGGGTGGTGCCTTGGCGGGACCGCCGTTGCCGGCGCCGGCTGCCTGAGGCTTGGGCTTCGACCTTGCCTTCCCGCCCGAGTCGCCGTCGCCGACCGCCGCAGCCGCCGTTGCGGGTTTCCCGCGCGCAGCCTTCTGTTCGGGCACCGCGTCCCGCGGGTCGAGCGGCTCCGGCTTCGGATAGAGCTTCTTCACCAGCAGCTGCTGCCCGATCGTCCAGACGTTCGTGGTGATCCAGTAGACGATCAGGCCGGCCTGGAAGTTCACGATGAAGATCACGAAGACGAACGGCAGCGCGAGCATGATGCGCCGCTGCGTCGGGTCCGCGCTGATGGCGGTGACGAGGCTGGCCGCGAGCTGCGTGCCGACGTAGAGGACGATCAGCACGCCGAGCAGGACCGGGTCGGTGACCTTCTCGGCGAGGTTGTCGATCGCCAGGAAGCCCGGGTTGTCGGCGATGTCCGCCTTGAAGGTGTCGGACCGCAGCAGGTAGAAGAGCGAGATGAAGAACGGGATCTGCAGCAGCAGCGGGAAGCACGAGCCCAGCGGGTTGACCTTCTCGCGCTGGTAGAAGGCCATGACCTCCTGGTTCATGCGCTGCTTGTCGTCCTTGTAGCGCTCCTGGATCTGCTTGATCGCGGGCTGCAGTGTCTGGAGGCGCTGCATCGACTTCACGCCCTTGAAGGTGAGCGGCAGGATCGCGATCCGGACCGTGAAGGTCATCAGGATGATCGCGATCCCCCAGCTGCCCGAGAGGTTGTCGTTCGAGTCGATCAGGTCGTGCCAGAACTCCAGAATTGCCTGGCAGGCATCGATGAGCGGCTGAAGGACGTTGGCGATGTACATGGGCTAGCGCTGGACGTGGGGGCGTGGACGGAACAGCTTCTGGTCCTCCACGAAGTCGACGCCGCCGTGACTCCAGGGGTTGCAGCGGAGCAACCTCCAGGCGGCCAGCACGACACCTCTGAGCACACCGTAGCGGCGCACCGCCTGAACGGCGTACTCCGAGCACGACGGATGGTACTTGCAGCGGGCGGGCATCGCGGGAGAGATCGCGCGCTGGTAGAAGCGCACGGGCGCCGTGGCGATCGTCCGGACGGCGCTCACGAAGAGGGCTCCTCGCCGACGGCCAGCCCTGCCTCGGACAACACTGTGCGGAGCGCCTCCTCGATCGCTGCCTCACCGCCATCGCGCGCCAGCTCGCCGGCCGCGGGGCGGGCCACGATCACGAAGTCGTGCCCCTCCCGGAGTCGCTCCGAGTTGGACCAGAAGGCCTCCCTGAGCAGGCGCTTCATGCGGTTGCGCTCAACCGCTCCGCCCAGCTTGCGACCCACCGAGACGCCGAGCCGGGGCTCCGTGTTGTCGTCGGCCGAGCGCGGGAACGCGTACACGACGAGGTGACGGCTCGCGTGGGAGCGCCCCTCCCGGTAGACGCGCTCGAACTCGCCGCTGCGGGATAGCCGGCGGCGCTTTCGACGCGCACGGTCGGCCATCGGCTAGGGGGTGAGCCGCTTGCGGCCCTTGTCGCGGCGGCGCTTCAGGAGCGCCCGGCCGGCGCGGGTCCTCATCCGCGCACGGAAGCCGTGGGTGCGTGCGCGCTTGCGCTTCTTCGGCTGATAGGTGCGCTTCATGGGTAGGCGAGCCAGGGTACAAGATCGACGCTCGTCCGCCTGTGCAGTTCCTGTCGACAGGCACTCATCTCAGGGCCCCACGCTTTTGTCGCGTTTTGCGGAGCCGCCCCCAGCCGCGCGCCACCGGAGCGTTTGGGGCCGGTGTAGACTCGCCTCGCCGAGGGCGGCAGGGGAGTCGTTTTCCCCGCCAGTCCCTTCCCCTTGTGAACCGTCACTCACCGAGGCCCTTGAGGAGGGTCGCGACTCTCCGTGCCTGCACCGCCCGACGAGATCTGGGACGACATCCGCGAAGAGCTCCGCAGGGAGACTCCCGACTTCAAGTTCCACATCTGGCTCGAGCCGCTCCGACTCGCCGCAGTGAGCGGAAGCACGGTCTACGTGCGCGCGCCGGAGCACATCCGCACCTCGGTGGCCGAGCGCTACCTGCCCCTCCTGCGTCGCGCCGCCAGCGCTCGCTTCCACGACCACGCCACCGTTGAGGTCGTCGGTGAGGACTGGGAGCCGCCGGTCGCGGAGCAAGCCACGCGGGCGCGAACGGTGCACGAGGACAACGGCCACGGCGCTGCACACCAGAGCGATCACCTGAACCCGAAGTACACGTTCGACCAGTTCGTGATCGGCTCTGGCAATCGCTTCGCGCACGCCGCGGCGCTGGCCGTCGCGGAGCTGCCCGGCCACTCCTACAACCCGCTCTTTCTGCACGGGTCGCCTGGGATCGGCAAGACGCACCTGCTCCACGCGATCGGCAACTACGTGGAGCGCTTCGGGTCCGGACTCCGGGTCCGCTACGCGACCATCGAGGAGTTTACGAGCGAGTTCGTGGAAGCGGTGAGGGTCAAGAACACCGCCGACTTCAAGCAGCGCTTCCGTGGGGCGGACGTGGTCCTGTTGGACGACGTCCAGTTCCTGGCCGGCCGAGCGCGCACGCGCGAGGAGTTCTTCCACACTTTCAACGCCGTGGTCGACGCCGGGCGCCAGCTGGTGATGACCTCGGACTGCGCTCCGGAGGAGATTCCCGGGCTCGAGGACAGGCTCACCGAGCGCTTCCGCTCTGGCCTGGTGGTCGAGCTCGATACCCCGGAGGCGAACGTTCGCCGGGCCATCCTGGCCGAACGCGCACGGCTCGACAACATCGAGGTCGACGACGCCGTGCTGGCCGAGATCGCGAGCCGCGTGACCACCAGCGTGCGGGCGCTCGAGGGCGCGCTGATTCGAGTTGTGGCCTACGCCTCACTCAAGGAAGAGCCCGCCACGCCGGCGCTCGTGCGCCATGTCCTGCAGCGGCTCGGCGAGGACGCGGCCGCCGATACGTGCGGCATCGGCGAGATCCTCGACGCCGCGGCTCAGGAGTTCGGGGTCGAACGAGAGGCGCTGCTCGCCCGTGACCGGCGGCCAACGGTTGCCACCGCTCGTCAGGTCGCGATGTTCCTCGCACGCGAGCTCACCCAGCACAGCCTTCCGGAGATCGGCCGCGGAGTCGGTGGTCGCAATCACACGACGGTCCTCCACGCCGTCAACCGCGTGAGCGCTGCAATGAACAGCGACGACTCGGTGCGCAGCGCGGTGCATAACCTGCGGCGACGACTTGGTCGCCCCTCGTCCTGACCGCTGTGAATGGAAGAATCAACAGCTTCCCCACATGGGCGATCGCGCTCCCCAAGCAGCATCGCCCCGGATATCCACTTCTCAACAGCCCCCAATCACCTCTATCGAGATAGGCAGTCTCTTTTGAAGCTCTCCGTTTCCCGTGAAACGTTCCTCGCTCGTCTGGGCGTCGCCGTCCGTGGTGCCTCCACGCGCGGCCCGGTTCCCTCGCTAGCCGGCGTGCTCCTGCGCGTGGACGGCGGCACGGCGGAGCTTCAGGCCACCGACATGGAGCTGGGAGTCCGCGTCGCCTTGGACACCACGGACTCATCGCCTGGCCAGGCCGTAGTTCCCGGCCGACTGCTTCTAGACGTGGTTCGCTCTCTGGCCAAGGACGATCTGACGCTTGAGTACCGCAGCGCGGAGCAGGACGTTGAGCTCGTGTCGGGCCCGTCGAAGTTCCACCTGCGCACGCTGCCTACAGAGGACTTCCCGAAGCTGCCCGAGGCCCCCGCCGACGGCACCATCAGCGTCCCGGCCACAGCCTTCGTCGACACGATCGCTCGGGTTGCCCGGGCCGCCTCGAGGGACGAGACGCGCCCGCACCTCACCGGCGTCCTCGTGACCGCCAGTGGGACGGATCTGCGCATGGTCGCAACCGACTCCTATCGGCTGGGCGTCAAGGAGACCCGGCTCGATTCGGAGCTGGGCGGCTCACTCGAAGCGAACGTGCCCGCCCGCACGCTTCAGGAGCTCGGGCGCATCGCATCGGCGGCTGCCGCCGAGACAATCGGCGTGGCGGCGCTCGAGAACCAGGTGGTCTTCACCGTCGACGACGTCGTGCTGTCCTCGCGGCTCGTCGAGGGCCGCTTCCCGAACTACCAGCAGCTGCTCCCCGAGTCGTACGAGCACGAGCTGCGCGTGGGCCGCGACGAGCTCCTCGAGGTGGTGCGGCGCGTGGGCCTGCTCGCGCAGAAGAACGCGCCGCTGCGGCTTCGCTTCTCGGAGGGCACCCTCGACGTGTCGGCGCAGACGCCGGATGTCGGCGAGGCGAGCGAGTCTCTGCCAGTGCCGTTCGCAGGTGAGCCGCTCGAGATCGGCTTCAACCCTGAGTTCTTCCGCGAGGGGTTGGAGAGCGCCGAGTCGGAGGAGCTGGTCCTGAAGCTGATCAGCCCGCTGCGGCCGGGGCTGATCCAGTCCGGTGACGAGGACGCCGGCTTCCGTTATCTCGTCATGCCGATCCGGCTGAACGTCTGATGGGCCAGAGCTGTCGCATCCCGGTGTCCTCGGCTCTCGGCTTGCTCGGCAAGCCGTCGAGCCGGAGTTCTTGGGCTGCTCGCCGCTCGCCGATCAGGCACCGCTAGGTCGTGGCGCGCGTTACGCGCATCGGACTGCGCGACTTCCGCAACTACGAGAGCGCGGAGGCCGATCTCGGCGGGGGGCTCACCGTGGTTGCCGGCGCGAACGGTGCCGGCAAGACGAATCTGCTCGAGGCGCTCTATTTCGGCTGCACGGCACGCTCGCCGCGTACCTCGAACGAACGCGAGCTGGTGCGCCGCGGTGGCGCGGGCGTGGCGCGGGTGGTGCTCGACCTGGCGGATGACGACGGCGAGCACCGCATCGAGGTGGGGTTCGAGCCCGGCGAGTCGAAGCACGTGCGCGTGGACGGCAGCCCTGTCGACAGCCTGTCGACGGTTGCCGCGCGTCCGCTGGTGAGCGTCTTCCTTCCGGAGCGGCTCGAGCTCGTGAAGGGGGCGCCGGCGGCTCGGCGGGCGCATCTCGACCAGGTCGTGGCGGCCGTCTGGCCGAGCCGCGTGGAGACGCGCAGCGCGTACTCGCGCGCGCTTGCGCAGCGCAACGCGCTCGTGGCGCGCGTGCGCGCGGGTGCCGCCGGCCCGGCCGGGCTCGATGCCTGGGACGCGGAGCTGGCCCGCCACGGCATCCGCCTGATGCAGGACCGCACAGAGGCGGTCGACGGCCTGCGCCCGCTGTTCACCGAGCTCGCCGCGAGCCTGGGTCTGCCCGGCGAGGCCGAGCTGCGCTACCGCCCGCGCTCCGGCGCCACCGACGCCGATGGCCTCGCCGCCGAGCTTGCCGAGCGCCGCCCGGCGGACCTCGAGCGCGGCTTCACGGCGCATGGTCCGCACCGGGACGAGCTCCAGCTTGTGCTCGCCGGCGCCTCCCTGCGCGCCTACGGCTCGCAGGGCCAACAGCGCGCGGCGCTGCTTGCGCTGCTGTTCGCGGAGCGCGCGTTGCTGGCGGAGCGGCGCGCCCGCCCGCCGCTGATGCTGCTCGACGACGTGATGTCCGAGCTCGACGCCGAGCGCCGCGAGCTGCTCGCCGAGCTGCTGCGCTCGGGTGGCCAGGCCGTGATCACCACGACGGAACCCGAGCACGTGCCCGGCGAAGCGCTCGCGGGTGGCGGCCAGATCCAGGTGCACGACGGCACTGTGAGCGCCGGGCCGCGGGTGATGGCGGCGTGACTCTGCCGTGGTGACCGGGCCGTGACCGGAGCCGCGTGTGATGGCCGGATTGCCCAGCTCGCGGCCGCATGAGACGGCTCGCCCCACGAGCGCTGTCGGTCGCCCTCGAGGGCGTCGTCCGCGAGGCCGAGCCGGCCACCCTGCTCGCGCGCGTGCAGGCGGTGTGGCCTGAGGTGGCGGGGCTCGGCATGTCCGCGTCCGCGGCGGCCGTGTCCGAGCGCGACGGGGTCGTGACGGTGGCGTGCGAGTCAGCGGTCTGGGCTCAGGAATTGGAGCTGCTGGGACCGGATCTGCTCACCCGTTTGGGGGAGGCCCTGGCCGTGGAGCGCGGGCGCCCGCCGGGCGGTTCGGTGAAGAAGTTGCGTTTCGTCGTCGGTTCGGCCGCGAACCAGTAGCCGCAGCGCACTATTTTGTTGCGATTTGCGGGCATTTTGTGACTCGCCGAACCGTCCGGCACGAGGGGTAGCCTGCTAGTATTCAGAGCGGTCTTATGTGCCGCCCCGACCCGGCCTGACAGGGGATCCGAGTCGGGGCTTTTCGTGGTATCAGCGGGGCGCAGCGGCGCCAGCGTAGACGGGCGCCGGAGCGCCTGCGAAATGGGCGCCAGCCGGAGCGCCTGCGAGATGGAAGGAACGACTTGGCGAAGCAGCCCGAGAAGAAGGACGGCTCGAAGAAGAACGGGTCGTATGGCGCCCAGGACATCACGGTCCTAGAGGGCCTGGAAGCCGTCCGCAAGCGGCCGGGTATGTACGTCGGCTCCACGGGCCAGCGAGGTCTCCACCATCTGATCTACGAGGTGATGGACAACTCCGTCGACGAGGCGCTCGCCGGCGAGGCGACCGAGGTGGAGATCGCCATCCACCCTGACAACAGCGTCACGGTCACGGACAACGGCCGCGGCATCCCGGTCGACGTCATGGCCAAGGAGAAGAAGCCGGCAGCGGAGGTCGTCCTCACCGTTCTCCACGCCGGCGGCAAGTTCGGCGATGGCGGCGGGTACAAGGTGTCCGGCGGCCTGCACGGGGTCGGCGTCTCCGTCGTCAACGCGCTGTCCGAGTGGCTTCACCTGACGGTCTGGCGCGACGGCCACGAGCACGCGCAGTCCTACGAGCGCGGGGTCCCGATGGCCCCGCTCGAGAAGGGCGCGAAGACGGACCGGCGCGGTACGAGCATCACGTTCCTCCCGGACCTCGAGATCTTCGAGACGATCGACTACGACCGCGCGACGCTCGAGCAGCGCTTCCGCGAGATGGCGTTCCTCACCAAGGGCCTCAGGATCGGCTTCCGCGACGAGCGCGGCGCCGAGCGCTTCGAGACCAGCTTCCAGTACGACGGCGGCATCGTCGACTTCGTGAAGTACCTGCACAGCCAGGGCACGCGTACGCCGCTGCACCAGAAGGTCGTCTACCTCGAGGAATCGAGCGAGATCGGGGAGGTCGAGGTTGCGCTGCAGTGGAATGACTCCTATCAGGAGGCGCTGCTCTCCTTCGCCAACAACATCAACACCCACGAGGGCGGCACGCACCTGTCCGGCTTCCGCTCGGCGCTCACTCGCACGATCAATGCCTACGCGCGCCAGGTCGGCGAGCTGAAGGAGAAGGATCCGAACCTCCAGGGCGAGGACGTGCGCGAGGGCCTCACCGCGATCATCTCGGTGAAGATCGCCGACCCTCAGTTCGAGGGCCAGACCAAGACCAAGCTCGGCAACCCGCCGGTCGAGGGCTTCGTGCAGGCCGCCGTGAACAAGGGCCTCGCCGAGTTCCTCGAGGAGAACCCGGCCGAGGCGCGCCAGGCGATTCGCAAGTCGGTCGACGCCGCCCGCGCACGTGACGCCGCCCGCAAGGCGCGCGACCTCACCCGGCGCAAGTCGGCGCTCGAGAACTCGACGCTTCCCGGCAAGCTCGCCGACTGCTCGGTGCGCGATCCCGCGCTGGCAGAGATCTTCATCGTCGAGGGTGACTCGGCCGGCGGCTCGGCGAAGCAGGGCCGCGACCGCAACACGCAGGCGATCCTGCCGCTGCGCGGGAAGATCATCAACGTCGAGAAGAACCGCATCGACAAGGTGCTCTCGAACAAGGAGATCCAGGCGCTGATCACCGCGATCGGCACCGGTATCCGCGAGGAGTTCGACATCACGAACGCCCGCTACCACAAGGTGATCGTGATGACGGACGCCGACGTGGACGGCGCCCACATCCGGACCCTGGTGCTCACCTTCCTGTACCGGGAGATGCCCGAGCTGATCGACGCCGGCTACGTGTACATCGCGAAGCCGCCGCTCTACAAGATCAAGTCCGGCAAGCAGGACGTCTACATCGAGAAGGAGTCCGAGCTCGAGGAGGTGCTGCTGCGCGACAAGCTCGAGAAGCTCGGCGTCACCAACCGCGAGGGCGCGAAGTTCAGCCTCACGCACGCGCGCTGGCAGAAGTACGGCCGGCTGCTGAAGCAGTACGAGGGCTGGGCCGCCGCGCTGCGGGCCGACTGGGGTCACGACCCGATCAGCTTCCTCGAGGAGTCGTCGCTGCTCGACGAGGGCGCAACCGACCCGGAGGCCGTGATCGCGCTGCTCAAGGCCGACGATCACGAGGGCGAGGCCTACGAGACCTCGCTCGTCGAGGAGAACGACACCGAGGTCGTGGCGATGGTGATCGAGCGCAAGACCGGCACCGCCAAGACGTACAGGCTGGCGCGCGCGCTGTTCGAGACTCCCGAGTACACCGGCTTCGTGAAGATCCACAAGGAGCTCCAGGAGCTGGCCGGCGCGCCGCCCTTCCACGTGACGCTCGGCAAGAAGGACAACGACGCGCTCTCGTTCGAGGAGCTGCGCATCAGGGTGCTCGAGATCTGCCGCGACGGCGTGCCGCTCCAGCGCTTCAAGGGCCTTGGCGAGATGAACGCCGACCAGCTCTTCGATACCACGATGGACCCCGAGAACCGCACGCTCCAGCAGGTCACCATCGACGACGCGAGCGTGGCTGACCAGATCTTCTCGATGCTGATGGGCGACAGCGTCGAGCCGAGGCGCGAGTTCATCGAGAACCACGCGCGTGAAGTCACCAACCTGGACGTGTAGAGATGAGCATCGATCAGCTGACAGGCGGGAACATCGAGCCACGCGGGCTCGAGGAGGAGATGCGCTCCTCTTACCTCGACTACGCCATGAGCGTGATCGTGGGCCGCGCGCTGCCGGACGTGCGCGACGGGCTGAAGCCGGTCCACCGCCGCATCCTCTACTCGATGTTCGACTCCGGGCTCCAGCCCGGCCGCCCGCACCGCAAGTGCGCGAACGTCGTCGGCGGCGTGATGGGGAACTACCACCCACACGGCGACTCCGCGATCTACGACGCACTGGTCCGGCTCGGCCAGGACTTCGCGATGCGCTACCCGCTGATCGACCCGCAGGGCAACTTCGGCTCGATCGACAACGACTCGCCGGCGGCCATGCGCTACACGGAGGCGCGCCTGTCGCGGCTCGCCACCGAGATGCTCCGGGACATCGACGCGGACACCGTCGAGTTCGGGCCGAACTACGACGAGTCGCGCCAGGAGCCGCTCGTCCTGCCGTCGCGCTTCCCCAACCTGCTGGTGAACGGCTCGTCCGGGATCGCGGTTGGCATGGCCACAAACATTCCGCCGCACAACCTGCGCGAGGCGATCGACGCCGTCGTGGCGTACATCGACAACCCCGCAATCGACCTGAGCGGCCTGATGAAGCACCTCAAGGGCCCGGACTTCCCGACCGGCGGCATCATCGTCGGCCACGGCGGGATCCGCGACGCCTACGAGTCGGGCCGCGGGCGCGTGGTCGTGCGCGGCAGGGCTCACATCGAGCCGATGGAGCGCGGCAAGGAGCGCATCATCGTCACCGAGATGCCCTTCCAGGTCTACAAGGGTGACGGCCGCGGCGATGGCAGCGGCCTGATGCAGAAGATCGTCGAGCAGGTCCAGAACGGCCGGCTCAAGGAGATCGCAGACCTCCGCGACGAGTCCGACAAGTCGGGCATCCGGCTCGTGATCGAGCTGAAGCGCGACGCGATTCCGAAGGTCGTCCTCAACAAGCTCTACAAGCACACCCAGCTCCAGACGACGTTCGGCGTGAACATGGTCGCGCTCGTGGACGGGGTACCGCGCACGCTCGGCCTGCTGCCGATCGTCAGGAACTACGTCGACCACCAGCGCGACATCATCGTGCGCCGTACCAAGTACGAGCTGCGCGAGAAGGAGGCGCGGCTCCACATCCTGGAGGGCCTCCTCGTCGCGATCGAGAACATCGACGAGGTGATCGAGCTGATCCGTGGCTCGAGCGATCCCGATGTGGCCCGCGACGGCCTGATGGACCGCTTCGAGCTCACGCGCATCCAGGCGCAGGCGATCCTCGACCTCCGCCTCCAGCGCCTCACCGCGCTCCAGACGAACGAGATCAAGACCGAGCACGCCGACGTGGTCGAGCGCATCAAGTGGCTGCGGGACATCCTC
>Ga0126314_10000572_pt1 | contig 17566 bp, 15 predicted proteins | sample Plot105B_FD_92535 | JGI IMG/M metagenome (GOLD analysis project Ga0126314, IMG submission 92535) | Serpentine soil microbial communities from UC McLaughlin Reserve, CA, USA - Plot105B | ecosystem: Environmental > Terrestrial > Soil > Grasslands | place: USA: UC McLaughlin Reserve, Lake County...
CGTCATAGTTGAGCATCGGCTCGCCCATACCCATGACCACCACGTTGGATACCCTCTCCGGTGCGATATCGCGGGCGCAGACGAAGACCTGCTCGGCGATCTCACGCGCCTTCAGGTTCCTCTTGATCCCAAGTAGCCCCGTCGCGCAGAATGTGCAGCCCATCGGGCATCCGACCTGCGTAGAGATGCATACCGTGCGCCTGGCCTTCTCGGGGATCATGACCGTCTCTATGGCGTGGCCGTCGAGGGTGTAGAACAGATACTTCCTCGTACCATCGGTAGCCCGGGAGACACGCTCCAGGGTCAGAACGGCCGCCGGAGCCTTCTCGGAGAGCGCTGCCTGCAACTCTTTAGGCAGGTTCGTGGCTTCTTCCCAGTCCCGCACGAGAGAACCGGTGAGGGCTTCGTAGATCTGGCGTATGCGGTAGGAAGGTTCGTCTCTCTCTTCGAGGACCGCCTGCACATCCGGTAAGAACTCAGCCGCGTTCATGGTCAGGAGATTATACCGAGGGCCGCCCGTACACAAAATCGGCCGGGAAGTCGTGTTCGTAACGCTCTTCGTAACGCTCGGCAGACGGTCTTCCCGTAAACTGGTGTTGGATGTGTGGGTCTGTAAGAGATGAAGGTCTATGAGCGGTGAGTCTCCAGAATGAGGCGCCGGGTCGCTGTCTGGCTCGCCTGGTCGCTCGCCGGCCTCTCCGTGGCCATGTTCGTCGGGGGCTTGGTACTGTTCGTACTCGTCCAGGTTGCGCAGTCCCCTGGCGACCAGGCAACCGCCACACCCCTCAGCGGTCTGTTGGCATTCGTGCCTTTCCTAGCCTTCCCGATTGTCGGGGCCCTGGTAGCTTCCAAGCGCCCCGGCAACGCTATAGGTTGGATCTGCCTAATCTCCGGACTGTTCTGGATGTCCTTCGCCCTGGGAGCTGCCTCCGACGCTTACGAGCTCGCGACGACGGGCACGGTAACGTCTTCGGTGAAGCTAGACGCGCTGCTGCAGGGAATCTGGGTACCGCCCGTAGGACTCCTCGGGATCTACATGATCCTGCTGTTCCCGGACGGGAGGCTGCCTTCGAGAAGGTGGCGCCCGTTTGCGTGGTTCGCCGGCGCGGTGATGGTCCTGATCCCGGTCGTCTTCGTTTTTACTCCGGGACCTTTGGATGATCATCCGGGAGTGCGCAATCCTTTCGGGTTGGAAAAATACCCCTGGTTACAGATCGTGGCTGTATTCGACCTATTATTGCTGCCCATATGCATCCTGGCTTCGGCGCTCAGCCTGGTGTTGCGCTACCGGCGGGCTGGGAGGGAGGTGCGCGAGCAGATCAAGTGGCTCGCCTTCGCCGCTTCGTTCGTGGGAGTGGTGTACTTTGGTAGCCTGATCACACAGCTGCTCTTCGCACCCGACGCTCTGAGTACCAACGAAACGCCGCCATTGTGGGTCTCGCTCGAGCAGAACATCACTTTCCTTAGTTACGCCGGGATTCCCGTGGCCGTAGGCTTCGCGATACTCAGGTATCGCCTCTACGATATAGACATCCTCATAAACCGCGCTCTGGTCTACGGATCTCTGACCGTCATGCTGGCGCTGGTGTATTTCGGAGGCGTAACGGTGACCCAGTCTGTATTGCAAACTCTCACCGGCCAGGGGAAGCTTCCGCAGCTCGCTATCGTGGCTTCTACCCTGGTGATCGCTGCCCTGTTCAATCCTCTGCGAAGACGTATCCAAGGCTTTATCGACCGCCGCTTCTACCGCAGGAAGTACGACGCTGCCAAGACGCTTGAGGCCTTCTCGGCGAAGCTACGTGACGAGACAGACCTGGACGGTCTGAATGCGGAACTTATAGCGGTCGTGCGGGAGACGATGCAACCCGAAAACGTCTCTTTGTGGCTGCGCCCCGATACGGTCTCACCGGGTCACGACGGACCTGACAAACCCGGCAACAGGCAGACGGGAGCGGTAAAGGGCTTGCAGCGGCGGTAGAATCTGTCGATGGACTTCCGTGGGGTAGACGTTCTGGATGTGTTCATAGTGCTCTTCGTCGTCATCGTCGTACTGCGCGGCGCGAGGACGGGCTTTCTCGCAGGCGTTTTCTCGCTGGTCGGCGTGGTCGTCGGGGCCTCAGTGGGTTCCAGGATCGCACCCTCCCTCATGCCCGAGGACGGGAACCCTATCTACGGTGCTGGCATAACCCTCGGGGGCATCCTCGCCTTCGCCGTACTCGGGGAGGTCGTGGCTAGGACGATAGGAGGTTCGATCAGGAACCGTCTCTCCAGCCCTACCTCCGAGGCATTGGACGGACTCGGCGGGGCGGCCCTAGGGTTCGCTCTCTCCCTCGTGCTGGTTTGGGCCGTCGGCGTCTTCGCCTTACAGTCACAGCCTCTCGCGGGGCTGCACCCGGCCGTGCAGAACTCTAGGATCCTGCAGTCTCTCAACGAACGAATGCCCTCAGGACTCCTCACGCGGGCCGTCGCCAACCTGGAGCCGCTGCCCCAGATCCGGGGTCCCGAACCAGAGGTGGCAGCCCCCGAAGGAAGTATCCTCAAAGATCCAGACGTGCGGGCGGCGAGCGCGCGTACGCTGCGGGTGACGGGTATAGCATGTGGCTACGGCGTGGAGGGCTCGGGCTGGATCGCGGGCCAGAACCTGGTCGTCACCAACGCCCACGTTGTCGCCGGAGAGTCGGCGACACGCGTGCAGGTCGGGGGGGCGGGAGAGCTCCTGCCTGCCAAGGTCGTCGTCTTCGATGAGAAGAACGACATAGCCGTTCTGCGAGTAGACCGTCTCGGCCTGACCCCGCTGCGTCTCGCGACGCCCCAGCCGGGCGAACCCGCCGCCGTGATCGGGTTCCCCGAGAACGGTCCGCTCGACATCGAGCCGGCCCGAACGGGGACGACGCAACGCGTCGTCTCGAGCGACGCCTACGACCGTGGCCCGGTGGAGCGCACCGTCACCAGCTTCCGCGTATACGTAAGGCCCGGCAACTCGGGCGGGCCCGCTGTCAACGCGAACGGGCAGGTCGTCTCGACCATCTTCGCCAGCCGTACCGACTCGGACAACTCCGGCTACGGGATCCCCTCCCGAATAGTCCACCGTTACCTTCAGGCCGCCGCCAGCCGTACCATCCCCGTCAGCACCGGGGGATGTGCAAATTAGCTGGTCAGCACGCTCCGGCTGACACCTGCGCTCGTCAGCATTTCAGCACGCCGCCTGAAGGGCGGCGTGCTGAAATGCTGACTAACTCTAAGCCGTCTCCTCTTGAATTATCTTCTCCAGAGCGAGCTGGCTTCTGTTGAGTTCGGCTTCGACCGTGGAGAGGCGGGCGAGGGAGGTCTCGCGCAGCCGATCGCGCTCGACCTCGCGGGCAACGGCTGAGGCCGCCTCCTGTATGGCCGTGACGGCGCTCTCCAACGTCAGCAGTTCTCGTTCGTCCATGGGACGGATCTTACCCGAAGCCGTACCGTTCGTTGTTGCGCTTCGCGATCATGTACGCGTCGATCATGGCCCACAAGCCTACGATAGGGAGCAGTTACCAGCCGATCAAGACGGCCGTCAACGCACCGTTTATCAGCTGGATGATCATGAAGATCACACCCTTGCCTATCTGGCCGTTGTAGATCTGACCAGGCCCGGCGACGATGAGGCTCGGGATGGAGGTTCTTGACTGAACGTTCTATCAATTGTATAGTTCTTGATTAAACGATCAATAAAGGGGTTATGTGGCTGAGGAGTCAGACCGGCGGGCGCAGATTTTGGAGGCGGCCTTCGAGGAGTTCTCTGCGAAGGGCTTCAATGGGGCGACGATCAAGGGCATTGCGCAGACGGCTGGCTTGCAGTCTCCGGCGCTAATCTACTGGTATTTCCCTGACAAGGAGGCCCTTTTCAGGGAGGTTCTGGAGTCCAGGATCCCTGTTCTTCGTGCGGTGCGCGACCCTTCTGGCCTGCTCGACCTTCCACCGGAAAAGGTGCTGCCGACGATTGCAAGGAGATACCTCTCGACGTTCGACGATCGCGCCACCCAAAGGATGGCGCGGCTTCTCGTTGGGGAGGCCATGAGGCGGCCTGAGGTCTCGGAGGTGTTCGGCAACGCGGTGATCAGAAGGGTTCTCGGGTTCCTGAAGAGTTACATGGCGCGCCAGGTCGAGCTGGGCAGGCTCCGGCCGCATGATGTGAGGGCGAGCGCCAGGGCTTTTATCGGGATGCTCCTCCCCCAGGCGGGGGGCAAGATGTTCTTCGCGGTCATAAGGGAAGATGGCCTCACTGACGAGGAGCACATAGAGGCCGTGGTCGGCATCTTCTTGAGGGGTCTCGAAGGGAAGGAGGACGATAGGTGAATGCCATAGAGGTCACCAGATTGACCAAGAGGTACGGCCGGGTCGAAGCGTTAGGGGGCGCGGACCTTTCGGTAAGCAGGGGCGAGGTGTTCGGCCTTGTAGGGCCGAACGGGGCTGGGAAGACCACCCTGATCAAAGGTCTCGTCGGGGCGCTGAGGCCCTCCGGTGGCGAGGTGCGGGTGATGGGGTTGAACCCGCTCAAGGACAGGGCCGAGCTCAGGCGCAGGATCGGGTACATGCCCCAGTCTCCCGCGCTCTATGAGGATCTCTCCGCCAGGGGAAACGTCGGGTTCTTCGGCGGTGCCCACCGCACGCCGGACCTGCGGAAGAAGGTAGATGAAGTCATCAATTTTACCGAGCTCTCGGGGCGGGCGAACGACCCCGTGCACACGTTCTCCGGCGGGATGAAGCGCCGGGTCTCGCTAGCCTGCGCGCTCGTCCACCGTCCCGAGGTGATCTTCCTCGACGAGCCGACGGCTGCCGTGGACCCGCAGCTGAGGAGCCGGTTGTGGAAGACGTTCAGGGAGCTCGCCAGGGACGGCACGACCCTGTTTATCAGCACGCATCTGATGGACGAGGCGATGCTCTGCGACCGCATCGCGATACTCAGAGGCGGCAGGATCATCGCCGCGGATACTCCCCGCAATATCCTTGAGATGGGCAGGACCCGGCTCAGGGTGGAGCAAGACGGGACCGAGGAAGAAGAGACCATCGGCGGGCATGCCGAGGATCTGGCCGCCGCGCTTCGCCCCTATGGTCTGCGGCCTGAGGTTACGGCTATCGACGTGGAGACGGATACGCTCGAGGCGGTCGTCCTCTCGCTGATCGAGAAAGAAGAGGTAGGGTAATGCGCCGGACGTTGTTAGTAGCCGGGAGGGTCGTCAGGCAACTCCTCAGGAACCCGAGGTTCCTCGTGCTCTCCGTGGCGGCGCCGCTCGTGATCGTGTACCTACTCAAGATCTTCTTCGACACCTTGCCTCCGACCTTCGACGTGGCGCGCTACGCCGTGCCGGTTGCTGCCTTTGTGGTCCATTTCTTGGCCTTCTTGCTCTGCGCCATCTCGCTCGTGCAGGAGCGGACGATGGGCACCATGGAGAGGATGTTCATAAACGGTTTTCTGCGCACGGAGATCATCGGGGGGTACGTGATCGGCTTCTTGGGGCTTGCGACCTTCCAGGCCGTCGCTGGGTTGGCCGAGGCGATCTGGCTCTTCGAGCTGGACTACGACGAGGAGACGCTGGCGATGCTTTTCGTGGTCGTGTGGCTCCTTGCCATAGCCTCCGTGATGCTAGGCATCTTCATCTCCACGTTCGCCCGCCACGAGGGCCAGGTCTTCCCCTTTGTGCCCCTGATCATACTCCCTTCCGTTTTCCTCTCTGGATTGCTCGTCGACGTGGACGAGTTGCCGACCTGGGCTGACTGGCTGGGGCACGCATTCCCGTTGTTCTGGGCCAATGACGTGATCCAGGACGTCATCGAATCGGGCTGGACGTTCGAGGACGTGCAAAGTAGCCTGGCCGTGCTCGCCGGCTACAGCGTGGCGCTACTCCTGCTCGCTTCCCTCACGCTCCGCGAAGTCGAGTAGGAATTGGAGGACGGCGTGGAGCGAGCGGACAATTCTAAACTCAGACTGATATTGCCCTTCAGCGCGATAGACAGGGGCGCGCTGGCGGTGGCCGGCGGCAAGGCGGCGAACCTCGGCGAGCTGGTCCGGGCAGGTTTTCCTGTGCCTGCCGGGTTCTGTGTTTCTACGGCGGCGTACGACATGGTGGCGGTGGATGTAGGGCTGGAGCCCACGCTTGCCGCGCTGGCCGGGACGCAGCCTGATGACACGGTGCGTTTGGCCGAACTAGCCACAGAGGCGAGATCCCACCTCTCGGATGCAAGCGTACCTGATGTTCTCGTGCGGGCCATCACGGAGGCGTACGGGGAGCTGGGAGACGACACGCCCGTTCCTGTGGCCGTCCGTTCCTCGGCCACGGCGGAGGATCTGCCACAGGCGAGCTTCGCGGGCCAGCAGGATACCTATTTGAACGTCGTCGGCGTCGAGTCCGTGCTCGACGCGGTGCGGAGCTGCTGGGCTTCGCTGTGGACGGATCGCGCCGTCAGCTACCGGGCTACGAACGGGATCAACCCACACAGCGTGCGCCTCGCCGTCGTCGTGCAGCGGATGGTCGACGCCTCGGTCGCCGGCGTCCTGTTCACCGCGAACCCGGTCACGGGGAAGCGCCGCCAGGCCGTCATAGACGCCAACCCGGGCCTCGGTGAGGCCGTCGTCTCGGGGATGGTCAACCCCGACCATTTCGTTGCGAACACCGCGACCGGAGAGATAGTCGAGCGCCGCCTGGGAGACAAGCGCGTCGCCATCATGGCCGGCTCGGGCAGCGGCACAGAGCGGGTCGAGCTCGCCTCGGGCGAAGACAGGGCTTCCCTCTCGGACGGACAGGTCCAGGCTCTGGCGAAGCTTGGTACGCGGATCGAGGAGCATTATGGGACGCCTCAGGATACGGAGTGGGCGATCGACAACGACGGTGAGGTTTGGCTTCTGCAGGCGCGCCCGATCACGACCCTCTTCCCGTTGCCGGAAGGAGCTCCGACGAACGAAGAAGATCTGCGCGTCTATTTCTCGTTCAGCGTCGCCCAGGGCGTCTACCGCCCGCTGACCCCGATGGGCATTCAGGCGTTCCGCCTCATAACCTCGGCGCTGGCTACGCTTGCAGGCCGTCCGCCGCGCAACCCCTACGAAGGTGCGGCCTTCTTCACCGAGTCCGCCGGACGCATCTTCGCGGATATAACGCCCGTGCTTCGCAGTGCGCAAGGACGAAGGCTCTTCAACGGTGCGATGCGCCACATGGAGGCACGGACGGTCCCCATCGTAAGGCACCTGGTGGCTGATCCTCGCCTGGCGACCGTGCCGACGCCCTGGTCGAAAGTACTTCGCGCCGTGCTCTCGGTGTTCGTGCGGGGACGCATCCCCCTGAGGGTAGTAGAGGCGCTCGCACGGCCGGAGAAGGCGAGGGCCCGCGTGGCGCGTGTCGAGGCGCAGTTGCGCACGTCGGGCGACGTGCCCCCCGACGCCGGCACCGCCGAACGTCTCGCCGCCGCCGAGCGAGTGCTGCTCGGCGGTCCGCCGGAGATACTGCCCGACGTGCCCCCGGTCTTCGCCGCGGGCCTCGGGGCCAATGCCATCGCAGGCAAACTCCTAGGAGACCTCGCTACCGACGACGAACGGCGGGTGGCGATTCGCGCGCTCCCGCACAACCCCACGACGGAGATGGACCTGGCGCTCTGGACGCTCGCCAGAGAGGCTAGCGCAGACCCCGAGATCGCCAGAATGTTGGACGAAACCCCGCCGGAGCATCTGGCGGAAGACTATCGCGGCGGCTCACTCCCGCCGAAGCTCCAGATGAGCCTCGCAAATTTCCTACGCCTCTACGGCCATCGCGGGGTGGCGGAGATCGATCTCGGCCTGCCACGCTGGTCGGAGGACCCGACGTACATCATCGGCGTGTTGGCGAACTACTTGCGGCTCGACAACCCGCAGTCTGCCCCGGACGTCCAGTTCGACCGGGCGATGCGCGAGGCCGAAGAGATGGTCGCTGAGCTGACCCGCCGCGCGGCCAGCAAAGGCCGTCTGCGCGGAGCGCTGGTCGGATTCCTGCTCGGACGTGCCAGAGAACTTTCGGGGGTGCGGGAGATGCCCAAGTTCTGCATCGTCCTGCTCATGGCGCGTGCCAGAGGTCTGCTGTGGACGGTTGGTGCTAAGCTGGCGGAAGCCGGCCACCTGGAGAGCGCCGGGGACATCTTCTTCCTCTCCGTGCCAGAGGCGTGGGCGACCCTTGCTGGTGAGGACCTCCGCTCTCTCGTACGCGGGCGTCGAGCCATCTACGAGCAGGAGGTAAGACGCAGGCACGTACCGCGCCTCCTCCTATCCGACGGCACCGAACCGACCGCAGGGACACACGATGCGACCGGGGCGGATGGCGTCCTGCACGGCACGCCGGCTTCTGGTGGTGTGGTGACACAGAAGGCGCGTGTGATCCTGGAACCTGACGGAGCCGGTCTGGAGCCTGGTGAGATACTGGTCGCGCCCTCGACGGATCCGGGCTGGACGCCCCTCTTCCTCACGGCGGGCGGCCTCGTGATGGAGATGGGCGGGCCGATGTCCCACGGTGCCATCGTCGCCCGCGAGTACGGCATCCCCGCCGTCGTCGGTGTCCCCGACGCCACCGAACACCTCGAAACAGGACGATGGATCACCGTGGACGGGTCCGCAGGCGAGGTCACCCCTGAGAAGTAGGAATTAAGAAAGGCGTGGAGCACGCGGCCCATTCTAAATTCCAAGTTCATAGTTCACTGTGAACGCTTTTATTTGCGGTGTATGGGGCTAAACGGTAAGCTACGGTGGCGCGGAGAAGGACTATCTACGCGCGTTACGAAACAGTGGACTTCTCGGCGTCCTGCGAGGCTAGGAGAACGGAGTATATGTACAAAGAGATCTACGTCCCGGTAGACAACTCGGACTACTCCAACCAGGCGTGCGTGATCGGCGTCGACGTGGCGCGGCAGTTCGGGAGCAGGGTCGCCGGTTGTCACGCCTACGCCGCCAAGATGCACGACGTCCGCTTCCGTCAGATGGAGAGCGGGCTCCCCGAGGAGTTCCGCGACGAGGACGAGATGAAGCGGCAGCGCAAGATCCACGACCAGCTTATTACAAAAGGTCTGGAGATCATCACCGACTCCTACATCGACGTGCTCGAGCCCCTTTGTGAGAAGTACGACGTCGAGCTCGTGAGGCGCTCGCTCGAAGGAAAGAACTTCAAGGTCATCGTCGAGGACGTCAACGAGAACGACTTCGACCTCGTCGTTATGGGCGCGATGGGCATGGCCGCCGTCAAGGATACGGTGCTCGGCACCGTTACCGAGCGCGTCGTCAGGCGTCTTAAGAAGGCCGACACCCTGATAGTCAAGGACCTGGATCGTAGTCCCTTCGAGCATATCGTCGTCACCGTGGACGGCTCTGCCAAGTCGCTCGGTGGCCTCAAAAGGGCGATAGAGCTTGCAGGGGAGTTCGGCGGAACCGTCGAGGCTATAAGCGTCTTCGACCCTTACTTCCACTACGCGATGTTCCACTCCATAGCCGGTGTTCTTTCCACCAAAGCCCAGAAGGTCTTCCGGTTCAAGGAGCAGGAGAAGCTGCACGAGGAGATCATCGACTCGGGACTCGCCAAGATCTACACGGCGCACCTGGAGATCGCCAAAAAGATCGCCGAGGACGATGGCGTGGACCTGAAGACGACGCTGCTTGCGGGTAAACCCTTCGAGCAGACGCTGAAGTACGTGAACGAGGTAAACCCGACGATGGTCGTTATGGGCCGCATCGGCTACCACTCGGATTATTAGATGGATATCGGCGGCAACACCGAGAACATGATGCGCTACCTGCCGACTAACATCCTCGTAACCAACTACGAGTACCAGGCCCCCGATCTCTACACCGCCGAAGAGCACATGACGTGGACGAAGGAGGCGCTTGAGCGCCTCGACCGCATACCAGGCTTCGTCGTCGGCATGGCAACGGGCGCCATCATCCGCTACGCCATCGAGAAGGGCTACACGGTCATCACGACGGGCGTCATCGATGAGGTCATAAAGAGCATACTTCCGCCCGGAGCTATGGAATCGATGCGCGCCATCGGAGACCAGATGCGCGCGGCAGAAGCGATGGGCGAAGACAAACCCATAGACTCCCTCTTCAAGGACTTCGACGAGCGCACCGCCGAGAAGGCCAACGGGACCAACGGCCACAAGAACGGCGCGAACGGGAACGATGCTGCAGCCAAGCAGGAGATCTTCGACGCTGGTCGCGGAGGCTTCGGCAAGAGCGAGGACCAGGGCGACGTAGAGGGCATCTCGGCCGAGGTGCGCGAGGAGATCCAACGTGCGGCCCAGGGCCAGAACCGCTTCGAGTGTGACGTCTGCCGCTACGTAGCCAAAGGCAAGCCCGCAAAGTGTCCGGTCTGCGGCTCGGGTCCAGCCCACTTCCATGCCGTCGACGCCGACATAGCAACGGCCGCAGGGGACGAGAACCTCAACCTCTCGGAAGTCTACGACGGTCGCGAGCTGCATTGGACCGACGAGGCCACGGCCCTCCTCGACTCCCTCGAAGAGTGGCAGGAGAAGCGCCGCGTCAGGGCGCGGGTCGAGAAGAGCGCGCTCAAGAAGGGCTACACCACGATCACCCGCGAGTACGTCGAGCAGCAGTACCGCGAGGAGACGGGCCGCGAGGCCCCCGAAGTCAGATCCGGCGGCTGTCCCGTCAGCCACGCCAAGCAGCAGGTACAGGAATCGAGCGGGGCCACGTGCCCCATCGACCACAGCGCCTTCCAGAAGGCCGGCGCGCAGGTTCCCGAGGGTGGCTCCAGAGAGTTCACCTGGACCGAAGATGCCATAGAGCGCCTGGAGCGGGCGCCAAAAGGCTTCATGCGGAACATCTCGCGCAACATGACCGAGAAGCTCGCCCGCGAGCGTGGTACGGCGCACATAGACCTGGCCCTCGTCGAGGACTCGCTCACAGGGGCGCGCACCACGATGGAGGACGTCATAACCGGCAAGGTCTCCATCGCGGACCTCGCAAAGGACACAGGAGAGAAGATGGAAGCCGAAGATGGCGAGGTCCCGCACCCGCCCATGACCGTAACCATGGTCTGCACCACGTGCGGCGAGGAGTTGCAGGGAGTCAAGCCCCCCGAAGAGTGTCCCGTGTGCGGCGCACCCGGAGAGGATTTCGAGCAGAAGTAGGTTTCTAGGCAGCAGGCTTCAGGAAATTCCTTGGCCTGAGTACCGAGGCTTCCGGTCGCCGAGACCGGGGGTCTTTGGTTCCGTCCCGGGTGCAGTGGCCGGCTCTGTCGTGGCGTCGGCATACACCCAAACTCGGTATGAATCATCGAGGTACAGGCGTGCGTATACTTTCTTGGGTGCCGCTCCACATCCGGGTGCGGCATCAGGATGGAGAGGTCTTTGACGAGGTGCCAGAGCAAAGAGACCCGCGGAGGGACCGAAGGATGCTGACCCGGATACTGGCGGTGCTCGGCGTCGGGATATGGTGCCTCTTTATCCTGCTCGTTTCGGTGGTGTTCGTGATAGACAGGGGACTGGCCGACGTGGGCATAGTCTGGTTGGCTGTCTTTGGTATCGGGGTGGTAGCTCCCGTACTCCTCCTCGGGCAGATAAACCGCGCCATAGCAGCGCACGAGGAGTCCCGCCGTTCCGTTCCCGGCACGAGAGAGAAGGAGAAAGAACTCCTTGGCGCCCTGGAGGATCGCGGCGGGCTCACCCCCGCAACGGCCGCGATGCGGACCTCGCTTACCATAGACGAGGCGTCGAAGATGCTTGACGAATTGGCCCGTAAAGGTCACCTGGAGATGCAAACGGACGAAGGCATCGTGGCCTACGCCCTGAGCGAACCCAACAGGCAAGAATCGACGGGCAAAGACCCCGTGTCCTTACGCGCGCGGTCGGGCAGCAACGGGACGTGCCTTCGGCTCGAAGATCCCTTGAGCGAGCGCGAGCTCGAGGTGCTTGTACTCCTCGCCTCGGGCAAGACCAACTCGGAAGTAGCCGGGGATCTCTTCGTCTCCGTGGGCACCGTCAAGAGCCACACGGGCAACATCTACCGCAAGCTCGGCGCAAGGAACCGCGCCGAAGCCCTCGCCAGGGCACGCGAGCTCGGGCTGATCCGGTAGGCCTCTCCCCGAGTCCGTAAGCTCTCCCGCCAGTACGTGGGAGCTTTCCGATCCAGCGCGTTACGGGCCTCCCCATCCCGATACTTGCCACGAATGAACCCCTTTGAACCACCCAGATCTGCCTTTCGGGCGATGCCCTTGCGACCGGTTCGGCCGTACCTTCCGGGTGAGATGTAAGCGACCGGCAAGGAGGCACCCGCAATGGTTCGTGTTGTAGAGACGCCAGGTGAGCAAGCCCGGGTCGAGACGATCGCGACGCCACCGAAAGAAGGAAAGAGGATAGGGCTGTCGATCCCTGTCCGACTGGCCCGAATCGGCTACGCCGTGATCTGCTCGGTCTTCGTCGCCTGTGTTCTGCTCCAGGTGTTCTTCGCCGGAATGGGAGCCTTCGGGGCGAACTGGTCCTGGCACGCGACCTTCGTCCACTTCCTGGAGCCGCTACCACTGTTGATGGTTCCCATGGCTTTCGTCGGCCGGTTGCCCTGGGGATTGAAGCTGATGCCCCTCGGGCTCCTGGTCCTTATCGGTGGGCAGTACGCGCTCGCTAATGCCGCCGTACCGTCAGCGGCTCTGCACCCGGTAAACGCGTTGCTGATCTTCATGCTTAGCCTCTTCATCGCCAGGCGAGCGTGGGCTGCCGTAGCCAGGCAGAGGAGGTGATCCACCCGTGAGGATCTCGCGCGGGGAGTTCTTGAGGCTGGGGCTCGCGGGCGGCGCAATGCTCGCGCTCCCATTAGGCGCGTCCGGGTGCTCCGGCGAAGGCTCGACGGGGACGCTGCTGCAGAGCAAGGCGAAGCTGCCTGAGCCGTTCGGGGTGTCCCTGCCGATACCCCCGGTACTGGAGCCCGTGCGCTCCGACACCAATGCAGACTACTACGAGATAACCCAGAAGGCTGGCAAGATGGAGATCCTGCCAGGAAAGAAGACCGAGGTCTGGGGCTACGACGGGATCTTCCCCGGTCCCACCATAGAGAGCCGTAGCGAACGCAAGACCGTAGTCTGCCAGACGAACGCGCTTCCTGTACCGGTTTCCACGCACCTGCACGGAGGTAGGACGCCTCCGGGTAGCGACGGTTACCCCACAGATCTCATCATGCCCAGGGGAGCCGTGCACGAGATGGACGGACACGGTTCGATGGGCCATATGGGGTCGGGGCATCATTGCAGAGACTACTCCTACCCTATGGAGCAGCGCGCCGTCACCCTCTGGTACCACGACCACCGCATGGACTTCACAGGACCGCAGGTGTGGCGCGGGCTTGCAGGCTTCCACATAGTGCGCGACGACGAGGAGGATGCGCTGCCTCTTCCGAAGGGCGAAAAGGACGTTCCGCTCATGATCTGCGACCGCTCCTTCGACGTAGACGGCTCGTTCCTTTATCCTTCGCTCGACCCCTCGCTACAGGGAAAGCCCGGCGTCGAAGACGACTACATGGACGGTGTCCTCGGGGACACCATCCTGGTCAACGGCGCACCGTGGCCGGTGCTTGAGGTCTCGAACACGAGGTACCGGTTCCGCATCCTCAACGCCTCCAACGCCCGCCGCTACGAGCTCGCCCTAGAGCCAGGAAACGCTCCCTTCGTCCAGGTCGGCAGCGACGGAGGTCTGATGGGCGCGCCCATCAGACACCGTACGATCCGTATCGCGCAGGCGGAGCGCTTCGACGTGGTTATAGATTTCTCGAAGTACGAGGTCGGCACGGAGATTACGCTAAAGAACCGCATGGGCGAGGGTAAGACCGCCAGCGTGATGCGCTTCCGTGTCACAAGCAAGGAGAAAGACGACAGCGCCGTACCAGAGCGGCTTGCGGACATGCAGGAGTTCGACGAGCTTGCGGAATCCAGCGCCGGGCGCACGCGCGAGTTCCGCTTTACGCGGGTAGGTGACGATGGCAGGGTGATGTGGGGTATTAACGGCGAACAGTTCGACCCGGAGCTCATGGCCGCCCGTCCGAAGTTGGGATCTACCGAGGTCTGGCACTTGAAGGCGGCCCCAGCCTCGCACCCTGTACACCTTCACTTGGTGCACTTCAAGGTGCTCTCCCGTAACGGCGGAACACCTTTGCCCACGGACGCCGGCTGGAAGGACACCGTGGATCTGGCCTCGGGCGAAGAGGCGCGCGTGCTCGTCCGTTTCGACGGCTACCGGGGCCGCTACGTCTTCCACTGCCACAACTTAGAGCACGAGGACATGATGATGATGGCCAACTTCGAGGTCGTCTGAGGAGCCGCCAGTCTCGCTAAAAGTTACACCTTTCGCCGAAGAGGACTCGCCTATGTGCTAGAACTGTCCAGAACACACGATTTGCAAGCACGAGCCAACGGGAGCGAACGGTGGCGAAGACCCACAAAGTGACCTTCCTAAAGAGCGGCATCACCATAGATGTTGCCGAGGACGAGTACATCCTCGAGGAGGCCGAGGAAGCCGGCCTCCATCTCCCCTATGACTGCCGCAGCGGCACCTGCACGACGTGCATACAGAAGTGCCTGGAGGGTGAGATCGACCAGGACATGGCCTTCGCCATCGGCGACGAAGAGCTGGGGCAGGGCCTGCGACTCATCTGCATCGGCAGCCCCCTCTCCGATGTGGTGCTCGACGCCTGAACAAGACTAATCTCTGCAGATCCGGTTTCGGATGCTACTGTCTGAGCTCCCGCAGGTTCTCCCATAGTATGTAGAACCCGATACCCAGGACCGCAAGGACTATGATCTGCCAGAAGAAGTGTTGGAGGAGGACCAGGGCGCCCACGATCGCCAACGCGACGTTGACACTTACTATGAACCTGGTGAGTCGCCTCCTGAAACCGGCCTCGATGAAGGCGAACATGGCGATGGTCAAGACGAGCGCGGAGAGCAGGTGCTGTCTCTGATAGGTGAAGACGCCGATGAGCGTCAGGAGCACCAGACCGACGCTGATCGAAGCCCAGAGCTGCGCCACCCTACCGGCGCGGGTCTCAGCCTCGGAGACGGGGCGCGTAGCGTGCGCAATGTGCGCGCGGACGGGGGAACGCCCACCATTTCTCAGGCGTTCGGCATGATCTCTTAAGGACTCGCCAAGGACTTCGTCCTCGGTTAGCTCCGCGCGCATCGCCTCCACTTCTTCGGAGAGCTCCTTGATGTGCTTCGTCTCCGTTTCGTAAAGTTTGCTCAGGTGGGATCGGTCACGCGTGGCTTCGGCGTCCATCCCTAGCGCCTTTAGCCGATGGCTCTTCTCCCTTATCTCGGAGCGAAGGTGATCGCGGCGTACTTCGATCTCCGCCTGGCGCCTACTGATAACATCTAGCTCCTCTGTCCGGGTAGCCACCTTGTCGAGCCCGGCCCAGCCCACCGGGTCGTACCACTCCCGGCTTATCGTCTTATCGCGGTCGTACATCGGCCCCGCCGGGGCGTCCTCGCCTTCGAACGGATCACGGGTGTAGAGCCCCCATAGCCCTCTATAGCCCGCAACCCAGGATGGAAGCGGATCTATCATGAGACGCGGAGGGTCCCACTCCCTATCCTGACCCGGCCCGACCGACAACCCGTCCCCGCGCCCATAATCCACGAAGGGTATGGTGAACATTTCGTAGGGCACTTCTGCGGAGTACTGGTCGGCGTACTGGCGCAACGTTACGTACCAGAACCGCCGCGCGACCCTCCTGACGGCGGCTAACGCCCGTGGCAGAGGGAACGCGAGTTCGGTCAGATACTCGCCTCGAGAGTAGCGACTTGCGTGAGATCCGGCGCAGACGTACACCACGGGATGGCCGTCGCTCTTCTCGAGCTCCGGATCGTCCCACCGGCGCCTGAGGTCGTCGCCTGTCTCCTCGTGGGCGGCGTAGGCCGTCCACTCTGGATGGACCTCGCCGGACTCAGATTCCGAGAGGAAAACCATTACCTTCTCCCAGTCGCCCTCGTGGTCATTGGCCCCGAAAAAATTGCTCCTCCAGTCGTTGAATGCGTAGAAGAGCCAGTACTGCAGGACGATCCAGCCGTCCTGGCGCACCACACGCCCGTGATACTTGAAGCGTTCCTTTTCCTCCATAAAGCGGCCGTACAGGACGCGGGCCCCCTCCACATCCCCACCGGGAACCCTGCCCCTGGCAAGCAACACCAACGAGAAGAGCGCGTCCGCCAACCGCGAGATGTAACCCACGCGCGCGAGACGGCCCCTTCCCGCGCGGAAGGTCTCCCGGGGCCAATCGGGGTCCTTCTGTGAGCGCCTTGCCCGCCGGCGACCTCGCTCCTCGTCCTCCTTGGGAGTGGGAATCTTGAGGTAGTGTACGGCGCCGGTGGTGTCCTCCGGCTGCTGGGCGAGTCTCTCCAGGGTGAGCTCTCCGGACGATACCACGCAGACGGCATCCTCATCCGGATGTCGTACCCAGAGGCTGCAGGCGTCGACGTACGGCTCGGCGTCCATCGGGTAGAACCACTCGCCCTTGGTGAACCGGATCACGGGTTCGAAGCGGCGGAGTAGGGCTTCTGCGTCCCTCGCGTTCTCTCTATTCGCCATGCGCGAGCTCCGATCTACCGTCCTGAGGCGTTACCCGATTGCGGTGGACCACAGCCCGCACACTCCGGGAGTTCAACAGCAGGATCATCAAGATGCAGTAGGCGATGAGAGGGTAGGCGAACCATGGACGCGAGTCGCCGTAGAAGAACAGGCAGGCCAGCATGATAAGGGCCTGCGCGACCGAGGCCAGCATCCATCCCCGGCGCCGAAGGAGCACAAAACCGAGGCCGGCGAGAAGCAGCAGGATCGCGGGTGCGAGAAAGTAGACGACGAACAGGATCGCCTGTTCGAATCTCTTCAACAACGGCCCATCGATGGTCTTTGCGTGGACCTGGCCCTGCTCGTTGGTGAGATGCACTACCCGGTCCCAGTCGATGGTGCTGAACAACCAGACGCTGATACCCACCATCGCGACGACCTGCAAAAGGAGCAGCACACCAAGCAGCCGCGCCTGTCGGTACAATGCCCGCCCTCCGGAGCCGGTTACTAGCTTCGACTACACTCTCCGATATGTAGGATAACCGTTTGCGCCTGGTCACGCATTATTAGCAAGTCAGCAATTCAGCATGTCAGCATGTCTTCGGTGAGGCGTGATGCCTGTAGCCGTGGATCACAGGAGGCGCAGCGAGGGCGGTTCGCTCATAGCGGCAGCGAACCGCTTTAGAGTCCGTACAGGCGCGTCGCGTTCTCGCGCAGCACACTCTCGCCGACGGCTTCGGCTTCGGAGAGGCTTAGTTCTCCGTGTACCACCAGCTCTCCGAGCGCCTGGTCCATCACACGCCTGCCGTCTATGGCGCTCATCCAGTGAAGCTCGGGCACCTCGATGCCGTCGGAGCTGTACATGAGCTTCGAGCTCGGGGCGACGCCGAGCGCTTGGCGGGTGAAGGAGAGCATCTCGTTGTAGCCGAGCAGGGGGATGCCGTAGGAGAGGTCGAGGTACACGTTCTCGTAGACGGCGGCCAGGTAGCCTCCCTGCCTGGTGTACGGGTAGCACTCGTGC
>Ga0126314_10000573_pt1 | contig 17546 bp, 11 predicted proteins | sample Plot105B_FD_92535 | JGI IMG/M metagenome (GOLD analysis project Ga0126314, IMG submission 92535) | Serpentine soil microbial communities from UC McLaughlin Reserve, CA, USA - Plot105B | ecosystem: Environmental > Terrestrial > Soil > Grasslands | place: USA: UC McLaughlin Reserve, Lake County...
GACGCCATCGCTCAGTCGCCAGCCGGCTGGCGAAAGATCAACGGCCAACCCGGCCAGAAATGCGGCTGCCCGACCCACCATCTGGGCGTGCGAACCGCGAGCCGGAAGTTCAGGCAGGTAGGGCAGCTCCGGACACTCTTCAAACGAGACCTTGATGGCATCCGCCATGTCGGTGCCCGGCCAGGAACCGATTCCTGTACTGCGGACCGGCGAAATGTCCTCAGTCATGCCGCGGTCAACTCAGCATCGTGTGCCCGCGATTGTTGCGCTGCCGATGACCCGAGTCCCGTCATAGAGAACCACGGCCTGTCCCGGGGCCACACCGGAAGCTGCCTCATCAAGCACCACGTCGATCCGACCCGACGTGATGGCGACCTGGGCGGCTAGCGGTCGGCTGTGGGCCCGGAGCTGAACCCATCCGAACCACCGCCCACGTGGTCGCTGCGACGTCCAACGCGGATGGATGCCCGTGATGCTCCTAACCGCCAAGGCGTCGTGCGGCCCGACAGTAATCGTGTTGTTCACCGGTGAGATTTCCAGCACGTAGCGTGGCTTGCCGTCGCCGGCTGGTGTACCCAACCGAAGCCCTCTGCGCTGTCCAACGGTGAACAAGTGAGCGCCGGCGTGCTCGCCGATCTTGGCGCCGTCCTCGTTCAGGATGTCGCCCGGCCGGTTACCCAGCTGCCGGTCCAGGTAGCCGGCAGTATCGCCATCGGCGATGAAGCAGATGTCATGACTGTCCGGCTTGTCGGCAACCGCGAGCCCGCGTCGGGCAGCCTCAGCCCGTACGCCCCTTTTCGGCGAACCTCCTAGCGGGAAGAACGAGCGCTGTAGCTGATCTTGAGACAGCACACCAAGTACGTAGGACTGATCCTTGTCAGCATCGATCGCACGGTGCAGCTCCACCCCGGCGTCGGTGCGGATCAGGCGGGCGTAGTGGCCGGTGCACACCGCGTCGAAGCCCAGCCCAACCGCGCGGTCTAGCACGGCGGAGAACTTGATCTTCTCGTTGCACCTGACACAGGGGTTGGGCGTCCGGCCGGCGGCATACTCGGCGACGAAGTCGTGAACGACATCGGTGGCAAAGCGATCCGAGAGATCCCAGACATAGAAGGGGATGCCGATCACGTCGGCTGCCCGGCGGGCGTCGTGTGCATCTTCGGCTGAGCAACAACCACGGGCGCCGGAACGGAACGACTGCGGGTTCTTCGACAGTGCCAAGTGCACGCCGGTCACATCGTGGCCTGCGTCGACGGCTCGCGCGGCCGCGACGGCGGAGTCCACTCCGCCTGACATCGCCGCTAGAACCTTCATCGATCACCTTCCCTGTCGCCTACCCGCCAAACGCCCGGGAAACTCTACCCCGGAGCTGCGAGCGACGGTATCCCGCGGGCGCCGTGCTGAGGAGGGCCGAAAGCGAAAGGTGTCAGGCAAGGGCTCCAGCGATGCGGGCGCGCGCCGCGGCATCAGGCAGAGCGGCGGCAAGGGCATCGATGTCCGCAGCGGTCGAGGTGTGGCCGAGGGAGAACCGAACTGAGGATCGGGCATCCTCCTCCGCGCAGCCCATGGCCAGCAGCACATGGCTCGGCTGCGACAAGCCGGCCGAACATGCCGAACCAGTCGAGCAGTCGATGCCGGCCTGATCGAGCAAGAGCAGAAGCGCCTCGGCTGAACAGCCGGGAAACCCAAGGTTCACGACTCCGGGCAAGGCATGAGCTGGATTGGCCGGGCCGTGCAGCACCGCGTCCGGGACCGCCGCCAGCAGTTCCCTGATCAGCAAGGTACGCAGCTCGCGAATCCGGCGCTCCTCGGCAACGAGCCGCTCTGTGGCAACCTCGAGCGCCGCAGCGAAACCTGCCACCGCGGCGACATCAAGAGTGCCGGAGCGGATGTCCCTTTCCTGACCACCGCCGTGCAGCACCGGCGTCAGCGCGATCTCCCGGCGAGCGAGGAGCGAACCGATTCCGTAGGGACCACCGAACTTGTGGGCACTGACCGACAGCAGGTCGAGGCGGCTGGCCGCGAAGTCAACGCAAACGTGACCGACCGCCTGCACAGCGTCGCTGTGGGTGACCGACCCGTACCGGGCCGCAATCTCGACAGCCTCTGGGATCGGCTGCAGGGTGCCCACCTCGTTGTTGCCCCACATCAGCGAGACAACCGCTGTGGAGGAAGAGACCGCGCCGGCCAACTGCCCGATGTCGATTCGTCCGGCGTGGTCGACTCCGACGGCGGTCACCTCTGCCCCAGCTTGTCCCAGCCAGCCAACAACGTCGAGAACCGCCGAATGCTCGATCGCCGACGTCACAACGCCCGGCCGTGACGGGTCCGACCAGAACGCACCCTTCAGGGCGAGATTGTCCGCCTCCGTGCCGCCCGAGGTGAAGATCACCTCAGACGGCTTGGCGCCAAGGCATGCTGCGATGGTCTCCCGCGACTCCTCGACCACCCGACGCGCCGCCCGGCCCGATCCGTGCAGGGCTGAGGCATTCCCAATCCGGCCGAGCTCGCGGGTCATCGCCTCGATCGCCTGCGGGACCATTGGCGTCGTGGCCGCATGGTCGAGATAGTGCCGGGACATGCTCTCAGTGTGCCCTTTAACGCTCAGGCCTTTCGGCGAGCAATTTCGGCGGTGACAGCCGGCAGGACCGTCCGAAGATCGCCGACGATGCCAAGATCAGCCAGCGCGAAGATCGGCGCCTCCGGATCCTTGTTCACTGCGACAATCGCCTTGGAGGTCTGCATTCCCGCCCGATGCTGGATCGCTCCTGAGATGCCGGCGGCGATGTAGAGCTGCGGCGACACTGTCTTCCCGGTCTGGCCGATCTGGTAGGCATGCGGATACCACCCCGAGTCGACCGCCGCACGCGATGCACCGACCGCCGCGCCGAGCGCATCCGCGAGCGCTTCCACCGGTCCGAAGTCACCGCCCATACCTCGTCCGCCGGCCACGACGATCGCGGCCTCGGTCAGTTCCGGGCGGCCAGTTGCCTGCTTGGGCTCGGACTTTACGATCCGGGCGCTCCTGGCCCGATCGGAGATGGTCACGGCTGCCTGTTCGACTGTTCCAGCGGCAGACGCGGGTTCAGGGGCGACCGCGTTCGGCTTTACCGTGATCACCGGCACGCCGCTGGTGACCGATGCTTGCACCATCCAGTTCCCCGCGAATACTGACTGCAGGGTCGAGCCATCCTGTCGGACATCGGTGGCGTCGGTGATCAGTCCGGAGCCGAGCTTCACGGCGAGCCGCCCGGCGATCTCCTTGCCCTCTGGAGTGGAGCTGATCAAGATCGCGGCTGGCGATACCGCTGCGGCAACCTGCGCCACCGCCTCGGCCTTGGGTGCCACCAGGTAGTCATTGAGCGCCGGGTCGACGACCGAGACGACTCGGCTCGCGCCGTACTGACCCAAGGTCTCCGCGGCCATGTCGGCACCCTCTCTCAACAGCACGACAACCGGTTCACCAAGCCGACGGGCCAGCGTCAGCAACTCGAGCGCCGGCTTACCGATCTTGCCCTCGGTGAGTTCGGCAACGACCAAAACCTCAGACATGGCATCCTTTCATTTGCACCGGCGACTTCTCAGATGTATTTGCCTGCGACCAGGAAGTCGGTTACCGCGGCGGCCCCTGAGCCGCCTTCATCGGTGATCACCTTGCCGGCCTCCTTCGGCGGGCGCGGGGTGGTCTGCTGAACCTGCGTGAGGGCAGCGTCCAGGCCGACCGTCCCTGGATCAACGTGCAGGTCGGCAAGCGTCCAGGTTTCGACCGGCTTCTTCTTGGCGGCCAGGATGCCTTTCATCGAGGGGTATCGGGCCTCACCCGATTGGTCGGTGACGCTGACCAGAGCGGGCAGTTCGGCCTCGATCGTGAGGCTGGCGGTATCGGCATCACGCCTGATGCTGACGGTATTGCTGTCCAGGCTGAGGGTCGCACCGAGCGTGGCGGCCGGCCAGCCGAGCCGTTCGGCGATCATCACCGGGATGACGCCCATGGCACCGTCGGTGGACGCCATACCGCAGATGACCAGGTCAGGATCCGCCTTGGCGACGGCGGCCGACAGGACGGTGCTGCTCGCGCCGGCGTCCGAGCCGTGCATCGCATCGTCGGAGATGTGGATTCCCGCGGACGCGCCCATCTGCAACGCACGCTTGATTGCGTCAGCGGCGGCTTCGGGGCCGAGAGTCAGGGCTACGACCTCGACATCGTCACGCTCGTCGGCTATCTGAAGCGCCTGCTCGACCGCATACTCGTCAAGCTCCGACAACAGCCCGTCGCTGCTTGCCCGGTCGAGCGTTCCATCGGCAGCAAATTTGCGCTCGCTCGTGGCGTCCGGTACGTACTTGACCAGCACAAGGATCTTCATTTTCCTCGCATTCGAAGTCGGACCTGCTTAACCTGGGCCTACATTACTTGCCAGTAACAATGTGCCAGAGGACTGCGTTCAAGCTCGCGTTTGCGGCTGAAGGCTGGCCGAGCCGCTCGCTGGAAATCACCCGCCGGTAGTAATCATCCCCCGCTGCAGAGGGAAAGGCTCCGTCTGGCTGGAAACGTTCAGCGGAGTGTCGAAAAGGTTCGAACTGGGTAATGCCGGTCCGAATGAGCGCGATCCTGACTTGGCGGCGCTGGCACTGGGGTTGTCTTATCCCTCTCCATGCCCCGAGGCCGGTGAGCATGCAGAATGGGGTGAACTGTGCCCGTCTGCACCCAATTCGACCCCAGAGCCGATGGCCAGCATGACAGGATTGTTGACTGATGAGTCCCGCCGCAGCGTTGCCGGTGCCCACCGATTCCTCCATCCTTGGCGCCCATATTCGTGATGGTGGGACGCTCTTCGGTCTCTGGGCCCCGCGGGCCACTCGAGTCGAATTGGCGCTGGTCGCGGAGGACCGCACGCAGCACAACATCGACATGGCGCGCGCCGAGGACGAAGTCTGGACTGTCCACGTTCCGGGGATCGGCGCGGAACAGCGATACGGCTATCGCGTCCACGGCCCCTGGGATCCCGCCGCCGGCACCCGGTTCAACCCTGCCAAGCTGCTGCTCGACCCATACGCGCGGGCGGTCACCGGAGGGGTCGACTACTCGGGCCCGATCCATGATCACGTGCCGGGATCGAACTACATTCCCGATCCAAGAGACTCCTTCGCCGCCGTCCCGCTGAGTGTGGTGGTTCCGAATAGTCCGTCTCCTACGCCTATCTCGAGTCCCATCCCGCCGGCCGACACAGTGGTGTACGAGCTGCACGTCAATGGCTACACGCGGCTGCACCCCGCCGTACCCGAGCATTTGCGTGGGACCTACGCCGGACTTGCCTATCCCGCAGTCATCGCCCACCTGAAGAATCTCGGAGTGACAGCGGTCGAGCTGCTGCCGGTGCACCACCACGTCTCCGAGCCGTTCCTGATCGGCCGCGGACTGTCGAACTATTGGGGTTACAACACGCTCGGCTATTTCGCCCCGCATGCCGCGTACGGATCGGTGGGCACGCTCGGCCAGCAGGTGCGGGAGTTCAAGGAGATGGTCTCCGCACTGCATGAAGCGGAGATAGAGGTCATTCTGGACGTCGTCTACAACCACACCGGCGAGGGCGGGCACGAAGGCCCGACGCTCGCATTCCGGGGACTGGACCATCTCGGTTACTACCGGTTGACCGACGACAAGCACAACGACTACGACGTCACCGGCTGCGGCAACTCAGTCGACACCTCCGAACCCGGGGTACTGGGGATGGTGCTCGACTCGCTGCGCTACTGGGTGACCGAGATGGGTGTCGACGGCTTCCGGTTCGACCTGGTCACAACGCTGCTCCGCAACGAACGCCACCACGTGGAGCGGGAGCATCCTTTCAAGGTGGCCATCCGCAACGATCCGGTCCTGAGCCGGGTCAAGATGATCGCGGAGCCATGGGACCTCGGCCCCTATGGCTATCAGCTGGGCGGATTCGGCGCCGGCTGGAGCGAGTGGAACGACCACTTCCGGAACCATGTTCGGGACTTCTGGCGTGGCAATACCCACGGAGTGTCAGAACTTGCCAAGCGGCTGACCGGGTCACCGGACATCTTCGATCACGACGGCCGGCCGACCACAGCCAGCGTCAATTTCGTCACCGCCCATGACGGCTTCACGTTGCGGGACCTGGTCACCTACGACGTCAAACACAACGGGGCGAACGGTGAGTCGAACCGGGACGGGTCCGACGACAACAGGTCGTGGAACTGCGGCGTCGAGGGCGAGACAGATGACCCTCATATCAATGCCGTGCGGCATCGGCAAACCAGGAACCTCATGGCCACCTTGCTGCTGGCCGGTGGGATGCCCATGATCACCGCGGGTGACGAGCTGGGGCGGACGCAGCAGGGAAACAACAACGCCTATTGCCAAGACTCACCGATCTCCTGGGTCCATTGGGACACTCAGGGGACGTGGCACGACCTGGCCGAGTTGACCCGAAAGTTGCTTCAGCTGCGCTCGGAGCACCCCGTTCTTCGCCGAGAGGTCTTCCGACGCGGCGAGGACCTACCCGATGTTAAGGGCCACCCATCGGGCCGGCGGAACATTGCGTGGTTCGGTGGTCGCAACGCGGAAATGACACCGGATGAATGGCACGACGGCACCCGCCGGACGCTCGGCATGTACGTCGCCAACGACGACCCTCGGCGGATCATCGACGAAGCCTTTCTGATCTGGTTCCACGGCGGCAACGATGCGATCCAGGTCGAGCTGCCGGAAGGCCCGTGGGCGCACACCTATACAGTCATCGCTCACACTGGGGTTGACGGCGAGCTGCCCACCGAGAAAATGCTGGCGGGTTCGACGTTGCAGATTCCGGGCCGTACGGTCGTGGTCTTGCAAGTCGACTGACCGACCAGGTCATGAACCGCCGAACGCGCCTGCTGGTCGGTTTTATCCGGCGACTGCCCCGTCCCGATCCGCCGTCGCAGCGGTATTTGGCCGGCCTGCGTCGGGAGCTTCCACAGCCGCTGGCCCGGCTGGTGCTCGGCCGGGTGGCTCCCAGCGTCCGGATGTCGGAGATCCATATCCCGACCCAGGACGGCCCGCTGCGGGCCCGGGTCTACCGCAACGATGGCGATTCCGGCAAACCAGCGCCGTTGGTGGTCAACTTCCATGGCGGCGGCTTCGTGTTCGGCAATCTCACCACGACCGATTGGCTGTGCGGCAATGTGACGGCTCGCATGGGTGCGGTCGTGGTTTCAGTGGACTACCGGCTGGCGCCGGAGTATCCAGCACCCGTTCCGTTCCTCGACTGTTGGAGGGCGTCCAGCTGGCTGGGCGAGCATGCCGCAGACTTCGGCACCGACCAGGTCGTCGTGATGGGTGAAAGCGCCGGCGGCAACTTGGCGGCACTGGTAGCACTCAAATGGCGCGACCGATGCCGCGCCGACCCGGCCTGGCCACAGCTCAGCCAACAGATCCTGATCTATCCGGCGACCGACCTGACCCTGTCCTCAGCCTCGATCGCCGACCTGGGCGAAGCGCCCATGCTGGGTCGCAGACAACTTCACTGGTACGGCCGCAGATACCTACCGCAAGGGCTGGTGACCAGCATCGCGCACGACGATCCGCAAGTCAGCCCACTGTTCGCCTCCGACCACGGCGATCTTGCCCCCGCCCTGATCATCGCCGCGGGCCAGGACCCGCTTCGCGATGACGCGACCCGCTACGCCGAGGTACTCAGCAAGGCTGACGTGCCCACAAGGCTAGTCACTTTTCCCGAAGCGATCCACGGCTTCATGTCCATCCCCATGTTCGAGCCGGCCGCGCGGGAGGCGCTCGATCTGATCGCCGAGGAGCTGCTAGGGCTGGTAACCCGCTGAGGGCGGCGTGGGCAGGGCGGCCGGAAGCGCGGCAAGTCCCATCTCCGCCGAACTGGCCAGCAGGCGGTGGTAGGGCACAACCCGCACGGTATAGCCGATGGCACCCGCCCGCCGCGCCTCCACCCAGCTCTCATAGCGCCGGAGGCCGTCCTCTACGCGTACGCCGGCAGGGAACGGGTTGACTCGCGGCTCATGGAGCTGATCGTCAGAATTCACCCGGCCGGTGACGAGCTGCACTTCGATGTCGTCCGGCGTCAGATCGCCAAGTTGGACCAGCGCGCTGACGTGGATCTTGGCTCCGACCTCGATCTGATCGGCGTCGATGGACTCGACGTGGTCGACCACCACATTGTCCCAACCGGTGCGTACCTGGCGCTTCCAGGCGGCCAGCGCTTTCGCCCCACCGGCAAACTCTTCGACCGCATGCACCGAGGATGCGGCCGGCGTATAGAGATGGGTCACGTAGTCACGGATCATCCGCGAAGCCAGGACCTTTGGGCCAAGGCCGGCGATGGTGTCGCGGATCATCTGAATCCAGCGCTGCGGCAACCCGTCGGCGTCGACATCGTAGAAACGCGGAATGATCTCGTTCTCGATGATGTCGTAGAGCGACTTGGCCTCCAGGTCGTCCCGCCGATCAGGATCCTCTGTCGCGTCGGCGGACGGGATCTCCCATCCGAACGCAGGATCAAACCACTCGTCCCACCAGCCGTCAGGGATGGACAGGTTCGCCGCACCATTGAGAGCGGCCTTCATACCAGAGGTGCCACAGGCTTCGTGCGGTCGCAACGGGTTGTTCATCCACACGTCACAGCCCGGGTAGAGCGGCTTCGCCATGGACATGTCGTAGTCGGGCAGGAAAACGATCCGTTGCCGTACCTCGGGGTCGTCAGCGAATTGCACCATCTGCTGAATAAGGGCTTTGCCGCCCTCATCGGCGGGATGAGCCTTGCCTGCTATCACGATCTGGATCGGCCGCTCGTCATTGGTCAGCAATGACTTCAGGCGGGCGGGGTCACGCAGCATCAATGTGAGCCGCTTGTACGAGGGCACACGCCGCGCGAACCCGAGGGTAAGAATGTCGGCGTCCAACACGGTGTTTGTCCGGTCCGAAGACATTCCGCGATTGGCGCTGCTCTCCGCGAGCCGTGACCTTGCCATGGCGACGAGATCGGAGCGCATTTTGCGCTTCAGCTCCCAGATGGTGTTGCCGTCAACGTGCTGCAGTGCCGCCCAGTCGTATCCGTCAATCACCGTTTCGGAGGAGCTGCCGGTGGGCGCCTCGAGAAGATCGAGCAGTTCGCGATGCACCCAGGTGAGGTGGTGAACGCCGTTGGTGACTGAGGTGATCGGCACCTCGGTGGTGTCAAAGTCCTTCCAGAGCCCGCGGAACATCTCCCTCGACACTTCGCCATGCAGCAGCGAGACCCCATTGGCCCGTTGTGCCAGTCGAAAGCCCATCACTGCCATGTTGAACTTGCTGGGATCGCCGCCTTCGTAGTCCTCGGCACCAAGGGCCAGCACTCGGTCCAGCGGCATTGTGTCGAAATCCTTGAACTGGTCGACGATCAGTTCGCACGGGAATCGATCAATGCCAGCGGGTACCGGGGTGTGAGTCGTGAAGACTGTCCCGGCCCTGGTAAGTTCCAGCGCCGCATCGAAGTCCAGCCCGACCTCGATGAACTCTCGGATTCGCTCCAAACCTAGAAACCCGGCATGGCCTTCATTGGTGTGAAAAACCTCCGGCGCAAAGGTGCCGGTGATCTTGCAGTACGCCCGAATGGCACGGATCCCGCCGATACCCAGGAGCACCTCTTGGGCGAGCCGGTGATCAGTGCCGCCCCCGTACAGCCGGTCCGTGACTTCACGGTCGGGTCCATGGTTTTGTTCCACATCGGAATCGAGGAGCAACAACGGCACCCGGCCGACCCGGGCCAGCCAGACTTGAGCAAACAGGGTGCGCCCCGCCAACGCCACCTCGATCCGAACCGGACCCTCCTCGTCGTGCAGTTGGTTCAACGGCAGCGCGTTCGGATCGAGCAACGGGTAGCGCTCTTGCTGCCAACCGGCGGAATTGAGCGACTGACGGAAGTAGCCCTGACGGTAGAGCAAACCAACACCGATGATGGGAACGCCGAGGTCGCTGGCTGCCTTGAGGTGATCGCCGGCAAGGATGCCAAGACCGCCGGAGTACTGCGGCAGTACTTCAGTAATGCCGAACTCGGGCGAGAAGTAACCGATCGTCTGAGGCGCTCCCGGATTCTCCGCGGCGTAGCTCTGATACCACAGATCACCGGTCAGGTAATCTGCAAGGTCCGCCTGGATCACCTTCAGGCTCTTGAGGAACTTCTTGTCGGCCGCCAGAGACTGCAACCGCTCGACCGAGACGTCTGCGAGCAGCCGGATCGGATCACCCCCCGAGAGCTCCCAAAGTTTCCGGTCCACGGAGCGGAACAGGTCCTGCGTGTCGGTGTGCCAGCACCAGCGCAGGTTGTTCGCGAGCTCGCCCAGCGGCTTGAGGGGATCGGGCAGCACCGGTCGAACGGTGAAACGACGGATTGCTCGCACCGGCTTAACCTAACGGTCGTTTTCGAGTGGTTTCTGCTTTGTGGCCGAACTGGTATACCCCAGCCGCCCTCCATCTCACACACCCCCTGCCGCCAGATCTGCCGGGCCGATAAGTTGACAATCGTGACGGCATCCAACCCGGGACCTGTCACGGCTGCCCAGGAGACTGCGGCGCAGTCGGAGACAGGCGAATCGGCACCAGCAAACTCCTCAGCACCCACGGCGAATTCAACTTCGACGTCGACGGTCGTCATCGATGAACCGCGAGTGGGTACCCGGATAGACCGGATCCCGGTCACCAAGGTGTCACCGGTCATCGAGGGCGGGGCGTACCCGGCGAAAGCGACGGTCGGCGAGGCGATCCCGATCCGAGCCACCGTCTTTCGGGAGGGTCACGACGCGGTCAACGCGTCGGTGATCTTGACCGACCCGGATGGCAGCGAGCGGCTCGAGCCCATGCACCCCACCACACCGCTGGGTTTCGACTGGTGGACGACCGATGTGACGCTGGAAAGAGAAGGGCTCTGGACCTTCCGAGTCGAGGGCTGGAGCGATCCCTGGGAGACCTGGGTGCACAACGCCGAGATCAAGATTCCCGCCGGAATCGATGTGTCCTTGGTTTGCATCGAGGGCAGGGCCCTGTTCACCGCTTCCGCCGAGCGGGCCGAAGCAGATGGCAACTCCGGGGTCGCCACCCAGCTCCGGGCAGCCGCCGACAGCCTGGATGCCGCTCAGCAGGTGGAGGACCGGCTGGAGATCGTACTCGCCGACGAGGTACGCGCGTCGATGCACAAGTACGGACCGCGGGAGCTGATCTCGCCTACGCCCGACTATCCCATCTTCGTCGACCGCAAGCAGGCTCTGTTCTCGTCCTGGTACGAGTTTTTCCCGCGATCGCAGGGAGCGCGCTGGGACGAAGAGAAGTCGCGATGGATATCGGGAACCTTCGACCTATCCCATGAACGTCTCGAGGCCGCGGCTGAGATGGGCTTCGACGTCATCTACCTCCCACCGATCCATCCAATCGGCACGACCTCCCGGAAGGGTCCGAACAACACCCTGACGGCGGGGCCCAACGACCCTGGTTCGCCATGGGCCATCGGCAACACCGAGGGTGGCCACGACACCATCCATCCGGACCTCGGCGATTGGGATGCCTTCGACCGCTTCGTTGTCAAGGTGAAGTCGCTCGGCATGGAACTCGCCATGGACTTCGCGCTGCAGGCTTCGCCGGACCACCCCTGGGTTACCGATCATCCCGAGTGGTTCTCCAAACGCGCTGATGGGTCGATCGCCTACGCCGAGAACCCGCCCAAGAAGTATCAGGACATGTTTCCGGTCAACTTCGACATTGACCGCGCCGGCATCTACGCCGAAAGCCTGCGTTTGGTGAAGCTCTGGATGAGTCACGGTGTCCGGATCTTCCGGGTGGACAATCCGCACACCAAACCTGTCAACTTCTGGGCTTGGCTGTTGGGCGAGATTCGCAAGACCGACCCCGACGTGCTGTTCCTCGCCGAGGCCTTCACCAAGCCGGCGATGATGCACGCGCTCGGCAAGGTCGGCTACCAGATGTCCTACACCTACTTCACCTGGCGAAACGAGAAGTGGGAGATAGAGGAGTACATGAAGGAGCTGACCGGGGAAACGGACAGCTTCTTTCGGCCCAACTTCTGGCCCAACACCCCTGACATCCTGCCGCACTTCCTTCAGACGGGTGGCAGGCCCGCGTTCACCATCCGGGCAGTTCTGGCCGCCACCCTGTCGCCGCTATGGGGCATCTACTCCGGCTTCGAGCTGTTCGAGAACCAGGCGCTGCAGGGCCGCGAGGAATACCTCAACTCCGAGAAGTTTCAGTACCGGCCACGGGATTGGAAGGCGGCTGCCGAAAGTGGGGAGAACCTCAATCTCCTGCTGGGCAAGCTCAACCAGATCCGTCGGGAGCATCCAGCGTTGCAGCAGCTACGCAACCTACACTTCCATCACGCGCCGCACGCAAACGCGCTGGTGTTCTCGAAGCGCAGCGGCGATGACGTGGTGCTCGTGGCCTGCAGCACCGACCCGCACAACATTGTGGAGTCCGAGGTCTACCTGGATATGGAGGCCCTGGGCCTGACCGCCCGAGACGTCTACCTGGTGCACGACGAGCTCACCGGGCAAACCTGGCGATGGGGTCAGCACGCTTTCGTCCGGCTGACCCACGACGATCCGGCGCACGTTCTCACCCTTATTCGCTACGGCACCCGGAACCCGCAGGCAGGGTGAGGATGCCGCCAATGGATGGCGCAACTGATGGTCGCACTCGGGCCGAGCAGATCATGCGCTACATCACCGGTGCGCGATGGTTCGCCGGCAAGGGTCGGCGGGCTGAGATTCGTTCGGTCGCCACGTTGCCGTGGCTGACCTCCCCAGGCGAGTGGCCTGCTGTCCGCCTCGAGATCGCCGAAGTCGCTTATCCGGCAAACTCCGAGGTGGAGTCGGCAAAAACCGAGCCGTCGGAGTTCTATAGCCTTGCGGTCGCTTATCGCGAGTCACCGGTCGGCTTGTTGAATCACGCGGAGATCGCCCGTTTTGACGACCCCGGAATCGGGTCGGTTGTCGGATACGACGCAATGCAGGATTCCGATGCTTGCCGTGTGATCCTGCGCGAGCTGATCGGCCGGGCGTGGCACCGCGACCCGGAAGCGGCTGTTCGGTTCCACCTCCGCAAGGAGCTGACTCCGGACCTCGAACCCCATATCTACACAGGTCAGCAGAGCAACACATCGGTGATGTTCGGTGATGTGGCGATGCTCAAGCTCTTCCGCAGGCTGGAACTCGGCCGCAACCTTGATATTGAAATACATGACGCACTCAGTCGCAGCCATGTGACCGATGTGGCGCAGCTCTACGGCTGGGTAGAGGGCAGCTGGCGGATGACCGGCGAAACCCGGCACGCGGACTTGGCGATGGTGGTGGAGAAGCTGGCCGAGGCGCACGATGGCTGGGCGCTTGCTCTGCATAGCCTGCAGCAGCAGGCAGGCTTCGGCAGCGAGGCGAAGGCTCTGGGCACTGCCCTGGCCGAGACGCATTCGGCGCTGCGCGAGGCGTTCCCGACTGCGCGGGCCGCAGGTGCCAGCGTCGCCGCCGTGATGAGGGAGCGGCTGGATCGGGCGATGGCGACTGCACCCGTGCTGACACCGTACGCGGCAGCGTTGCAACAACTCTTCGATCAGCTCGGGCCGGAGTCGCTACCGCTGCAGCGGGTGCACGGTGACTTCCACCTCGGTCAGACCCTGCATACTCCACGCGGCTGGAAGATCATCGACTTCGAGGGTGAGCCAGCCAAGTCGCTGGCCGAGCGGGCAGCACCCGACAGCATCTGGCGAGACATCGCCGGCATGCTGCGGTCCTTTGACTATGCAGCCGCGAGCGCGCCAGGACCTCGCAGCGCGGACTGGCGGAACGAATGCCGTTCAGCCTTCTTGGAAGGCTATGCCGGTGGTCCGTTGGAACCCGCCGATGCGACGACAATCCGGGCGTATGAGGCCGATAAGGCTGTGTACGAGGTCGTCTATGAGATCCGGAACCGTCCTGACTGGGCCGACATTCCGCTGGCGGCAGTTGCCACCATTGCCGGATCGTCCGGTAGTGGCAGCAACTCGAACGGGCATAGCGACCCAGCTCTGAAACCGACCTCGATTGGCGTCGTGACAACGAAGTTGAAGGAGCAGTAGATGGCCATCGATCCGAACGGTGGATTGACCGGTTGGGATCTCAGCGGGTTTCACGAGGGACACGACACGGAGTGCTGGAAACGGCTCGGCGCGCACGAGATCACCATCCAAGACTCCGAGCGAGGTCCCGTCCTCGGCACCCGCTTCTCTGTCTGGGCGCCTAACGCGCAGGCTGTCCGGCTGGTCGGCGACTTCAACTACTGGAACGGTGAGAGCTCCTACATGCACCTGGTGCCTGGTGCGGGCGTCTGGGCACTGTTCGTCGAGGGGGTCAGCACAGGCAACCTCTACAAGTTCGAGGTGCTCGGTTCCGACGGTGTCTGGCGCTTGAAGGCCGACCCAATGGCGCGTTTCGCCGAGGCGGCGCCGCATACCGCCTCCATCGTCTACGAAAGCCAATACGTCTGGACCGACGACCAGTGGATGTGGTACCGCGGCGAGAGGAAACTGCACAAGGAGCCGATGAGCGTCTACGAGGTCCACATCGGGTCGTGGCGCCGAGGGCTCACTTATCTGGAACTGGCCAACCAGCTGGTCGAGTACTGCAGCTGGCAGGGCTACACGCATGTCGAATTCCTGCCGGTTGCTCAACACCCGTTCGAAGGCTCCTGGGGTTACCACGTGACCGGCTACTTCGCACCCATGTCGAAGTTCGGCTCTCCGGACGAGTTTCGGCACCTGGTCGACGCTCTGCATCGAGCAGGTATCGGGGTGCTCGTGGACTGGGTACCAGGCCACTTCGCGACGGATCCATGGGCGCTGGAGCGCTTCGATGGCACCGCGCTCTACGAGCATGCGGATCCGCGACTCGGCTGGCACCCGGACTGGGGCTCCTACATCTTCAACTTCGGCCGCAACGAGGTCAAGAGCTTCCTGATCTCGAATGCCTACTACTGGTTGCACGAGTTTCATATCGACGGGCTGCGGGTCGACGCTGTCGCCTCGATGATCTACCTCGATTACTCCCGCGACGCCGGCCAATGGGTGCCGAACAAGTACGGCGGTAACGAAAACCTCGATGCAATCGAGATGCTGCAGCGGACCAACGTCCACGCCTACCAGCGAGAGCCGGGGACGATGTTGGTCGCGGAGGAGTCCACCTCCTGGCCAGGAGTCACCCGCCCGGTGCACCACGGGGGTCTCGGCTTCGGGTTCAAGTGGAACATGGGCTGGATGAATGACTCGTTGCGCTATTTCGGCCGGGAACCGATCTATCGCCAGCACCACCACCACGAGATGACTTTCGCGATGGCGTATGCCTACTCGGAGAACTTCATCCTGCCGATCAGCCACGACGAGGTCGTTCACGGCAAAGGCTCGATGTTCGAGCGAGCCCCTCAAGACGAATGGCGAAAGTTCGCCAACCTGCGGGCTTACTACGCATTCATGTGGTCCCACCCCGGCAAGAAGCTGCTGTTCATGGGCACCGAGTTCGGCCAACGGCGCGAGTTCTCCGAGGCTCGCAGCGTCGATTGGGCTGAGAGTGCCAATTGGGGCCACCGCGGTGTACAGCGGTTGATCAAGGACATGAATGAGATCTACAAAGAGCACCCGGCATTGTGGAAGCGGGACACCGACCCGTCGGGCTTCGCCTGGATTGACGCCGATGATCATGGTGGAAACGTTTTCTCCTGGCTGCGCTACGACGGGGACGGTCAAATGCTCGCCTGCATTACGAACTTCTCCTCCGAACCGCGACCGGACTACCGGATCGGCCTGCCCCAGATCGGCGCGTGGAAGGAAATCCTGAACACCGACGCTGAGGTCTACGACGGGACGGGGCTCATCGGCAACCTCGGCCAGGTGATCGCCACCGAGATCCCGGCGCATGGATATCGGGCCTCCGCTCCGGTGACGATCCCACCGCTCGGCGCGGTCTGGTTGCGCTTCGAGCCAGGCCCCGACGAAGATCAGGAGGAGCCGGAGAAGGTGACGGCCGGCGTGCGGGCCGCCGCGAGGCAAGCCTCTCGCTCGAGGTCGCAGGCCACCGCCGAAGAACAGGAGGAGCCCACCAGGCCGCGCCGGGGGCGGACCCGACGGGGCGGGACACCGCACGCTGAGCCAGAGGGAAGCGCTGTCAAGCCGGAGGCACTGCCGACCGAGGCTCTCGAGGAGGACATCGGCAGCGTCGATGAGACTGAGGCGGCCACGATTCAGCCGACCCCTCGGGTCGCCCCCCGCACATCTGCGCCGCCCCCAGCAGATTCGGGCAGGTCCGCCAATCAGACTTGACGGGTGACCGACTTTGATCGCGAGAGCAAAGCGACCTCCAGCCCCAGCGGTGAGCTATGTGACATCCGGGTCGAGGCTGGCGATGGCGGCACCGCCACTCTCCACTGGAACAGCAGTTCGGGCACGGATCGGCTGATCGAAGCTGGCTTGATCGAGGCCGTTCGCGCGGTCGCCGACGATGCTCTCGGCGGCCAGGGCTTGCGCCGACTGGAGATTTCGCTGCCGGCGAATGATCTCGCCGGTCGCCGAGCGGCGCTGCGCGCCGGGTTCCGACTGGAAGGCGTACGGCGACAGGCTCGCCGGGGACCTGACGGCTCGTACGGTGACGTGGCGATCTTTGCCCGGCTGGCGGCTGATCAGGTGCACGGACCGTCCGGTTTCTCCGGTGTCATGAACTCGGCCCTACCCCGCAAGCGGTTGATTGCACATGTGCTGATGCGAGATCACAGCGGTCGGGTGTTGCTTTGTGAGACCCAGTTCAAGTCCGATTGGGAGCTGCCCGGCGGCATTGTCGAGCCCTACGAGTCGCCACGGCTCGGCGCCATCCGCGAGGTTCGCGAGGAGCTAGGGATCAGTCTCGACATCGGCCGGCTCCTCGTCGTCGACTGGATGCCCCCGTATTTGGGCTGGGACGACGCAATCGAAATGATCTTTGACGGCGGCATCGTCGAAGAGGGTGACCTGGCCACCTGGTCTCTACAGCCGACTGAAATCAGGACTGTGCGGTTGTGCTCGCTGGAGGAGGCCGCCGGCCTTGTAACGCCATTGGCACATCGCCGGCTCGCCCTCGCCGCCTCCCTCGGACCACACGAGATGGCCTACACCGAGGACGGCCGGATCAACGCGTCCTGAGTCAGTACGCTTAGGCCCGCTCGAGCTCCAGACGGATCTGTCCGGTGGCGATGGCGATTCTTTCGCCGGAGCATGCCAGGACCGCACTCCCATGCGGCGCGAGCACCTTCACCACGTCCGGCGTCTTCAAGGTCTGTGTTTGTCCGGCGGCGGTCAACCGGGCGGAGCCCTCAGCCTGGCCTGCCCTGAAGGTTGCCATGTTGCCGTCGACTGTGTAGCTGCCCTGCAGCGTGCCGTCGACAGTCAGCTTGGCCTGCTGACCTGCGAGGGTGACAGTGATCGGCTTCTCGCCTGCCCCGCTCAGCTCGTAGGTTCCCTGATTGAAGGTCACGACCACATCGC
>Ga0126314_10000574_pt1 | contig 17542 bp, 18 predicted proteins | sample Plot105B_FD_92535 | JGI IMG/M metagenome (GOLD analysis project Ga0126314, IMG submission 92535) | Serpentine soil microbial communities from UC McLaughlin Reserve, CA, USA - Plot105B | ecosystem: Environmental > Terrestrial > Soil > Grasslands | place: USA: UC McLaughlin Reserve, Lake County...
ACGCCCATGGGATCGATGTTCTCGATCGAGCAGATGATGATGCAGTTGTCCTTCTTGTCGCGGACAACCTCCATCTCGTATTCCTTCCAGCCGAGGACGGATTCTTCGACGAGGACTTCGTTGGTGGGGGAAGCGTCGACACCGCTCTCGACGATGGCGAGATATTCTTCGCGATTGTAGGCGATGCCGCCGCCGGTGCCGCCGAGAGTGAAGCTGGGACGGATGATGCAGGGGAGGCCAATGACCTCAAGCGCCTGCAGCGCTTCGATGGTGTTGTGTGCGAGCATCGAGCGCGGGGTCTCGAGCCCGATCTTCTTCATGGCATCGCGGAAGAGTTCGCGGTCTTCGGCCTTGTCGATGGCTTCGGCGGTGGCGCCGATCATTTCGACATTGTACTTTTCGAGAACGCCCATCTTGCGCAGCGAGAGCGCGCAATTGAGCGCCGTCTGGCCGCCCATGGTGGGGAGAAGCGCGTCGGGGCGCTCTTTCTCGATGATCTTGGCGACGACTTCAGGAGTGATGGGCTCCATGTAGGTCGCGTCGGCCAGGTCCGGATCGGTCATGATCGTCGCTGGGTTCGAGTTCACCAGGATGATCCGGTAGCCCTCTTCCTTGAGCGCCTTGCAGGCCTGGGTGCCGGAATAATCGAACTCGCACGCCTGCCCAATGATGATGGGCCCCGCGCCGATGATCAGGATCGATTTGATGTCGGTACGTTTTGGCATGGTGCTCGCTCTAGCTCTATCTCGTTAAGACGGCGGGCGAGGAGAATCGCCCGGACGCACCTGTCCGCGCGAAACCCGCAGTGCAACTGAGCGCTGCAACGCGGGGGAGTAGACCGGACATGGTGGTTAGGTGGGCTGTCTAACCGAAGAGTCGGCGGAAGGGAAGGGGAAAGGGCACGCCATACACCGGCACCTGCGCCGTGCGGTCCTCGGCCTACTGTGTCGGGCAGCGGAAGGGCAGGAAGGTGCTGGCGGCGCCTTCGTTCATCATCACCATGGTGATGAGGTCGGCGATGTCGCGCTCCTGGTTCGATTGCGGGCAGGCAGCAATGGTTTCCGTGCAGCCCGAAGCGATGAAGTTTTCGTTGGTGGCGAGGAAGTTGTAGTTGATGTCATCCGAGCCCGCGCTTTCAAGCGCGCGCGTCCAGGCATCGGCGAAGAGCGCGCATTTCTGCTCCTGCCAGGCCGACTGGTCTTGGGCGGTTGCCGGGGCGATGAGCAGAAGCGCCAAGAGGAGAACAAGGGGACGCATCACAGTGTTTCCGAGCTGCTGCATTGATTGGCGCCCGTCGTCGCGGCCCCTTCTAGACACGCGCATTGCGCTTCGAAGCGAGCCTTTTCGTCTTCCGTCAGCTTGCCGCCGGACACCAGGAGTTCGAGCTGGGCGCGGCAGAGCTGCGCCTCGACCGACTGTGATGGCGCTGGCTGGGCCGCGGCCGGGTTAGCGACCAAGACGAGTGCGGTTAGGGCGAAGAGAATAGAGCGCATGGACAATCCGAAAAGAGGTGCGCTCGTTGGTGTGGGAAGATTGTGGTGGTCGAATGGCAGCCGCTAGACGCGCAAATTGGCGCGTTTGCGGAGCCGATTGACCAGCGCATCGAGGGCGATCCCCATTGCGACGGCGGCGCTCAAGCGGCGTGGGCGAGGCTCTGGCGGTCGAGGGCCATGACGATGTCGTTGACCGAATAGGGCTTTGGCAGGAAGACGGCGTGGGCGGGCAGGTCGGCCCGGCTGGGCGTGACGCCGCCGGAGACGACGACGATCGGCATGGGCTTGATCTGGTCTGCGAGGCGGGCGATGGCGAGGCCATCGGGACCGGCGCCGAGTTCGATATCGGTGACTAAGGCCGAGATGGTGTCGTCGAGAAGGCGGGCTGCGGTGGCGCTGGTCGAGGCGGGGATCGGATGATAGCCGAATTCGGCCAGTTGATCGCAGAGGTCCAGCAGAATGATTGGATTGTCTTCGACGACGAGAACTCTGGTGCCAGTATTCATCGGACTTCCCCTTGGCAGATGCAGATCAAGCGCCAGCGCGCGACAATCGTTGCATGCGCGATAAGCATGGCTGCCGATATGGTTACGATTTGATTTAAGTTTTCAGAGTTGGGCTCGATAGAGACCGACCCGGATGCCGCCATGAAGGACTGGTGGCAGGGGCGGCTCGAACCGGAGGCCCGTGGCATTGGCGAGGTTCTTGTCGGCGGTGATGATGCCGACGCGCCAGCCGGAGAAGCGTGTTTTCAGGACCTTGCCCAAGGTTCGGTGGAGCGTGACGAGCGGGGCCTTGTCTCCGATGCGGGTGCCATAGGGCGGGTTGAGGATAACCAGGCCTGGCGGGCCGACGGGGGCTTCGAGATCCTCGATAGATGCTTGCTGGAAGGCCGTGACGTCGGCCACGCCCGAGCGCTCGGCATTTTCACTGGCCATGCGGATGGCGCCCGGGTCGCGGTCGGAGCCGTGAAAGCCCACCGTTGTAGCGCGCAACTCAGCGGTGCTGCGAAGTGTCTGCCAGGTTTTGGCATCAAAGGAAGGCAGGGTCTCGAAGGCGAAGCTGCGTTCGCGGCCTGGAAGCAGCCCGCGCGCGATCTCGGCAGCTTCGATGACGAAGGTGCCGGAGCCGCACATGGGGTCGAGAACCGAGAAGGTGCCGTCATATCCGCATTGGCGCAGGAACATCGCGGCCATGGTTTCGCGCATGGGGGCCTTGTTCACCGCTTCCTTGAAGCCGCGCTTGTGGAGGGAGGCGCCTGTCGTGTCGATGCTCAGGGTAACCAGGTCGTCCTCGATGCGCACCATGATCCGGAGGTCGGCGTCTTCGGCGATCGGGGCGCCCAGTTCCTCGGCGATGGCGGTGGCGACGCGCTGGGCGGCTGCGCCATCGTGATAGATGCGCGAGCGCTTGCAACTGGCTTCGACACGCAGGGGTGTCGTGGGATCGATGAAATCGCCCCAGGAAAACTTTCGCGCGCGCTTATCGAGTTGGGCCAGGTGCATGGCACGGAACTCGCCGATGCGGGCAAGGACGCGGGTGGCGCCGCGAAGCGTCAGGTTGGCGCGCCAGACATCGTTCCAGGTGCCATCGAAGGCGACGCCGCCATCGACCACCCTAGCACGGGCGAAGCCATGGTCGAGGGCTTCGGCGCAAAGCGGGGCTTCGAGGCCGGGGGTGGAGACGAGGTAGATGGGGAAGCTGGCGGTCATCGCGCAGCAGTAGCGGGGAGCGGGGGCCGGGGCAATGGGGGCGACGGTTTCCCCTCCCGCCGCGTGTCATTCGGGCGGAGGCAGGGAATCCTTGTGCGAGACGGAGATCCCCGCTTGCGCGGGGATGACGCGGTGAAGTGAGGGAGGAGCGGGGTGCCGATCAGTTATTGATCGAGAAAATGCCCCACTGGGTCTGGTTGCAGGCGTCGTCGAGGCAGATATTGGTGATCCACATCGCGCCGTTGCCAAGGCCGACGCCTTCGCTTGTGACGATGAGGTCATCGACGTCCTGACTGCCGACAGCCTGCAGGGTTGCCTCTGGAAGCACATCGTCGAAATTGTTCATGAAATCCTCTTCGTCGACGATTTCATAAGTCCCATCGCTGTCATTCACCGTGAGCGGGTAGATTGCATATTGGCCGAAGGTGACGGGGTCGCCGAACATCACGGCATCCTGGAGCAGCGAAAAGACTTCGAAGAAGCCGTCTGCATTGCCGTGGATGGCTTCAATATTGGCGTAAACCTCTTCCTCGCTGGCCACGGCGGGGACGACCAAAGCGAGTGTCAGGAAGGCGGTCGCAAGAGTACGCAGCATAGGGGAACCTCGGAAAAGCCGTCTCCCGGACGGCGGAATCGATTCTGAGCCAATTTGCCGCAAGCGCAAGTGAGGCGGCAAAATATACCGGGCGTTAAGCCTGCGGCCGCATAGTGACCCTGCCGGAGAAGGCGTGTTTGGTCGGCTCCCCGCTTTCATTGTGACATTGCGTTCAGGTCTGGTCCCATGCGTCTCATTATCGGTATTATCTTCGTGTTTGCCTGCGTTCTCGGCGGCTACGCGGCGATGGGCGGCCATGTGGAAGTGCTTTGGCAGCCATGGGAATTCGTGATCATCTTGGGCGCTGCGATCGGCGCTTATGTCATCGGCAATAGCGGTCGCGTGCTCAAGTCGACCGTCGGCATTTTCGGCACCCTGTTCAAGGGCCCGGCCTATAACAAGGCCGCCTATGTCGAACTGCTGAGCCTGCAGTTCACCCTCTACAAGCTGATCCAGGCCAAGGGCGTGCTGGCGATCGAAGCCCATATCGAAAATCCGCACGAATCCGAACTCTTCAACCGCTTCCCCAGCTTTGCCAAGAACCACCATGCGGTGGAATTCATGTGCGACTATCTGCGCATGGTGACCATGGGCACCAATAACGCCCATGAGATGGAAGCGCTGATGGACGAGGAACTCGAAACCCATCACCAGGAGCAGGAACAGCTCGTGGGCGCCATGCAGGCGCTGGCCGACGGTACGCCTGCCCTCGGCATCGTGGCCGCCGTGCTCGGCGTGATCAAGACCATGGGCGCCATCACCGAGCCGCCGGAAGTGCTCGGGCACCTGATCGGCGGCGCACTTGTCGGTACGTTCTTCGGCGTGTTCGTCGCCTACGGTTTCTTCGGCCCGATGGCGCAGTCGCTGCGCGGCATTTTTGAAGCCGAGTCCAAGTATTTCCTGTCGATGAAAGTCGGCCTGCTCGCCCACATCAGCGGCCAGCCGCCGGTGATGGCCGTCGAATTTGCCCGCAAGGCGCTGATGAGCGACGTGCGTCCGACCTTCAACGAAGTCGAAGAAGCCACCGCCGCTCTGCCGGCTGCCACCTGATAGTTTAGTTTTCCGCCGCCCCACGGGGCGGCGATCCAGTTTGCGCGGGGGCGGGCCATGGCCAATTTCGAACAGCCGATCATCATCAAGAAGGTCAAGAAGGGTGGGCATGCCCACCATGGCGGGGCCTGGAAGATCGCATATGCCGACTTCGTGACGGCCATGATGGCCTTCTTCCTGCTCATGTGGCTCATCAACATGACCACGGTGGAGCAGAAGCAGGGGCTTGCCGACTATTTCTCGCCGCCCTCAGTCAGCGTTTCGGCCACCAGCGGCGCCGGTGGCGTCATGGGCGGGCAGGCCATGGACAATGCCGGCTCGAGCATGTCTGGCTCGGCAGCCGACATCACGGCGTCCGAACCGGCAAGCGCCGCGGAAGCTATCTCTGGTGAAGCTGACCTCTCGGTGGGCGGCGATGCCCGCGACAATGGCAGCGAACAAAAAGCCTCGAGTGATTCCGAATTTGATCTCAAGTCGGCGGATTCCCAGGAATTCCACTCGGCCGCAGCCAGCATCCGTCAGGCCTGGCAGTCGATGCCGGAATTGACGCCCTTCATGGACAACCTCCTCATCGAGGAAACCGAAGAGGGTCTCGATATCCAGATCGTCGACCAGCAGGGTCGGCGCATGTTCCCCGAGGGGTCGAAATATCCGCTGGAACCGACACGCGCAGCTATCGCGGCCATGGCGCCCTATCTGCAGCAGCTCAATGCGCAGATGGTGATTTCGGGCCATACGGCTGCTGGCGGCCGCTACGAAAATCCGCGCTATGGCGCCTGGGAACTGTCGGCCGACCGCGCCAATGTGGTGCGCTCGACGCTGGGCGAATTCGGCCTGGCCGACGATCGCATCAAGTCGGTGAACGGTCGGGCGACCGATGAGCCGTTCTTCGTGAACGACCCCTATATGGCGGCCAATGAGCGGGTGCGGATTACGGTGCTGCGCACGGCACCGCCGGTCCCAACTGGTCTGCAGCCCTAAGGAACAGGAACTGCGGCGCGGCGTTGCCTTCCACAGAGTTCAAAAGTGTGGAACGCGTGATGCTGCAACTCCTTCTCATTCTCGTTGTCGTCGCCCTGGTATCCGGAGCGATGGGCTTTACCGGAGTTGCGGCAGGCGCTGCGACCCTCGCGAAAATCATCTTCGTGGTGATGCTGATCGGAATTGGCATCATCCTGTTGCTCGGCTTCATGGGGCTGGCGATTATTTTCTAGCTGGCGGCAATAGGTGCCACGGCTCAGAGATAGAGCTTGAAACCTTCGTGGGATTTTTCGAAACCGAGCTTTTCATAGAAGCGGTGGGCGTCGAGGCGGACCTTGTTTGAGGTCAGCTGCACGACACCGCAGCCGATTTCCCGGCTGCGCTCGATGGCCCATTGGACCATTTGGGTGCCGAGGCCGGTGCCGCGCTGATCGGCGCGGATATGCACATTTTCCAGAATTGCGCGCTTCATGCCGAAGCGGGGGAGGCCGGGGACGACGCTGATCTGCAGCGTGCCGACGATCTCGCCCGCGCGCTCTGCGACGATCAGGCGGTGATTTGGATCAGCGTCAATCTCGTCGAAGGCAGCGCGATAGCGCGGATCCGTCAGTATTTCGGGATCGAGCGGCGGGGTATCGGGGCCGCGGGCATCGCCGGCATGGCTGAGCTGGAGCATGATGGCGATATCGTCGGGGCGGGCGTCGCGAAAGGTGAGATCGGTCATATCAGTCGTGCTTCGGAGCGAGGGAACGCGCCACGACTAGCACGATGATGGCGACGACGGCAGGGATGGCGGCGGTCCATGACCACATGGACAAAAGCGCGCCGGTGCCGGCCCACATAATCGAGGAAAAGGCTTCGCTGAGCGTTGCAGCGCGCGAGGCGACCTGGCGGCGGCGGAACATGGCGCGGCGCATGGGGATGCGGAACCAAACCTGGATGGCCGTGGCCGAGGCCGCCGAAAGCAGGGCACAAAGGCCGGTGGCGAGCGCCATGATCCAGGAGTTGAGGGCGAGCAAGGCGAGGAGCGGCATGAGCGCGATGACGACCACGGCGAGCACGGCTTCGATCTTGGCGCGGAGGATGGTGCCGGCAGGAATGGGCGCGGTGGCGACGAGGTCATGGGCGTCTTCGCCGGAAAGAGCGAGCCAGGCGAGACCGCCTGCGAGCTGGCCGGCGGCCATGACGAGGACGGGGACCACGACGATGAGCGCGCCGGCATCGTCGCCATAATTGACCCAGAGCAGCAAAGCCGGGGGGATCAGATAAAGGATTTGCATCAGCGACTGCGACACCAGCCAGGGGTCGCGCTGGAGTAGTCGCCACTCCTTGCGGCGCAGGGTTTGCGCGGGGCTGCGCTGGCGGAAAGTGACGCTGCGGGCCGAACGGGTGCGGGTCTGCTGGCCGACGGAGGAGGCGGCGATGGCAAGGCGGCCATAAGTGGCGGCAGAGAGCGCGATGACGGCGCCGAGCGCGGCGAGGCAGACAAGCACGACGATGACGCTGGCAAAGCCATCGCCCATGACGGCGCGGGCCGGGAGCCAGAGGGGGTGATCGGGGCCGGGGAGCGCCGCGATCAGCTCGGCCGATTCAAAGACGGAAAAGCGCGAGTAATTGTCGAAGGAGAGAATTGCGACGGCCTGGATGCCGATGACGAAGCCGGCGCCGATGAGTGCGGCGACGATCTGGGCCATGAGGCGGGTGCGACGGGGGCCGACGAGGCGGAAGAGGCCAAGGGTGATGGAGACGGCGAGGGCCGTCGAGAGGGCGGAAAGAGAAGGTAGGACCAGATAGGCCCAGAGCCAGGTGGGGCCGGCGCGGGCGACGAGCATATTGACGATGGGACTGGCGAGCAGAGTGCTGAGCGCGGCAGTGGAGAGGGCCACGGCGCCGGTGCGGACGGCAAAGAGCGTGCTGGTGGAGGCGGGGGACGAGAGGATCAGGTCAAGGTCCGAGCGGGCATAATAAACCCGCGTCACCGCTTCGAGACCCTGGGACAGCATGACGAAGAAGAAGAGGAGGCCAACGCCGCTGACCATGACGAGGGTCGGCTTGTCGGGCACGATGCCGGCGGACGCCAGGGGACCGACAATCGCCCCGGCTATGGCGTGGAGGAGGATGTAGACAAAGAGCCCGCCCAGAGCCACGCCAATGAAGCGGGTGCGGCGATTGCCCGACATCATGCCGAGCCAATCGCGCCAGGAGAGGCGCAACTCGTGGCGCGCAAACCAGGCGAGGGAGCCCGGTGTCATGATGTGGGCTCGGCGGGGCGGACGAGATCGAGGAAGATTTCTTCGAGCGTGGTTTCGCGGCCGATGCGGGCACGCAACTGGGCCAGCGTGCCTTCGGCCACCAGCTTGCCGCCGGCAATGACGCCGATGCGCTGGGCCATGCGTTCGGCGACCTCAAGGATATGAGTTGTCATGATGACGGTTACGCCATCCTCGACCTTGCGCATCAGGAGGTCCTTGACCTGGCGGGCAGAGCCGGCGTCGAGGCCGGTGAGGGGTTCGTCGAGAATGATGAGGCGCGGATCGTGAATGAGCGCGCCGGCCAGGGCCACCTTTTGCAGCATGCCCTTGGAGAAGCTGCCGCAAAACTGATTGGCATGGGCCGAGAGGCCGAGGAGATCGAGCAATTCCTTGGCGTGGGCGGCGGCGCGGTTGGCCTCGACCTGCCAGAGGCCCGCGACGAAATCGAGATATTCGAGGGGGGTGAGGCGATCATAGACCATGGGTTCGTCGGACACCCAGGCGAGGAGACGCTTGGCAGCGACGGGGTCGCGCGTCATGTCGGTGCCAAAAATCTCGATCGTGCCGCTATCGGGCGCGAGAAGGCCCGCGACGGTGCGAAGGATCGTGGTCTTGCCCGCGCCATTGGGGCCGAGCAGCGCATAGAATTCGCCGCCCTCGACGGTGAGATCGAAATGGCTGACGACGGGCTGGGCGAAGCTTTTGGCGAGGCCGCGAATGGCGAGGGCGGAGACGAGCATGGGTATTCCCGATTGAATTGCCGGCAGCCTATCGTCGCCCCCTTGCTGTCTGGTGAATCATAAGCATCGACATTAAGGCTTGTGACCGCAGGACACGAAAAAGGCCGCGCATATGCGCGGCCCTCCTCGACAATCAGCTCTGCGATCAGGCGACGGTCAGCTTGACGTCGACATTGCCGCGGGTGGCGTTGGAATAGGGGCAGACTTCATGAGCCTTGTGCACGAGCGCCTCGGCATCTTCCTTGGAGAAGCCGGGCAGGGTCACCTTCAGTTCGACCGCGATGTTGAAGCCCTTGGCGCCTTCATTGGCGTTTTCGCCAAAGGACACGAATGCGTCGATGGTGGTCTCGTCAGGGACCTTGATCTTTTCGCCGCGCGCAACGGCCTTGATTGCGCCGAGGAAGCAGGCGGAATAGCCGGCCGCGAAGAGCTGCTCGGGATTGGTGCCGGGGCCGTCATTGCCGCCCATGGCAGCAGGCGTGTCGAGCGTCACGGCAAGGCGGCCATCGTCGGTCTTGCTGGTGCCGGTGCGGCCACCGGTGGTGTGGGCATGGGCGGTGTAAACGGCGGACTTGATCGAGGACATGGGGAACTCCTGAAAGGGGAATCTGTTTGACGGCGACTTCACTATCGCACAATTGAATTGTGCGCAATAGAATTTTGTGTGATAGATTTACGACGTTGAGAGGAAGGACCATGGCCGACAATTCGATGCCCACGATCGATCAGATGTTGTGCTTTGCCGTCTATTCGGCGGGGCACGCCTTCACGCGGTTCTACAAGCCGCGGCTCGAAGCGCTGGACCTGACCTATCCGCAATATCTCGCCTTCCTTGTGCTCTGGGAGAAGGACGACATTACGGTAAAGGCGTTGGGGGAGAGATTGTTCCTCGACAGCGGCACGATCACACCGCTGATCAAGCGACTCGAGGCACGGGGACTGGTCAGCCGGCATCGCGACGAGGACGACGAGCGGCAGGTCCGCATAAGGCTGACGGCGGAGGGCAGTGCACTCCGGGCCAAGGCTATGGCGATCCCGCTCGCCGTGGCTACGGGAACGGGGCTGACCCGTGAGGGAGCAGACGCCTTACAGAATGAGCTGATGGCGCTGCGGGAGCGGTTGAACGGGGCGGGGAGCTGAAAAGCCCGGGTCCCCGTTTGCGAGTCCGGGCGGCTGCGAGCTATTAGCTTACGGAGACGTGTCCTCATCCAGATCGGCGGTCAGTGCGGAGGTCGGCGCGACCACATCGTACTGGATACCCCCGGGGGCGTATTCAATCTTCGCATCGCCTCCAAGCGCCGCCTCCACGGTCTGAAGGATGACCCGCGTACCAAAGCCGCGCCGCGTGGGCGGGGTGACGACCGGGCCACCCATCTCGCTCCAGTGAAAGTGCAAATGAGGCGTCTCACCGTCATCGATGGTCCAGCTGATTGCCACCGCGCCTGTCGGAGCGGACAGGGCGCCATGCTTGACGGAATTGGTCGCAAGTTCGTGGAGGGCCAGAGACAAGGCCGAGACGGCGCGGGAGCCCAGGGTGATCCGCGGCCCGCCGATACGAAAATTAAAGGCACTGAACGGTGAAAGGCTCCGGTCGACGACGCCTCTCAAGGTGGCGCTGCTCCAACCGTCATAGGCCAATAGATCCTGGGCGTTGGAGAGAGCCTGGATCCGACCCAACACGCGCTTTTCGGCATCTTCCAGAGAATCGGCGGAACGCATCGACTGCTGGAAAATGGCCTGGACCGTCGCGAGCGTGTTCTTGACGCGGTGGTTCAATTCGCGCGCGAGGAGTTTGCGATGCTCTTCGGTTTCCTTGCGCTCGGTAATGTCGAGCGCAACGCCTGTCATGATCAGGGCCGTGTCGATGACATCGCGAATGACTTGTCCGCGCAGTTCTACCCAGCGCTTTTCCTGGCTTGGCGTCCGCAACTGGCATTCAACGACGATCTCATCGCCGGTTTGCTCCGCCCGTTCGAGAGCGCGTTTCCAATCTGCGTCATCGACGACGGCGCCTGTCATCTCCTCGTAGCTCAGGGTCTGCTCAGACTCGCGGCCAAAAATAGCCTTGAAGCGCGCGGAGGCCACGAGACGCTTGGACTTGAGGTCCAGTGTCCATACTCCAAGCCCACCGGCGTCGAGAATGAACCGCATGCGCGCGTCGGCGGCACTGATATCGAGCATACGGCGCTCGATTTCGGATTCCAGTTGGCCATGGGACAACTGCAGTTCGGACACCCTGTTCCGATCGGGGCTGACGTCGAACTGCGAGGCGAAAAAGTAGGTAAGTTCCCCCTCGTCATCGAAGACAGGGGAGATGAGGAGCCGATTCCAAAAACTCGTCCCGTCCTTGCGATAATTGAGAAGGTCGGTCTCGATGGGTTCGCGCCGCGCGATGGCATTGCGGATACGCGTGATGTCGTCGGGGTTCGTGCCTGGGCCCTGAAGGAAGCGGCAGTTCTGCCCCATAGCGTCCTCCCGTCCGAATCCGGTCAGGCGGGTGAAGGCATCGTTCATGAAGACAATGGGATTGTCGGGCTGCGTTGGATCGGTGATCAACATCGGCATGCGCGTCGAGCGGACAGCCGAGGCAAAGGGGTCATTGGATAAGCCGGTATTGATCAGCTCAAACTCGATCCGATCTGCTTGTTCTGACACCCGATACCTCACACAGCGAATTTCAATTGCTTACAAGTCAATTTGAAAGGCTTGGTTGCATGTTCGGCTGGACATGAAAACTGCTCCGGACGATCTCTCCAGAGATTCGTTTGGCCGCCACTTACCTTAGCCCAACGGCATCCACCTGGCCTGAGCGGCAGTTGCCGTCTGTCGGGCTGGCGGCGGCGATCATCGAGGCAAAGGCATCGGGACCGGTGACCTCGCCGGTGAGGCCAATGGTCAGTTCGGTGATGATGGTGCGGTTTCCGTCGGTTTCGCAAATGATGCGGACGCGCTCGCCGGCGCCGGGGCCGAAGGCGGTGTCGAAGGCGTCGCGGATCTGGGCGAGGGTGATGCGCTTGCCGATATTGCTGGCGAAGAGCTCGGTGACTTCGGAGGCGTTGAGGGCCAGCATCAGGTCGAGGGCGTCGGCATAGTAGTCGCGCACGTCCGAGCCGTAGCAGGTGCCGTGCTTGATCCATTCGTGCCGATCGAGCGCGGACTGGCTGCCGGGCATGACCTCGTCGAGTTCGCGGCGGAGGGCGAGGGTCAGGTCGAGCGGGGCGATATCGCGCCAGCGGCCGGTTTCGCTGGCGATGCGATCGGCGTTGGAGACGTCGCAATATTCATTGTCGCGCGGTTGGGGCCAGAGGCCGTGCAGGGTGAAGTTGGTCGCCTCAAAACTGCTCGCGCGCTGGTTGCGGCACTCGGTCTTGTCGGGGCTGATTTCGCAGAAGGCGGGCTGCCAGTTGACGGCGAGGATATATTGGGTGCCGCGATAGGTCGGAGCGGCGGTAACCGGTTCCGCGACACTGTTCTGGGTATCGGTGGCACGGGTGCCACAATCGATGGCGACCCAGCGGCGCTGGGGCTCGGCGCCGGGGATGACGATCAAGAGATGGGTCGGCGGTTCTTTGTTGGCGGCGACGAGGTCGTATTCCATGCCGGGGCGGAGGGTGACATTGCCGGGATTGGTCTCGCGGCTGATGGACTGGAAGGCGGGGCAGGGGGCGGTCGCGATAAAGGGACCGTCGAGCGGGACCTCGGCGCGGGCGGGGAGCGTGAGGAGCAGCAGGGCGAAGAGGATGAAGATCCGAAGCATAATTCACCCTCTCGGAATGATTTGGGGAAGCCTTGGCGGCTTCCCCGGGGATTCGCAGACTACGTGTGGCTACCGCTGATTGTCATCCCGGCCTTCGCCGGGGTGACAATCAGGGGTTTTCGTCGCGGACAGACTACAGCGCGATGCGATAGACGCCGAAACCTTCTTCGTTAGTTTCGCCCGTCGCTTCAATGCTGACGCCCTTTACGTCGTCGACATAGTCGGCGCCCTTGGGGCCGGTGGTGAAGAGGACGGTGGTGTCACCGATCTCGGCCAGCGACCAGTTGGCGTCGGCGGACGGCGAGATGGTGCCGTTTTCGACGATGAAGCGGATGATGATGTCGCGATTGGTATCGGGACCGACGAAGACGATCTTCTCGGCATTGATGCCGGGGAAGGTGCCGCCGCCGCTGGCGCGATAGTTATTGGTGGCGACGATGAATTCCTGGGCCGGGTCGATCGGGGTGCCATTATAGGCGAGGTCCACGATGCGGTTGGCGTCAGGATTGGTTTCTTCCTTGCCATCGCTCGAATATTTCGAGGGCTGGGTGAGGTCGATCTTGTAGGTCACGCCGTCGATCACATCGAAATTGTAAGAGGGGAAATCGGGGTTGATCAGCTCGGCGTCGGTGGCGCCGGCTTCCACCTGGTTGAAGATACCAGCCGAGCGTTCGAGCCAGTTCTTCACATCCGCGCCGGTGATTTTCACCGCCTGGATGGTGTTGGGATAGAGGTAGAGGTCGGCCACGTTCTTGATGGCGACGGGACCGACGGGGACGTCCGTGTAATAATCGGGACCGCCACGGCCACCGGCCTTGAAGGGGGCCGCGGCCGACAGGATCGGCAGGCTTTCCCACTCGGTGCCCTTCATCATCTGGGCGATGTACCAGGTCTGAGCCTGGGAGACGATCTGCACGGACGGATCGTCGGCTACGAGAGCGAAGTAGGAATAAAGCGGAGCCGAAGTTTCGCCGACGGCGCGACGGACATATTCGAGGGCTTCGCTGTGGTCTTCCTCGGCCGCGGCGATCACTTCGGCTTCGTCTTCGACAAGGGGATTGACCTTGCCATCGACGCGTTCGGAGATCGGGCGAGCTTCGGCGGTGTGGGAGACGACGGTCCACTTGCCGTCGGCATCCTGCTCGAGCAGGAGGTCTAGGAGGCCCATATGCGAACCCCAGAAGCCGGGCATGACGGCAGGCTTTCCGGCGAGCGTGCCGGTGGCGGCGTCGACGCCTTCGATGCCCTCATAGTTCGGGCCGGGGAAGACGAGATGCTGGTGGCCCAGCAGCAGGGCGTCGATGCCTTCGACGGCGGCGAGTTGCAACGCCATGTTTTCACCGCCGGTGGTTTGGTCGGCGGCAATGCCGGAGTGGCAGAGGGCGATGATGATATCAGCGCCTTCTTCCTTCATCTTCGGCACATAGGCCTCGGCGGTTTCGACGATGTCGCGGGTATTGACCTTGCCGGTGAGGTGGGCAGCGTCCCAGGTCATGATCTGGGGCGGGAGGAAGCCGATGATGCCGACCTTGATGGTCTTGGTGGCGCCAGCGCCGTCGGTCAGTTCCTTTTCGACGATCAGGTAAGGCTGGATATAGGTTTCATCGCTGAGCGGGTCGGCCGCGAGATCGCCCTTGACGAGATTGGCCGAGACGAAGGGGAAATCGGCGCCAGCAAGGGCCTTGTCGAGGTATTCGAGGCCGTAGTTGAACTCGTGATTGCCCAGTGTCGCGGCTTCATAGCCGAGCGTGTTCATGGCGGCGATGATGGGGTGGACGTTGCCGTCGAGGCCCTTTTCATAGGCGATATAGTCGCCCATCGGGTTGCCCTGGATGATGTCGCCATTGTCGACCAGCATGGAATTGCCCGCTTCGGCGCGGATGGCTTCGATGATCGAGGCGGTACGCGCGAGGCCCATGGTGTCGTTGGGCGCATCGGCAAAATAGTCATAGGCGAAAACCGCGACGTGGAGGTCAGTGGTCTCGAGAATGCGCAGATGCGCCTGGTTGGCCTGGGCCATGACCGCGAAGGGGTGCAGCGCTGCCATGGCGCCTACGCTGGCCGAACCGGCGAGAAAGGTACGGCGAGAAATCCTGGGAAGAAAATTCATCGATCGTCTCCGAGTGAAATGCCACGTGAGCTTGGGGGGTGATCCCCCGAGGCCGGGTTGTCCCGGCTTCTCAAGCGCTCCCTCTCCCGGGGAGCGGGCCTGCTCATGCCCCCGAAGAATGACGCTGGCATGACGACGGCTGGCTCACGCTATGGAAGTTTTACCGGTTGGTCAATTTATGACAGTTCAGTGACGGTTCGGCCCGATGCAACCTGTTTCCATTGCGGCGCCTTATTGCTACGACCATGGGGCACACGAGGAGGGACCGTCATGAAGTGGCGTGGACGGGAACGCAGCAGCAATATCGAAGATCGTCGCGGACAGGGCGGCATGGGCGGTTTCGGCGGTCCATCGCTGGGTCGGGGTGGCGGCATTCGCCTTCCCTCGGGCGGCGGATCGCGCGGAGGCATCGGCGGGGTGATCGGCATCGTCGTGGTGCTGGGGATCATCTGGCTGGTGACCGGACAGAATCCTCTCGACATGCTCTCGGGCGGGTCGACCGATAGCGGAGCGACCTCAAGCGCCTCCTCGCGGCAATTGCCGGCCGAGGGACAGGACGAACTGGCCGATTTCGTCGGCGTGGTGGTCAAGGAAACCGAGGACCTCTGGACCGAGGTTTTTGCCGCCAACGGCCAGGATTATCCCGAACCGCAGGTGGTGCTGTTTTCCAACCAGACCAATTCTGGCTGCGGCGCCGCCGATTCGAGTGTCGGGCCGTTCTATTGCCCGGCCGATTCCAAGGTCTATATCGACCTCAGCTTCTACGATGAACTACACCAGCAGTTCGGCGCGCCGGGCGACTTTGCACAGGCCTATGTGCTGGCGCATGAAGTGGGTCACCACATCCAGAACCTGACGGGTGTCCTGCCCGAGTTCAACCAGCGCCGGCAGAGCATGAGCGAGACCGAGGCCAATGCCTATTCGGTGCGGGTGGAACTGCAGGCCGATTGCTATGCGGGTGTGTGGGCCAATCATGCGGGGCAGCAGAACCTGCTCGATTCAGGCGATATCGAAGAGGCGCTGAACGCCGCCAACCAGATCGGCGACGATACGCTACAGGAACGCATGCAGGGCTACGCCGTGCCCAAGACGTTCAATCACGGCACCTCGGCGCAGCGGAAATCCTGGTTCGAGCGTGGCTATCGGTCGGGCAATCCGAGCGATTGCGATACGTTCTCGGGCAGCGTGTGAGAGATGCTGGGCAACCTTGCCAATGTCAGGATCGAGCACTTTTCTGACGATGGCGGCATCCCCAATAGTGCGCTGCCGGTGGTCATCTATCGCGGCGCGCTTGCAGATGCGTCGGCCGAGGGTATGGAGCGGCTCTTCGATAGCAATGGATGGCCGAGTGCATGGCGCTATGGCGTCTATGACTATCACCACTATCACTCGACGACTCATGAATGCCTGGGTGTGGCGGCGGGCTCGGCTCGCCTCCATCTTGGCGGTCCCTCTGGCCTTGTATTCGCGGTGGCGGCCGGGGATGTGATCGTCTTGCCTGCGGGCACAGGCCACAAGAATGTCGGGTCGAGCCCAGATTTTCTGGTCGTGGGCGCCTATCCGCCGGGCGGGCAGGCCGACATGCTTTATGGCAAGAGCGGCGAGCGGCCGGAAGCCGATGAGCGGATTGCCAAGGTAGCCGCGCCGAAGACCGATCCGGTCGGCGGGCAGGGTGGGCCGGTGCTGGAATATTGGCGCTAAGTACGGGTAGCTCGTAGCACGGCACACTTCAAAGGCTTCGGGAATATTCCCATTTCAAAGCCTGACCGAAACGCTCTAGAAGCAGGGCGCTGTCCTCTGCCCGAGCGTTTCATGTCCATTCCCAAAGTCATTCATTTCACCTGGAAGACCAAGACCCTGACGCGCTTTGCGCAGCGGATCTGGACTGAATGGGAGGAGACGCATCCGGATTGGGAATTGCGACTGTGGGATGACGCGGACATTCGGGCGCTGGTCGAGGAGCATTATCCAGAGCACCTGGCGACTTTTGACGGCTACCCGTCGGGGATCTTTCGGTCGGACGCCTTTCGCTTTTTCGTGCTGCACAAGTTTGGCGGCATCTATGCCGATCTCGATATGCGGCCCTTGCGCGATATCGGCGAACTGCTGACCCGGACCGAGTGCTTTGTCGGGGCGGAGCCGGAAAAGCATGTGCGGGAGAACGATGCGCGCTATCGCGGCATGCCGTTTTCGCTCTGCAATGCCTTTATGGGTTCGCTGCCGGGGCACGTGTTCTGGCTGCGCTGCATGGAGGCCATGGCGCGCTGCTCATGCCCGGATGTGGTCGATGCGACGGGGCCGCGTTTCATCAATGGCGTAGCGCTGACCATTCCGCGCGAGGAGCGGCCGGATGTGCTGCCGCCGAGTTTTTGGTCGCCGCTAGCCGGAGATGGTAAGCCGTGGCCAACGCTCGACGCCTATAATGACGCGGTGGCGCGGCATTTTACGTTGGTGGGACGCGGCGAGCCGGCGCTGGTGTCGCATCTTTGGCGCAATAGCTGGTTCATGCCGATTTTCTACAAGGGACCCTCCTTCTGGAAGGTGCCGAACCAGATGCAGTGGGCCTGGCGGCGTTTGCAGTCAGGCGAGATGGGACGCACGCAGTTTGCGGCGCCGAGCGTCGACTATGACGAGCAGCGGCTGTCCGAGCCCCAGCCTTTGCCGCGCCTTTTTGTGGCACTGGATGTCAGCGAGGGTGCGGATCAGGCGGCCCTTACCAAAATCGTCGAGTGGCTCGACTACCCACGGCAGCGGTTGACAATTGGCTACTTCGGACAAGACGGCGCAGCAGAGCGACACAATGCGATGCTGGACGCAGGCAAAGGCCATGACGCCGTGATGCTGGTCGACGG
>Ga0126314_10000576_pt1 | contig 17509 bp, 9 predicted proteins | sample Plot105B_FD_92535 | JGI IMG/M metagenome (GOLD analysis project Ga0126314, IMG submission 92535) | Serpentine soil microbial communities from UC McLaughlin Reserve, CA, USA - Plot105B | ecosystem: Environmental > Terrestrial > Soil > Grasslands | place: USA: UC McLaughlin Reserve, Lake County...
ATCGCCCTCACTTGGAGGAGTATCTTCTGGAGCTGCGTTATTGGTATCTCCTTCATCACTAGCGCTTTCATCATTATCATTCTCCTCTGCTTCTGTTGCTTCGGGTCCTTCCGCGGTGGACGCTTCTTCGTCAATAGCAGGTGGTGGTGGTGGCGGAGGTGGCGCCTGTTCTACTATGGGTACGAGGCTGCTAACGATTAATTTAAACTCGCTTATCTGTATCGAGCCTTGACCAGCCAAGTGTCTGTATCCCGCTACAAAGGAATTCAATGAATCTGCAGTCCAGGGTTGTCCTGTTATTGGATTGTTATTCCAGGTGAAACTGTACTGTCCAAAGGAATCAGACACGATGGAAATGCTTGGAGTACTGTAATGTTCACTATTATCATTGGGGTCGTCTACGATTATGGAAGTAAAGCCAGATGCACCAGTTTTCTTGGCGGTTACTTGAGCTGTCACATATTCGATCTGGTTGCTGCTGTTAATGCCTACACTTGAAGGCTCTTGGAATGAGAACAACATATCAGTAGTACCGCTAGGCCTGTCTGAAGAAACGAAAGTGTTATCTGAACTATCTGTTAGACAATCCACTATAACAGCGCCGTTACCGCCGCACTCAGTATCGCTCCATCCTTCTCCCTGTGTAGTATCATCGGCTGGAGGTAGAACTTGTTGTATTGCACCCTCGATCTCTTCCACATACTGAACATCTATTATTACAGATGCGGTGTTGCTCTCAGCTTGGCCATCGCTCACGACAAGGTCAATTGTTATTTGGTCATTCTGATCTACCGTGGGAATAGTTACTGTAGGCACTGCAGTATCTGCACCTACTAGGTTTGCGTCAGGCCCGTCTGATTGGCTCCAGCGGTATGTAATTACATCTCCGTCTGGGTCACTGCTAAGACTACCATCAAGAATTACCCTTTCACCTGGATGAGCAACCAAGCTATTGACAGCGGGCATAGCAATTGGTGCCAGGTTTTCATTGTCCAAAGCTTCTGCAGGAATGTTACTAGTAGTATTGCTAATTTGCTCTTCGGATGTGCCTGTAGTAGTATTGTCGGCAGAAGTGGGAGCTTCATTGCCACTATCACTGCTGTCTACGTCTGTTGCACCAGAGGTTGTAGTATTGTTGTTACTGTTACCTCTGCCATTATTGCCCCTGGCATTTTCATTTCTTGGATCTAGAGTATTGCTATTGTTATCTTGTGCAGCTGCTGCTCCTCTATCGTTAGCTGGTATGGTTGTTGTTGTGGCATTGCCAGTAGCATTGGTTGCTGGTGCTGTTGCTGCGGTTGTTGTTGTGGCATTGCCAGTAGCATTGGTTGCTGGTGCTGTTGCTGCGGTTGTTGTTGTGGCATTGCCAGTAGCATTGACAGGTAGCAGAAAACGCTGATCTACAGCTGTATTGTCATACACTATATACTTAAGATATATCACTTGCTTTGCTGAGCCAGTACCCTTAAAAATATCCATACCAAATGGAGCTTTGATATTTTTCAAATCTGTGCCTTTAAGCGGCACTTCATATCTTTGCCAATCATTAGATAGTGTAACTTGGCCTGATGATAATTCAAACTTTTCTTTTAAAAGAGGGTCTCCCTTTATACCAGCCCCGGGATCCTTTCCTGCGATCTTGACTGTTACCTTTTCTCCTCCATTTTCACCCATGAGAAAGAAGGTTACTTTCTGTGCACCGGAAAGATCTACAGGGCTGCTAGTGGTAAATGCAAGCGCCGATTTACCTTGAGAGCCTGGTTGGTATTCGATATATTTACACGCCATCTCGCAATGCTGCTCTCCATCATTGATGTTCTCCTCTATCCTTAACGGGTCACCAGCCTTTTCGCTGACTTTAAGATGGTGGTCCACCCTATATGGTGCTTGTTGAGCAGTTGCCTCGTTGATTAAAGAAGATGGATCTGGATCTGAACTACTACCTACATTTACAAGATTTGAAGCATATGGAGCAGCAATTGCTGACCCTGCAACAGAAGCCAAGGCTACAATGACCAAAAAATATGATTTAACGAATGCTGTTGTTATTATCATGTTAGCTTAAACCACTCTCCTGCTAGATCAAAGCCACCCTGATTGCTGTAGGCTGTTACATACTGTGTCCATTTAGTATTTTCACCGTCAAAGCCACCAGTTGTGCTAGATGCAGATTTCTTTACCCATACCTGATCAATAGTGGAAGATGTCCCTGCCCATTCTACCAAGATTCTATCGTTAGCAGCAAGAGTATATGATGAAGCTGCTTCTAAAGTGAATGTTTTGTCGATAGTCGTTAATGTGGAAGCCTCTATGGTTCCAAATGTATGAATTATGGAGTCGCCAGTGACTTTTCTAACTACTACGCTTACTGTTCCTGTTGGGTTGCCTGATTTTTTCAAGATAACATTAACTCTTTTAACTGGCTGGCCAATCAATGCAGAGTTAAGTGTTGCAGTCTTGTGCATCAGCTCTCCTGCTCTCGTAAGGCTGCTAGTATAGAGCTTAGCATAATTGTTGGCACCTGCTACTGAATATATACTGGTATATGTGGTTCCACCGCCCCCTCCACCTGAAAATGCGACTGTTAGTGTAACGGTTGCATCCTTTGGATTGCCCGCAACATCTGTAGCTCTTGCCGTAACTGTATGGTTTCCTTCTGTAGTAACAGTATCTGATGCTGACCAGGTTGACCAATCTCCACTTCCTCCAGGGCCAGTAGCTGTTGCCAATTTGAATTGATTCGCGGATCCAACCTGAACTTCTACCTTTTGAATTCCACTACCACCAGAATTATCTGATGCAGTCCCTGCAACATTGACTGTCACTCCAGTGGAAGGACCCGATATAGTAGTACCGTTTGCAGGAGATGTGACAGCCACAGTCGGAGCAATAGTATCTGATGGCGGCGGTGGAGGATTGTCGGCAGTGCCTGGAATCTTTATGAATTTGCCTACAGAGGGCACACCAGCACTGTTTAACACATGGACAAGATAATACCCTGGAGGTGCCAACTTATTGTTAATCGGAGCTTTCACTGTAATGCTAGAACTAGTTGTGCTTTGAATTTGCAGCCAGATTAATCTCTGGTCGCTGTTATAGTGATGAGTGGTAGCTGATACTTTAACCAACGATACTTTGGCGATATCGGCAGCATTCGGCGTCGGAATGGTAATTGTTCCTCCATACGCTCCGCCTGTAGGATCGCCTGAAATGGTAGGCCTTGTTTCAGAAGTATACCAAGGATTGAAAACTTCAACTCTAACTTCTTTATCAATCTGAGTCGGTGTGGTACCTGCAGTCCACACTCTTCCATCATGCAATAATAGGGCCACCTGGTGGTACATTCTTGGTACTTTGGCTGCTGGCCAGACCGTCCATGTCTCAGTTACAGGATTAAACATTTCTGGATTTAGAACAGGGGACTTGTTCGTTTGCAGATTGCCTCCAAATATGGCTATCTGTCCAGTAGGGAGAAGAACTGGTCCTACGTGTTTTCTAGCATTTTGCATTGATTGGACGCTGCGCCTACTTAGTCCAACGGTACCGCTGGGTGTAACAATTTCCGCCGTATTGGTAGCAGGATCTGCAGCTTGGGGAGACCCGCCACACACCAATATTTTCCCTTTTTCAGTGTCAACATTTTCTAGCGGGAGCAAAACCGACGTTCCATAATGCCTCTTTATGGTTTTTCCACTCCATACCCACTTGTAGGTATTTGGATCGTACACCCTATCGTCAAGTTCTCCGCCAACAGATGCTAATAAGCCGCTGGGCATTAAATGAAATCTCGGATATAAAGAGAGATAAGGAGCAGTGCCCGGACCATAACACGGACTACCTGCTTCAGGGTAATAACCTGTAGCACAATTGCCCACGCAATAATTCCCAGAACCGCCAGGATCAAGCCTGATTTGCCACGACTTTGAAGAAGGGTCATAAAACTCAATTAACCTATTGTTGCATCCATATTCATCCCATCCCTGTACAACAAAGACCTTGCCATCGGGCAGAGTAATGCAAGTTGGATACCATCTACCATGTGCCATTTCAGTTCTATTGCCTACAGAACCAGAACTAAAATTAACTTCGTATGCAAATTTTCCACCATGGAATTTTCCGTTTAAGGTCTGGTGATCATAATCTAGAGTTCCTCCACATAGCAAGACATTTCCGTTCGCTAGTGTAGTCATACCACAGCAAAATAGGTCGTCACTCACAGTACTTGTTGATCCAAAGCTGCCATCTGGATTCCATATACCGTGGCGGTAAGGCCCATCTGCATGTGGTTCATTATTACCAGAACCCATTAGCCAGAAGACTTTTCCTCCCTCAATTAACGCAGCGTGCACAGTGGTTGCGTCTCCCGGTTGGTTTACAGCGGGATCCCAAGACCCTACAGATTGAGCAGATACTCTTTGGCCACTGTTATTATTATGAATATTTTGAATTTTGGAATTACCAAAAAAGCTATTAAAACCAAATACGCCTAATCCAAGTGCGGCAGCACCTGCGCCCACAAATCTTAAAAAATCACGACGGCTTATTCGGGTCTCTGCCACGCAAGCATAGTGCTAAATGAGTATAAAATAATTCTTGGATAAAATGGATCAGTACTCGCTTATTTTTGCAAGGTTCCTAAGCAGCGCCGTTAACATGTTAAATATTAGGAACATAGCCATAATAGGACAATATGCCGAGCGGGACACTAAATGAAGGAAAAACCTAGAGATGAGTGGAAGAAGGAGTCGCCTCCATATATAAGCCATTCATCATGGATTAAATTGATTTTGTCCATAGCGTTGAAGCAATAAGAGTAAAAAATTGTCAGGCTCAATATATTTTCTTGATTTTGATCGGGCATAAACACCCTCAATAACATTTGCCACTCAAGCAAAAAAAATTTCGGCTGCTAATCATTCTTCCCCTTATTCAACAAGTACATCATGTTATAAAGACCGAATTGATGCATGAATATCTAAAGTCCAATTGTTGTTGATTGTGCCATTTTATTTATTCTGCGTCTCCACTGTTCTTCCCTCCCCTTTTCCATACTGACGAAAATTAACACTAATTTGTCATTTTGAGGCTGACACGTATGGGCTAGGAACTACTTTGAATATACCTGCTGTAGATAGTGAAGAGTCATCGTAATCTACACAGTTTTCTCTTCTATCAGAAGTGCAATCGCGACCTGCAGCGGCATCTCCAGTTAAGGAAAGTATATAGAGATAGCCGTCAGGACCTAACTCCATATCTGTAATTCCACCAGCTGCTCTAGTAAATATTATTTTTTCTAGCTCCTTTGGATCTTGTGCTGTTCTGTCTGCAAGTGAAGAACCATTACGCATTAGTAGCTCTGTTCTATTTTGGTTCAATTCAAAATGATAAACATTTCCAGAATCAAAGTCAGATACAAACAAGTCATTCTGATATTGTTTCCCGTATCTATCTGAATTGAGAAACTTCAGCGCAGTAGGTGCTGCTGTACTATTCCATACAAACTCAGGTTGGCTGTAATTTCCCATTCCATTGAAGCCTACCAGGTCGTTAGGCTCAAGAACAATCTCACCGGGTCTACCACGGTCCGCTAATCTCCATATACCCTGAATTTTTTTCCAGCCGCTATTAAAGCCGGGTTCTACCAAGTTTACTTCATCACCATAGTTTGGACCATTTTCTGTATCCCATAGTTTTCCAGTTACAGGGTCAAAGTCCATTCCAAAGCTGTTTCTGATCCCATAGGCATAGTATTTGTTTAAAGGATGTTCCTCTCCAAGTATGCCATGACCATTTACAACTTCACCTTCTTGAGTTATTCTTAATATTCCTGCTCTACCATCAGGATTGTTTCCATCTTGAACATTCCCAGCAGTCGTAGTATTTTTCCCACTTCTAGTCAACAAATCTCCAACTGCGACATATACGTTACCATCCGGACCAATAGTTAAAGCGCCGCCATTATGCGAAGGTCCAGGCGTAGCTGGAAGGTCTAGCAACAGCTTGGGATTTTCCAACCTTCCATCCAAAAATTCATATCTATAGAGACGATTACCCAAAGGCTGCTCGCCCAAAAGATCATCACCGTCTTTTGTCTTAGACTCCGTAAAATATAGGAAAACATATGTGGGCCCATTTTCATGTTTTGCTATTGCAATTCCCAACATTCCTCTCTCATTCATGCTGGCCACATTTACATCAAGCACCGGCTCTGGTAACATGGTACCATTTATTATTCTCCTTACAGTACCATCATTTTTTTCCAAAACCAAAATATCATCTGGACCCAAAAATGTCATAGAGGTTGGAAATTTTATTCCATGAAAAACTGGTTCTAGCATATAGCCGTTATCTTCAAGCATAATTGAAGTGCTATAGTTGTTTGAGCGAATTTCCATTTTGCCTACACCTCCAACTTGAACCATGCCACTATAAGGATAATTAGTCTGATTGAAGACAGCTTGTTCCCTGAACAATGCTATCCTGTGAGATTCTTCATAAAGACCCTTTAATTTCGCTTTTCGCCAATCAGTATTTTTATCAGATATCAACTGGTCAAATTGGCGATCAGCCATTATCAAGAAATCCTTTGTCTCAACTGGTTTCCAAGCATAATAGCTTTGGTAGAAATGTTGATCTTTATCAAGCACATATTTTGGTATCCAAAAATACTGAATGTTTCCTACTACAGTCATTCTTGCTGCATTATTATTATTATTATTATCATTATTATTATTATTATTATCATTATTATTAGCAGGTATGGCTCCTGCTACAAAGGAGTATAATTCAAAAAATGAAGATGTAAGGTTCTGTGTTATTAGTAGCGTTGTATTTATTAAACCAAATAATCCAACTGCCAAAACAAAGATAAAGGGTGCTATTTTCTTGATATTTTGCTTCCTTATTCTGCCGAATAGGTCTACTGCCAACTTGGAGGCAGCTATGCATAATATTGGAAATAACGGAATTAGATGGAAGAATGAGACATATCCTATGATTTGTAGAAAGGCAAGTAAAGGGAGAGCCCAGAGCAAGAGTACAAAATCTTTCCTGATGCCTGCATAAACCAGGCCGGCTATACCAAGCATCACTAAAACGGGATCAATCCCGAAGAGAGCCTGTATTGATAATAATAATGGCTGCCCGTCCCTATTCACTTGATTTAGAAGACCGGATCGCCACTCATCAAGTTGACCCAGTAGCAGAGCATGAGCAGGCCATAGCAATGGGATTAGAATTGAGCCGAAAAGGAAAAGCAACATGGCTCTATCCTGAATCCAAATGTTTCTTCTGGTATTACTATAGATGATAAAAGCTACAAGCGGAATCATTGTAATAACAGGAAGTTTGGTAAATATGGCGATACCCATGAATATTCCTGATAGCAAAGGAAAAGTGATAGTCCTCTTTATTCGATTTTGCATATCAGTTTGACTATGCTTTGAATACATCGCAAATAGTATCGATGATAACAGAAAGGGTAGCTGGATAGGTTCTAAGAGTATCCTGCGAGTGATCCAAGTTAATGGCATTACGGCAAAGAGGATAGAAGCAATCAATGCAACCCTTGTACTATAACGAGTCTGTGCTATTTTGTATGTTAGAAAGGTATCAAGAATTGCAAGCATACCCATCAATATCCTTGGATAAAGATAGAGCGTTTGGATTGAATGAGTATCGGACGACGGATTTAACGAATCGGGATAACCAAAAGTTGCCAATGCCCCGGCTAAGAAAATCCATCCAAAATATGGATGGTCATACCCCCCTGTAGAGTCATCTTTTGGATTTCCTGTTTCGAGGAAATGCATAGCCCTAGGCAAGTAATAGCCGCTTTCATCAATGAAGAATGTCGGAAATCCAATTGGGTTCCACAGGTGAGTAAACGCAGTTAAGGCCAGAGGTATAAAGATCAAATATCTCTCGATTGCATGACGGTCCTTTGCTAAAACAGGGATCTGAATGGTAATAGGCATGTACCTCCATATTTTTTCCTGAAAGCCCAAATCTTATTTAGCAATGAGTTGTATATTATCGTAATCGTGATATCATCTCTACAAGATCGGCATAAGTGTATCAAATAATTGCAAGCAAACCATTTTTTAATGAAGATGACATGAGATAATTTGTCAAGAAGTAACTTTGCCCCTACAGAACAAAATCCAGAAGACATGGAAAAGAATGACTGAGATTTTCGAATGCCTCTAATTGAGAAGCCAGGGATTAAACTATAGCTCAGCACCGCCGCCCTATGGGTAAATTTGATTAAATAATAATTTTTGTCATCAGTACCTTCGCCAAGACTAAAACCATTTCCATAACAGTTGATAGCGGATCTCACGGCAGTGGTTGTCATTCCCTGTAGAGTCCAAAGATGTACAGTAAGTTCTTCTTCCATTACTGTTCTGGAGCAGACCGGAGAATTATAACCAACAACCAATTTTTCAAGGCTGCTTTCTGATTTTACTTTACGATGTATTGTATTAGGTAGACTCAAAATATTCTTAAATTCATCATACGGAGACAATATGCTAGAAGGGATAGAAAGCATAATTGATAGTCACACTTACCATTTGGTTTTACTAAAAATGAGATTATTACCTATTTGGTGAGGGGGGTCATAAGTCATATTTGCAAGGAACCGATTTAATATAAGAGAATTGCTCGAAAAAATGTTGTACAGTTTTCCCTTCTGTGTAAAAATCAACGATAGTTATCACAACTATAACATCCAATAGTAGATGTGTCCATATTATGTGAAAAGCTGACCTAGAAGAGGAGCACCCCTACAAACAGAAAGAAGCTTTCAGCTGGAGTTGCATATTATGTCTTGGCAGCCTACATAGGATCATGAGAATATCAAGCCACAGCGTCCTGTATCATATCAGTGGAGCGGAAAAGATCTTGGAGACGTCAGTCATGGTCTTCCGTTTGCTATAGACGTAATCATAGCAATACATCGGGATACTCAATATAATAGGTCTGAAATTTATCCCTCCTTTTAATATATAAAAATATTACCGTTTTATGGTGCATTCGATTCTTTATTTCGATTTAAGGATATTACAGTCTACAGTACCCTTTTTTGGGAACAGCTAAATAGATTGTTTACACGATAACCTCGATTGCATTCATTAGAAAAGATGCAGAAAACAAAACTCAGTCATACGAAGATGGCAAGTATTTTTCTGATAGTGGTGCTTACCCTATCAGTTGCTACATTAGGTATGACAACAGCTGCTACAGCTAGCGCGCAGAAATTCTTCCTAGCACTCTTCTTGCAGTATGTAGGTAGAGATGCACAGGTAAACATCTACTCGCCAAATATGAGTAGTGAAGACTTTACACGCCTTCGTGTACAGAATGGCGACAGCCTCAAATCCGACTATGTCACTGCTGCTAAGAATCTTCCTGGACCTGCAGGCGTAGCCTTCATGTCGAGTCAGAAAATAGTAGACAATGCAAAGCGAGTAAAAGACTTAGGATTTAACAGCATCGAGTTCAATTTAGAGAGTGGACTGTCTCCAAGCTCAGACTACAATAATGTAGTGGCGGCTATGAAAAAGGCAGCTGATGCAACACACGCACAAGGATTAAAGTTTAGAGCTACCCCTTCCAAAAGCTTTACAACGCAATACGGATCTCAGATAGCGCCATTCGCTGATTATTACCATATACAGGCACAATCACTTCAGGATAACGGAATAAAGGCGTATAGTGATTATGTTCATGCACAGGTTGCAAAGCTAAAGAACGCGAATCCAAATCTGCGCATTAGTGTTCAGGTATCAACACAACAGGACAATGCACCGGGTCTATCGAAGCTAGAAACACTGAAGCAATGTGTTGATTCGGTGATGGATGTGGCAGATGGTGCATCAGTATGGTTTGGAGGCGATGATCTAAGCATACTGAAATCATTTGTTCAATGGTACAACACCAAGTGGTCCTAGTAATGTAAGGTAGCATAATAAGATGAAGATTTCTGCAGAGCTACAGATATATCTCTGCAGATATATTTTTCTTTTTATCTTTTAGATTGCAGCATTCACGATTCAAAGCTTTAGGCGTAGGAATCGCATTGTTGATACTATTGCTGATAATATGCTTGCCGCTGGCATTGACAGGCCTTGATGTGAATATATCTACCAAAAAGCTAAGCTTATCAGATGAACTGGAAAATAAAAATAATGTTACTGCTGTTGCTAATATCACTCTAAATGACGAGCAGGTTCCAAAAACAAAAAATGGTCCTGCAGTCAATGATCCTAACTTAGAGATACAGCTCGTCTTTAAAGGACTAAAAAATCCTTCAAATATGGCGTTTTTGGGTCCAGATGATATTTTGGTTTTGGAAAAAAATGATGGTACTGTAAGGAGAATAGTAAATGGTACCATGTTACCAGAGCCGGTGCTTGATGTCGGAGTAGCTAATCTAGTTGAAAGAGGAATGTTGGGAATTGCAATAGCAAAACATGAAAATGAGCCCACATATGTTTTCCTATATTTTACAGAATCCGAAAGCGATGGAAAGGATGCAAAACAAGGTTCCGCTCCTTTAGGCAACCGGCTTTATAGATATGAGTTTGTCGATGGTAAATTAATGAATCCAAAGCTGCTTCTGGATTTTGATGCATCACGTGGAGCATCCCACAATGGAGGAAAACTGTTGATCGGTCCAGATAATAACATCTACTTGGTTGTGGGTGATATGGCAGGTCATAAGACAATGACTCAGAATTATCACAATAGCAGCGAAATAATCGAAAGCAGCGTTATATTTAGAATTACACAAGACGGCGAATCTGCAGGTCCCATATTGAGCAGAGCAGACCCTGCTAACAAATTTTATGCCTATGGAATCAGAAACGGCTTTGGAATGGACTTTGACCCTGTAACTGGAAAACTATGGGATACAGAAAATGGTCCAAACTATGGTGATGAAGTAAACTTGGTAGAACCCGGCTTTAATAGCGGCTGGGGAGTAGTATCAGGAATGTCAAATCTTACAAACAAGTTAGACCCGGACAAAGACTTGGTAGGATGCCTTTACTGCGGTACTTCAGCAGGTTTCCTAGATGCTTGGATTAACCAATACCTATTTGGAATCAAGAAGGGAATATACAGTGAACCTGAGTTCACTTGGATGAATGTAGTGGGGCCTACTGCAATTAAGTTTTTCAACTCTGACAGGTTAGGAAAACAATATGAAAACGATATATTTGTCGGAGATGTTATCTGGGGGAACCTTTATCACTTCGAGCTAAATGAAAATCGCGATGCTCTTGCCCTGAATGGCTCACTTTCTGACAAATTGGCAAATAGTTATGACGAGATCAATCCAGTTATTTTTGCTCATGGCTTCAGAGGCATCACGGATGTTGATGTTGGACCTGATGGTTATCTGTATTTTATTACATATTATAGCGATCCTGCAATATATAGAATAGTTCCAAAAGGAACCCCACTTCCATAATAAAGCTCTAGATGAGATATCTATCTTTCATAAGGTCCTTTATCTGATACATTCTTCGAAACGCACAATTCATCGTACCTAATCCTCAAGATGAATACAGTAGTATTTTTGGAAACACTTTAATCTGAATTGGCTTACACGAATACAAAAAGGGAAAATATTCTATGTTCTCAAATTTTAAAAAAATAATCTCATATTTTCCCTTAAGGTATTACTCTGCATCAATCTTCTTTGCTATTTTTCTTATAAACGGTGCCCAATCAATAAAGGACGCACAGGAATATGCCATCATATCGGCGCTTCATGTCCTAAATATACCAGCTTTCATGTCAAAAGGAGATCTATTTGTTGGCGAAAATTCAGAATCAGGTTCGACAAAGATAAATTTGCCCGTATATGTGCAGCTACTATTCCTTATGCTATTTCCGTCACTTGCATTTACTGTACGTACTAACTTTCCTACTCGTATAAAGTTGCTGTTATCGGGGTTCCTATGTTTCTCTGCCTTTATCGGAGTTGGATTGGGTTCGATAGTTATCATGTCGGCTCTGCAAATCATCGATTCGGTGGTTTTGTTTAAGTCAGTAAGTATAACTGCTTCAATTCTTATTGGTTGTTTGGTTATCGAACTGGCCCTATTCTCTACAATTAGAATACCCGAGAAAACAAAGATCAAACCAGTCATAAAGAGAGGTTATGTAAAGGAATATGCATATCTTGCCTTGTTGATCTTAACAGCTTCAACTATTGTTTACGGAGTTGTAATGTATCTGTATGTTGATATAGATTCGCCGATTGTGGACTACGCTCACCTTTACTTGTTCCTAAACCTATCTGGAGTAGTAACATTTGGCTTTTTCCTTTCCAACTTTATCTTTGAAGCTAAAAGACATGGCACGTGGAAAATGAAAAGATCGAGAGAATCCCTTGCAAGGAGTTATGTGGATAGTAACAGAATGCCATCGGTATCCTTTCTCATTCCCGCATACAATGAAGAGAGACTTGCTGGAGGTTGTATAGCCAGTATAGATAAAGCTGCCGCAAAATATGACGGCGAAGTTGAAATAATCTTTATGAATGATGGATCTACTGATGGAACAGAAAGAGTCGTTACTGAAGCAATAGCTAATCTTAAGCATTGTAGTGGAAGACTTTTTAACATTTCAAATTCGGGCAAAGGGTTTGCCTTGGTATACGGTCTGGACAAGACAAGAGGAGAAATAATATTCAGGACAGATGCTGATTCCATTATAGATGAGAATGCCTTAACACCTATGATGAGGCATTTTAAGGATCCAACAGTTGGCTCTGTTTGTGGTTGGGTATTCCCTATCCAAGATAAAGGAATGTGGATAAAAGTGCAGAATGTTTTGTGTGCTAATTACATGTATACAAAGAGAGCCCAAGATGTACTTGATTCAATAATAACTCAGCCAGGTTCATCAACTTCATTTAGACGCGACGCCTTGATTAAGGTAGGTGGTTGGGAAGACAATATCTTTGGTGAAGACGGAGAGATAACAAACAGGATAGCGCGATATGGTTACAGAGAAGTATTTGAGCCATCTGCAACTGTGTATTCCGAGCATCCGTCAACTCTTACTGGTCTGCTGCAGCAGCGATCAAGATGGGGCGTAGCGTTTTACCATTCAAGAGGAAGGAATTTGAGGCTTGTGAGAGAGGTACGAAATCCAAGATCACTTATTTTTCTCTGGAACATAGTATCGCATGGAGGAGGGCTTGCAAGAAGTCTGATATGGCCATATCTAGCGGCTTCTATCATTTCAGGAGTGCTCAACCTTTCATTTATTTCAGAGGGGTCTGCCTCGTCGATCTTGCTTTCAAAGTTAGTTGCAATTCAAGTTTCTATTGTAGTCATTCAACTTGGACTGTATGGGTACCGTCTAAAAAAGGTTGGAAAGTTGAGGGATTTAAAGTACTACCCATTTTTACGCCTAGTGAATTTTATACTAAATGCAATAGTCAAGCCACAGGTGATAGATGTCATGCTGTTTTGGTCTTCCCGATGGCGAGAGTACAATACGGAATCATTTAGAGATTTGAGGAAAGTAGTAAACAGAAGCGTTGATCCCTTGTATCCCGATGGAGTACCCATAATAAGTAAGAAAGCCGGCGATAGTGGTCAGAACCGCCACCAATTACAACAACAACTACTACAGCAGAAGCAGGAGCAAGAGCAAGAGCAGCAGGAACAACAACAACAAGAACAATCTTTACTGAACCTGCCGCGAGAATCTACGCAAGCAGAGCACAAAGATGGTTTGGATCCGCTTTACTCAGGCGAAGACCAATCCACAACATCTTCTCAAAAAGCTGCGTCACCACATTCTTCTGGTAATGCGGAATAACAGTATTGAAAATCACTAGTGTCTATACAATTCCTGCGTTCTTGTTGTCCAGCCGATAGAAAATCCTTCACACCACATATCTCTCCTCGCGTGTTTGAATAACAACACAAAAGAGCTCTGGAAATCAATAAATGTGTGACTGCACTCGGTTTAATATGTGAATCTGGCAGGATTTTTTTCATTGCCGTCAGTCGCTACACTTTTCTTGTCATTTTGCGCTTTAGCTATTTTTGCTAGTCTTGCGATGGGATCCCCCGATCAGAATGTAAACAATACTGAGCAACTTTCAAACCAAGAAGAATGCTCGTCGATCTCAAAAACAGCTGAAGGACCGTTGCTTTTTGGTGTTTTTACATTTGCCAATGATACGGAATCGATGAAGATAATGCGAGAGCAGTACTCAAACAATGAGGGAAGACAGTATGTTATGCATTCTATACGATCACTTTCAGAAGGATTATGGCTGTATGACGAATTTCCAACACACAGAAATATGATTATTGTCCAGTCACTAGATAATATTACTAGTGCATTGGATATTGATCGTTATTATGATTTGAATATCATAGCGTATGATATTGAACAGTGGGAAAAAACCCCTGAATTAGAGCGTATGGACCCTTTGCTTTCGATAAGCAGAGGGGCAGGTATTGTGCACCAAGCAGGCTATAGATACGGAATAACACCTGATGCAGCAATGCTCATGGAGAATTATAAGAAAATAAACTGGACAGAGATAGATTTCTTAGGTATGCAGTTGCAAAAGTTCTCTCAAAATGTTCCCGAATATTCAAGCCTTGCTACGGAGATAGCTAGCTTTGCCAGATGTAAGAATCCAAACATAGAAATTTTCACACAGCTTTCCTTTAGGTTGACAGATGCCAATGATATGATAAAGGTAATTGAAAGAGTTAAAGATATGGTAGATGGTTTTATCATTGCCTATGATACAAATACGAGAGCTGATTCGTGCATATCAGGCTGTTCTGCCAATCAGCTCAATTTAGTCCTTGATAGGATCAATAGACTAAGGTAGTAGTAAAACAAATCAGCAATCAACCGATTATATAACCTCTTTATAATATCGCCACTTAGTAGATGGATAATGGAACTCCTCCTCCTCTCTAGGAGTACTTGCAGATCTAATTAGAAAAATACTACATCATGCTTAATATCGATTGCTTTTTATTATAAGAACTTTGAATCTCTGACGATTGGAGAACGTATATTCACGTAATCCTTGCCAGCCTACAGAGGTGTGTAGACTACACATCTCTGCCAGGACTTCTAGATGAACAAAGGAATTTTAAAAAAAGGTCATAGACAAGAAGCCTCCTCATTTAGTAGCAAAACCCGTCATTCAGAGAATAGAGTGTAGCAGCAAATAATTCTAAGACTTTTCATATGATTATTTCGCAGGGAAAAAAGTGTCGTAAGAAAGCGATATAATCAATCGATTATGGTTCTAATGTCTTTCAATCAAGGCGCAGGGGCATCGGGCAAATGATACAACTGACTGTATTAGGCAATGCGTAACTTTACCTAAAGGTTTTGCTCTTAATGGGTACCAAACAGTCTAAATTACTAATATAAGAATCGAACTGGCAGTATTCTCTAATTTGAAACTTCTCTATCTCCTATGCTGACTAGGGAAGTGGTTTATATATAATCACTACAATTAGGGCATTGATCTCACTAAAAAACAAGTTGATGTCAGAAAATAGCGGCGTTCTTTTTTAATGGTTGTACTAGTTAGGAGCTGCTGTTATGATAAGCATAGCTCCAGACAACGCACAAGCAAACACAGGAGCTGCACAGTTTAGGGCTATATTTCTGACATACATTGACAGAGCTGCACAGCAAAACTTATACAACCAAGAATTAGATTCTAGAGATCTTATAGTTATGCATCTTGGACTAAACCAAGCACCACTCACGTCAGCCCTAGATAACCTAGACGCCATAACCTCAGTACCAGACACGCGCAAAGGATTAGAATTCTTCTCGCTACCGGAGATTAAGAAATATGCACCACTAGTTGCACAAAGACGATGGGGCTTCATTAGCTATGACCTCGAAGGAGTAAGCCCGGATTCTGAGGAAGCAGATCCAGTTAAAGCAGTCAAACAAGCTAAAGTATACGCCGCTGCAGCAGGCATCCGGCTGATGGTTGCACCTTCTCAAAAAATAGTATCATCATATGGAGCACAGATAGCACCCTATGTAGATAGGTTCCATATGCAAAGCCAGGCGCATCAGGACGACGACTCGACGTGTTCAAACATGCGTAATTGGATCAACACGCGCATAAGATCAATAGAAACAGCAAAACCCAGTTTAGCTGGCGAGATAACTGCACAGCTGACATTGACTAACAATGCTGCACCAGGAAAGACCATTTACCAAACTGTTAAAGATTGTATAGACAAACCATTGACCGAAGGAAGCGGAAAAGCTGACGGACTGAGCTTTTGGTTTGGAACAGCACAATTCAATGATGGTACATACAAACAGCTGTTGCATTACTACGAAAACAGACATAGTTAGAAGGAGCAGAGGAAGGCAAAACAAACTAGCTAACTAACTTTTTCCGTTCGCTTTTTTCCTATACTGTCTCTCTAATGTGGCCGGAAGCTCCAGGTCTGGAAATGAAGCCCCTTGGGCCCGCCTTCTAGTTTCACTGTGTCTCAATTCTGAAGGTTTTTCCATCAGAACCCTCGGCCCGCTAAAAAATCGTTCATAAAGTGATACTTGACCTAAAGAAATGTTCACATACAACTTGAGCATCCTAGTAGCAGTTTTGAACGATCTCCCTTACAATTGTTAAGAAGAAGAGATATAATGGCGTTTTGTGCGCACTAAGCACATTGTCTAGGAAAGTAAAAGAATTATTTGCGTTTACAATTTTTACGACTATTATATTAGCTATCTCGCTTTCCGTTTTTCCTGGTATAACGATGGGCAGAGGACAACAGCAAGAGTCATCACCATCAGTGCAACAATCTTTGACACAGCAAGCGGTAGAGATATCACAACAACAACAAGTATCTAATACTACTGCTCTTGTTCCCATGCTCAATAATAGCAAACTGGAAGTAGAGCTGGTTACTGAGGGACTTGACTTTCCAACTAGCATGGCTTCTATTGGTAATGATGGTAATATGCTAATTTCAGAAAAAAGTGGAGAAGTAATCCTCTTTATCAATGAGAATAAAACCAAAATTCCATTTGTGAATTTTACTGTTAACGCACAGAGTGAACGAGGGTTGCTTGGGGTGGCTGTACTTGCTAATAATACCTCCAATGCAGATACAACAACAGCAAGTAATAATAATGAAACAATAACAACAAAAGACAATAGTACAAGGGGTGCCACTGAAACAACAACACCAACATTTGTATTTTTTTACCTTACTGAAGCTAGCAAGGAGGATAGGTCGCAGGTATTGGGCAACAGGATATACAGGTTTGAATGGAACGATACAGACAAATCTCTTTCAAATGGAACATTGATTTTAGATCTTCCTGCAAGACCAGGACCAAACCATAATGGTGGTAAAATAATAGCTGATTCAGAGAATAGGCACATTTATGCTGTCATTGGAGATCTTAACAGAAGGGGAATGCTTCAGAATTTCAAGAATGGTTCTCTGCCTGATGATAC